>Ga0310786_10001512_pt1 | contig 37400 bp, 28 predicted proteins | sample AusTroGonzalo_MG_FD_203881 | JGI IMG/M metagenome (GOLD analysis project Ga0310786, IMG submission 203881) | Bovine rumen microbial communities from tropical cattle in Woodstock, Queensland, Australia - Gonzalo_03 (v2) (version 2) | ecosystem: Host-associated > Mammals > Digestive system >... | reverse complement strand
AACGTAGATGCGGCCGCCGCTCGACACGACGGCGGATTTCGCCGAGCCGCCCGCGGAGACGACCATGTATCCGCCGCTGATGTCGACGTGAGTCGCCGAACCGCGGAGGTACAGCCAACCGCTGGTCATGGTGGTCGAGTTCGCTTTGGCTCCCGAGGAAACGGTCATCGTACCGCTGCCCGAAATGGTGGTTTTGCTCGCCGCGCCGCCGTCCAAAACGGTCAGACCGCCGCTTCTCGCCACAATGGTAAAATTCGCCGTGCCGCCCGATGAAACGTACACCGAACCGCCTTCGTAAATGGTGGTCGAGTTCGCGAAGCCGCCGTTGGAAACGTTCATACAGCCGCCGCTCGACACGTTGGTCCAGTCCGCACGGCCGCCGCTGCGAACATAAACGATGCCGCCGCGCAGCACTGAGGTGTATTCGATCTCGCCGCCCGAGACGAACATCGAGCCGACGCTCGACACGGTGGTGTATCTGGCATTCCCGGTTGAGGAAACGGTCACGAAGCAGCCTTTCGACACGACGGTGTGGTTGGCCACGCCGTTGCCCCAGATGTACATCCTGTCGTTGCCGGTGAACGTCAATATGACGTTGTTCGAAGTCGTGTTGTAGACGTTTACGGTCGCTGCCATTTTCTCGAATCCCTGTTGTTGTAGTAAGTTGTATCCGTACGACGATAATTTAACGTGACTTTCGTTTTTTGCAAGCGGCCGCGGGGAAAAACCGTTTTTTTTCGTGCGTGCGCGAAAAAAAGGGAGACGCGGACGCGTCTCCCGTAGTGCGATGAATGGCGGGCGGGGGCTATTTGAGCGCGAACGCGTATTTGAGCTCGTGCGAGCCCGTGACGATGCCGTTCGCGACCGTCCACGCGGAGAACTGGTTGTCCGCCACGCTGCGAAGCACGATGTCGTCGGTGCCGTCGTCGTCGACGTCGGCCGTCCCGGAAATCTCGTACCCCGAGGGCAGATTGCCGAACCAGAAGTCCGCGCCGCGCTGACCGTTCGTCATCTTCCACCCGGCGATGCCGGTGCCGTCCGAGAGCAGCGCGTCGTCGACGCCGTCATGGTCGAAGTCGCCGAAGCCGATGACTTCCCAGCCGTCGGTGGCGCACCCCGCGTAGCAGACGGTCGGCGGCGCACCCGCCTTGATCGCCGCTTCGTCGCCCGTGAGGAAGGTGAAGACGTCGCCCGAACCCGTGATCGTCTTGCCGTTCACGGTCTTGGGCATCGTATTTTGCAGCATCACGTCGTCTCTGCCGTCGCCGTTGAAGTCGCCGACGCCGACGACTTCATACATATAGTTGTTGGCGTTGATCGAAACGGGATCGTTCAAGTCGCCCTTCAACGGATCGCCCGGCTGCCAGGTGTTGACCAGTGCTCCGAGCCAGCCGTTGTAGGTCGCGCCCGTATTGTCCCGCGCCCAGACGGGCAGTCCGTAGTTGAGCGATATTTCGGGATCGCCGAAGGCGGGACCCTGCATCAATACTCCGTCGATGCCGGAGCCCGAGAAGTCGCCGCCCGCCTTGATCGAGTAGCCTTCACCCACCACGCCGAGGCAGTTGGTTTTGTTGTTCACCTCGGCGAAGGTCGTCATGTCGTACTGCATGTAGGCGTAGCCGGTGGCTTTTTCGACCCAGAGCAGACCGTCATTGCCGTCGCCGTTGAAGTCGCCCACGGCGGCAAGCTCCCACTTCGCCGGGTCGAGCGAACCTAGGAGAATCGTCGCCGCATCGACCATGTGCAGCACGCCGTTCCCGTGGCGCGAGAGCTGGAAGACGCCGCCGATCCCGGCGAACTTGCCCGTCACCGTCGCGACGACTCCGACCGCGACGGTGAGAGCCAGCGCGGCGCCGGATTTGCCGAGCGAGTAGGAACAATAGCCCGCATTGAGGGTGCCGCCGAACGCGAGGGAGCCGAAGGTCTCGCCGGTATCGGTCACGACCGTGACGGTTTTGTCGAAGCTGCCCGCGAAGTCGGCGAGTTTGTAACTCCCCGCCGTCTGCGACGCGCTGACGGTGATCGTGTAATCCGGACTTCCCGTGATGTACGACAAAAAGTTGATCGGCGCCGTATTCCCCGGAGAGAGAGCCGAGATGTCGAAGTCGATGACGCTGTTCTTCTTCGCCACCACCACGGTGTCGGCGGTGATGCTCAGCCGTCCGGTGTGTTTGGCGCCGGCTTCGAGTGTTATCGAGCCTCCTTTCACGGCCACGGTATCGCTGGCGATGCCGCCGAGGGACAGAACGCCGCCGTCCATAACCGTGGAACTGACTGCGCCGTCGGCAAATACGAACGCGTAACCGCTGCTGATGTAAGTCGAGACCGCCCTGCCGCCGTCGGAAACGTACAAATTACCTGTCCATATGCCGTCACCCTCCGTTACGGTGGTCGAGTTCGCCACGCCGCCGGAGTAGACGTACATTCCGCCGCCGCTAACGGTGGTCGAGTTCGCCGTGCCGTAGACGTTCATACCGCCGACATTCACGGTGGTCGAGTTCGCCGTGCCGCCCGAGGAGACGCGCATGTAGCCCCAGTAGTTCACGGTGGTCGAGTTCGCCGTGCCGCCCGAGGAGACGAACACATGGCCGCCGCTCAACACGGTGGTGTTTAACACCTTGCCTCCCGAGGATATGGACAAGGAGCCGCCGCTCGAAACGGTGGTGAAGTTCGCCGAGCCGCTCTTGAAGACCCTCAATAAGCCGCCGCTGGAAATGATGGAGGAACTCGCCCGGCCGCTTCCCCAGACCCACACCTGGCCGCTGTTTCGGACGGTGGTGGAATGGGCAACGGCGCCGCTGCCGTTGACGTACATAAGGCCCTCGTTCAACACGGTGGCGGAATACGCCGCGCCGTTCGGGTAGACGAACAGCTCGCCGCCGCTCGATATGGTGGCGCCGCTCGCCACGCCCCCGCTGGAGAGAAATACGCTGCCGCCGCTCGCCACGATGACGAAGTTGGCGGCGCCGCCTCTGCCGACGGCCATGACGCCGCCGTTGCTGACCGCCGCCAGCATCGCCATGCCGCCGGAGAAGACCGAGACCTTGCCGCCGCGCACGGCTCCGCCGAGCATCATGCCGCCGCTCGAGACATCCATCCGCCCGTTCGAGACGACGGTTTCGTACGCCACGCCGCCGTTGTAGATCAGAATGGCGCCAAAAAAATGGGCGACGGCATTGTTCACCCATCCGCCGGAGTATACAAACATGTATCCGCCGGAGCTGATGGCGGCGGAGTTCACCGTGCCGCCGTGAAGCACCAGCTCGCCGTTGCCCGAAACGGCCACGGAATTCGCCGTGCCGCCTCTGAAGACGTACTCGCTGCCGCCGGTCATGATGGTGGCGGTGTGCGCCACGGCACCGGAGTAGACCATAATGCGGCCGCCGGAATTCACGGTGGTGCGGCTCGCCGTGCCGCCGGAGGAGATCAGAATGCTGCCGCCGGAATTCAAGGTGGTCTTATCCGCCGTGCCGCCGGAATAGATGTGCATTAAGTTGTTGGTCAGGGAATAGTCGCTGACATACATGCCGGAATTGACATAAATCGACATTATCGTATCCTTATTATTTTTATGGATCACACCATGATTTACGCTATCGATGGCGCAGAAAATACGACTACCTGAGCGCGATCGCGCCCGTGACGCCGCCGTTAACGACCTTCCACGCGGAGAAGCCGCCGCCCGCGTCCGAAAGGATGATGTCGTCCGTTCCGTCGTTGTCGACGTCGGAAACTCCGGAGATCCCGTACCCGGAGGGTAAGTTCCCGAACCAGAAGTCACCGCCGCGCTGACCGTATGCCATCTTCCACCCGGCGATGCCGGTGCCGTCCGACAAGAGCGCGTCGTCGATGCCGTCATTGTCGAAGTCGCCGAAGCCGATGACTTCCCAGCCGTCCGTGGCGCACCCCGCGTAGCAGACGGTCGGCGGCGCACCCGCCTTGATCGCCGCTTCGTCGCCCGTCAGGAAGGTGAAGACGTCGCCCGAGCCCGTGATCGTCTTGCCGTTCACGGTCTTGGGCATCGTATTTTGCAGCATCACGTCGTCCCGACCGTCGCCGTTGAAGTCGCCGACGCCGATGACGTCGTACTTGTAGTTGTTGGCGTTGATCGAAGCGGGGTCGTTCAAATCGCCCTTCAAGGGGTCGCCCGGCTGCCAGGTGTTGACGAGCGCGCCGAGCCAGCCGTTGTAGGTCGCGCCCGTATTGTCGCGCGCCCAGACGGGCAGCCCGTAGTTGAGCGAGATCTCGGGGTCGCCGAAGGCGGGTCCCTGCATCAATACGCCGTCGATGCCGGAGCCCGAGAAGTCGCCGCCCGCCTTGATCGAGTAGCCTTCGCCCACCACGCCGAGGCAGTTGGTCTTGTCGTTCACTTCGTCGAAACTCGTCATGTCGTACTGCATGTAGGCGTAGCCGGTGGATTTTTCGACCCAGAGCAGACCGTCTTTACCGTCGCCGTTGAAGTCGCCCACGGCCGCGATCTCCCACTTCGCCGGGTCGATCGACCCCGCGAGCGTCGTGACCGCCTCGGTGGCGCGGACCACGCCGCTCCCGTCGCTCAAAAGCTGGAAGACGCCGCCCGCTCCGATGAACTTGCCCGCCACGGTCTCGATGGCTTCGACCACCGCGCCGTCGACCGTGAGATTCAGCGTGTTGGAAGCGAGCCCCAACGAGTAGGTGTGACCGTCCGCCCTGAGGGTGCCGCCGACCGAGACCGTGCCGAGCGTCGTCCCCGCATCGGTGTTGACCGTGAAGGTCTTGCTGAAGGTCGAGGCTGCGCCGTCGGCGATCTTGTATATCCCTTTTTCCTGCGTCGTCGAAACGGTGATCGTCAGAGTCGGAGTTCCGGAGATCAGCGAGATCCCTTTGATACGCGCCTCCGCTCCCGGAGCCGATTTCGAAATATCCACGTCGACGATGGCGCTCTCGTCGACCGTTACCTTCGCGTAGTCGCGCGAGATGCTGATGTCGCCCGTGAGCTTGCCGCCGCTGCGGATGTTGGCGCTGGCGTAACTCTTCGCGATCAGGGAATCAGCCACCGCCCCTCCGGAGACTTCCAGAATAGCCAATGTTTCGACGGTGGCGTTGCTCAGCGTGCCGCCGGAAGATACGATCAAATAGGAGAGTTCGCCCCCGGCATAGGCATCTTTCGCGATCCCGCCGCGGCAGACGACCAGCCGCCCGTACCCCACCGATACGCCCGAAATGAGTCCGCCCCCGGAGACGTACGCGACCGCCGAATCGCCGCCGATCACCCCCACGTCTTCGGCATAGGCGCCGCGCCCGACGGTCAGCGAGGCGTGTTCCCCCTCCAGACTCACCTGCGTCACCGAAGCGCCGCTCCGCAATTCGATCTTGCCGGTCTCGAACGATTTCAACAGCACGCCCGAGACCACCGCGCCGGAGCTGATGATCATGCTTCCGCCTTGCTGCACCGTGGTCGAGTCGGCGGAGCCTCCGGAATAGACGTACATCCTCGCCGTCGAATCGACGATCGTACCGGTGGCATACCCGTACGAATAGACGTTCATGACCGGCGACGACAAGTATGTGCCGCTGACGTGGGCGTTGGATACCGCGCCGCCCGAAACGTTCAGGACTCCGGAATGGGTCACGATGCACGACCAGACCTGACCCCCGTCGAACACGTTCAAGGTGCCGATCACCCCGGAATCGAGTCTGCTGCTGCGGTCGATCACCCTGCCGGTGCCGCCGGACTTGATGTTCACCACGGCGCCGGGGCAGATCAGCACGTCGTCGATGATCCCGCGGTTGTAGACCGTCACGGAGGCGCCGGAATAGACGAGCAGCGTCTTCAGAAGTCCGTCGGTCGTGTTCTTCCCGGCTATATCCACTTTGCCGCCGGAGTTGACGATGACGTTGGACATCTGGCCGCCGTTGCCGCTGATCGTACCGCCGTTCGATACCGCGACGTCGACCAGCTTCACAAGATCATGAGTAATGACCGTACCGCCGTTGCACACCGTGGTCCGGGAAACGAAGGCGCCGCTGCTGATGCCCATGCGGGCTTTGTAGTTCGGCTGCGGGATCGCTCCGAGATTTCTGTTGCCGACGACGGTGTCGACGACCGTGGCGGAGTGGACGGTGAACGCGGCGCCGCTGCCGAAGACGGTCGTGCTGGTCGCGTACCCGCCGGACCAGATCTTCAGATTCCCCTTGTCGTACAGCATGAAGTGAGCCGCCGAACCGCCGTCGTAGACGTGCGCGAGCCCCCCCGACGACACCCCGATCGTGTCCGCGGTGCCCCAAATGTTCATGACGTCGCCGTTGCCCAGCAGAACCGCATGTTCGTATTTGTTTTTTTTGACATCGTAAGTCGCCATTGTCAGTGACCCTTCCTTTATTCCCGCCCGGGTGGCGGATCCGCCGCCCCGGAGACCGCGGAATCCCGTCATGTGACCGCAAATAATATACTGGCGGGAATATATATCGTCTGTGTGCCGAATGCAAGTTTGTTCCCCGTCAGCCGCCGGCAATTTTCGACTTGTGCGCCGCATTCCCGGCAAAAAAAAGCACTCGCGCTTGCAAATACGCAGACGCAAGCTTATAGTAAGCAAAAGTCGCCGGAGCCGTTGATTTTTGGCAGAAAAGATCATTTCGCGGGATCGGTCCGGGACCCGGCGATAGGATGTACCTCGGGGATTTCAATATTGTTCAAGGCGTTGATCAGGTCTTTTCTGGTTTTGTCGAAAAACCGGGAATTGCTGAAAGTCATGACCGCGAGGTTGTGGCTCAGTCGCGGCAAGGGCGGGTTGTTCCATCTGCTGTGGCCGCTCATCACCCCGGTGATCATGCTGACCATCTATTATCTGGCGTTCGGCGTCATCCTCAACCTCCGGAATTTGTCTTCCGACACCAACTATGCGCTCGAGATGTTCTGCGGCATGGCGATCTTCAACATCTTCGCCGAGACCGTCAACGCGTCGGCGTATTCGCTTACCTCGCAGGCCAATCTGGTCAAGAAGGCGGTCTTCGATCTGGAGGTGATACCGCTGGCGACCGTGGGATGCGCCGTCATTTCCGGACTCTTCTATCTGGTCGTCGTCCTGACGGCGGCGATCTGCGGCGGCGGAGTGAGCGCCGGGCTGTGGAAGCTCCCGCCGCTCTTTTTGGCGTACATATTCTTTTGTGCCGGATGCGCCTTTCTGGTGAGTTCGCTGAGCGTCTTTCTTTCCGATCTGCCCATGCTGCTGCCGCTGCTCACGCAGGCGCTGTTCTTTCTCACGCCGATCATCTACCCGCGTTCGATCGTCCCGGCGAAATTGCTGCCGATCGTCGACCTCAATCCGCTCTCCGCGTTCGTCTGCTCCATGCGCTCCTCGATCCTCGGCACAGGGGGCGTGACGCCGCTGAAGATGCTGTATCCGTTCATCCTCGGTCTGGCGAGCTACCTGTTGGGATACGCCTTCTTTGCCCGGACGAAGAAAGGATTCCCCGATGTGCTGTGACGGCGACATGCTTTTGAAAGCCGAAAACTTGAGCAAGGAGTACTCGCTGTACTCCTCGCCGTTCAAGCGTCTGCTGCAGGCGTTTTCCCCCCGCGGAAAAAGTTTCTGCACCCGCTTCCGCGCGCTTTCCGGAGTGGACCTCGAGCTCCGGCGCGGCGAATGCGTCGGCGTCATCGGCCGGAACGGCGCGGGCAAAAGCACGCTGCTCGAACTGTTGAGCGGCACCATTGCGCCGACCGGCGGCGAAATCCGCCGCTTCGGCCGGATCAGCGCGCTCCTCGAACTGGGCTTCGGCTTCAATACCGAATTCACCGGACGGGAAAACATCGAACTGGCGGGGCTGATGCACGGGCTGTCACAGCGCGAAATCGGGGAAAAGACCGATTCGATCATCGCCTTCGCGGATATCGGCGATTTCATCGACCAGCCCGTGAAGAAATATTCGAGCGGGATGTTCGTCCGGCTGGCGTTTGCGGTCATCGCCCACGTCGACGCGGATATCCTCTTCATCGACGAAGCGCTGGCGGTGGGGGATGTGTTCTTTCAGCAGAAGTGTTACAAGTTCCTCGAAGAAAAGAAGAAAAACTGCGCGCTTTTGCTGGTCAGCCACGACCTAAACGCCGTTTCGGCGCTCTGCGGCCGGGTCGTCGTGCTCGAACGGGGAAAGACGGTGTTTGCCGGTCCGCCCCGCGACGCGATCGAGTATTACACCCATTTGCTGTACGACCGCCCGGAAGCGCCGCCCCCGGCCGAGGAGCTTTCCGCGGAATGGCACATCGTCGAGGATCGGCACAAGACCGGCAAGTTCGGTCAGTTTTCCGCCGCGCGCCTGAGCCGGAACTCGCTCAACGCCGACGACGTTTTGAGCATATCCGCCCGGGGCGAGCTTTGGCGGGATTGTCCGCGCCCGATCGTCGGTTTCTTCTTCAACGACCGCTTCGGGAAACGGATATTCGGCAACTGCACGATATTGGACAAGCCGCTTGGGCAGGGGGAGTTCGAGTTTTCCTTCGAATTGAGTTGGCCGGATATCGCCCCCGGTGAGTACACGCTGACTTTGGGCGTCGGTTCCGGTGCCGACGTCATGGATCAGACGGTCTTCTGCTGGGCCACGGACTTCTGCGCCGTGACCTCGCTGAAGCCCCGCGATATCGTTCACGGTGTTTTCAATGTTCGGATAAAACATTTCACATGCAGAGGTTTTGCCTGATGGACGGAACGAGAAAAGTCGCCATCATCACCCGTACCAAAAACCGCCGGATACTGCTCTGGCGCGCGCTCGAAAGCGTTTGCCGGCAGTCGTTCCGGGACTTCATCTGGGTCGTGGTGAACGATGCCGGCGAAAAGGAGGGCGTCGACGCCATCGCCGCCGAAGCCGTAAAACGCGGCTTGGAGGTCAAGGTGCTCCACCGCGAAAAGAGCACGGGGATGGAGGCCGCCAGCAACGCCGGTATCCGCAGCTGCCGGTCGGAGTACATCGTCATCCACGACGACGACGACAGCTGGGAACCGGATTTCCTCAAAAAGACCGTGGCGTTTCTGGACAATGAACCGCTCTTCGCCGGGGTCATAACCCACACGCTTCTCGTCAACGAGGTCATAAAGGACAACGTCCCGCGGACGACCTCGTCTTACGGTTTCAACACCTGGCTGAAGTCGGTGTACATGATGGAGATGCTGATGGTCAACAGCTTCCCGCCGATCTCGTTTTTGTACAAGCGGGAAATTTACGACCGCATCGGCGGATACGACGAATCGCTGCCCGTGCTCGGCGACTGGGATTTCAACATCCGCTTTTTGAAGGTGGCGGATATCGGCGTGATCCCCGAACTCCTCGCGTTGTACCACCACCGGGATACGATAACCGATGCCGGCGACGTCTACGGCAACACCGTGAACGCCGGGGTCTCCACGCATATCCGGTACGACGCGATCCTGCGCAACCATTACCTGCGGACCTCGCCTCAGGATCTGGGGGTGCTCGCCAATCTCGCGGTGATGACGAACTGGCAGAACAGCAAGCTCGATCAGCTGTCGACCCGGAATTTCGCCCGGGGCGCCAACTCGCTGCTCGGATATCTGAAGCGGAAGCTGTGGTTCGATCGGCTGATAAAGAAACTCAAATCCGCGGAGGCCGGTAAATGACTTTTCCCGCGATGACTCCGCTGACGGCAGCTCTCTTCGATCTGCCGCCGACCGCGCAGCGCATATCGAACCTCTGTTCGATGGTGAACTTTCATCCCGAGGCCGGGCGCATCATGGACGGCGTCGGGGTGACGCACATCGTCGAGATCGGCTGCGAGGACGGGGTGAACACCGCGGCGCTGTTCGATTACGCCCGGTCCCGCGGCGCGAAACTCACCGCGGTCGATCCGGCGGCGGTCGCGTTCCCGCCCGAGATGTCGGGGAGTGACGTTTTTTTCTTCTACCGGGGGACCTCACGCAACTTTCTGGGCGAGGACTTTCGCGGCGAGATCGTCTTCATGGACGGCGACCACAACTACGAGAGCGTGAAGGGCGACCTCGAGATCATCGACCGGAACAAGGCCGCCAGCGGGATAAAGATCGTCTTCATGCACGACGTTTCGTGGCCGTGGGCGCGGCGGGACAACTATTACGATCTGACGCAGGTGCGCGAGCCCCATCCCAACGGGACCGATGTCAACATCTCGCCCTATGACGCCGAGTCCGACAAGTTCTATCTGCCGCCCTTCAACTACAGCATCGCGCGGGCGGAGGGCGGCGAACGCAACGGCGTCCTGACCGCGGTGGAGGATTTTCTGGCGGAACACGAAAGCTCGTGGCGTTTCTGGCGCATCCCGATCTTCTACGGGATCGGGATATTGTGCTGCACCGACAATTTGAGCGCCGACGAATGCGCCGCCGTGGAAAATGCGGCGCGCGAACTTGCGTCGCATCGGGAGATACTGGCGACGCTCGAGGCGAACCGGATCGAAAACCTGTGCCTGCTGCAATCGCTGCGCGACGAGATCGGACGGGCGGGGGCGGTTTGGAACAGCGACCAGGAGTACATAAAGAAAGCCAATCTGTCGCTGTCGGAACTCTCCGAAAAATTCGAATCCAGCGACTCGAAGATCGCCTATCTGCAGTCGCTCGTCTCCGAAAAAGACTCCCGCATCGGCTTTTTGAGCGCCTCCCTCGATCGGAGCGTCGCCAACGAATCGTTTCAGAAGGAGCTTTGTGCCAAACTGACGCGGCAGATGGAAGAGGAGCGCTCCGACCGCGAGGTCGCGCGGAACGAACGCGTGGCACTCGAAAATACGGTCGGCGCCCTGACCGAAGAGAATAAAACGGCGTTCCGCAAGTTGGAGGAGGCGAGTTCCCGGATCGGCGAGTTGTCGGCGGAGCGGGTCGCCGCCGAGGAACAGAAGAACGCGCTGGAGTCGCAGCTGTCGGCGGAGCGAGCCGCCGCGGAGGAACAGAAAAACCTCTTGCAGTCGCAGCTGTCGGCGGAGCGAGCCGCCGCGGAGGAACAGAAAAACCTCTTGCAGTCGCAGCTGTCGGCGGAGCGAGCCGCCGCGGAGGAACAGAAAAACCTCTTGCAGTCGCAGCTGACGGCGGAACGGACCGCCGCGGAGGAACAGAAAAACCTCTTGCAGTCGCAGTTGTCGGCGGAGCGAGCCGCCGCGGAGGAACAGAAAAACGCGTTGGAGTCGCAGCTGTCGGCGGAGCGGGTCGCCGCGGAGGAACAGAAAAACGCGTTGGAGTCGCAGTTGTCGGCGGAGCGGGTCGCCGCGGAGGAACAGAAAAACGCGTTGGAGTCGCAGTTGTCGGCGGAACGGGCCGCCGCGGAGGAACAGAAAAACGCGTTGGAGTCGCAGCTGTCCGAAAAGGAAGCCGCGTGCGCGGAGGTTTCCCGCGAACTCGGCAGATGTCAGGATTCGCTGCAAAAGTCCCGCGACCGCGAATTGTCGCTGGAGGTGACGGTCTGGGGCAGGGATCAGGAGCTGCGCCGGATGCGTCTGGATCTCGCGTCGGAACGCTGGCGCATTCGCGGCGCCTCCGTGGCCGGGCTTCTGCCCTGTCGCGTGCGCAACCGGGAGCGGCTGCGCCGGATCGGGGCGAAGCTGGATGCGCGCGAGGTCGACGTCCTTTCGCTGGACGTCTTCGACACGCTGCTCCTGCGGGAGTTCCACTCCGAACTTCGGCGCTTCCGGGAGATCGCGTCCGCCGAGGCCGCGCGGTATCCCGATATCTCCGTCCGGACCTTCTATGAGGCGCGGGCTCTGGCGCACCAATTGACTTACCGCGGCACAAACGCCGTGCAGGGCTGCCGCGAGCCCCGGGCGGCGGCTATCTTCGGCTGCATGGCGAATATCCTCGCCTTGCCGGGCGACGCGGCGGAGGTCCTTTCCGCCCTGGAACTGCGTTACGAGGTCGAGCATCTGCGCGCCAACCCCGTCGTGTGCGCGCTCGTGCGCCGCGCCCGGCAAAATCATATCCCGGTGATCGCGGTGAGCGACATGTACTGGAGCGGCGAACAGATCATGGAGATCTTGAAGCGGTGCCTGCCCGCGGATGCGGTTGTCGACCGCGTCTATTGCAGCAGCGACTTCGGCGTATCCAAGGCCTCCGGGCTTCTGTACGACCGGGTGTTGAAGGAGCGGAACTGCAGACCCGAAAGGCTGCTGCATTTGGGCGACAACCGGGATTCCGATTGCGTCGTCCCGTTTTTGCGGCACGGCATCGACGCGGTATGGCTGCCGCGCTCGGGGCTCTACAACCGTTACTGCGCGCGTCAGCAGCGGAAGATGATGGAAAAACTCAAATCGGCAGGTGTCGTAAATGGCATATGACAAAGCGTTCTACGAGGAACAATGTCTCGGCAGTCGGAATTCCGCCGGCGAAATAGTTCCCTTTCTGTTGGATTTGTTCGACATCGGCAGCGTGGTCGACCTCGGCTGCGGTCTGGGGACGTGGCTGTCGGTCTTCGCGCGGTGCGGTGTGAAGGATATCGCCGGATATGACGGTGATTACGTCCCCCGCGAATATCTGCAGATCCCTGCGGAGTGTTTTCACCCGACCGATTTGAGCGGTCCCGTCGAGTTCGGGCGGCGCTGCGATCTGGCGATGAGCCTCGAGGTCGCGGAGCATATTTCTCCGTTGAAGGCGCGGGAGTTCGTCGGCAAGCTCACGTCACTCTCCGATGTGGTGCTCTTCTCGGGCGCGTTCCCCTATCAGGGGGGCACGGGGCACGTCAACGAGAACTACCCCGAGTACTGGGCGATGATCTTCAAGGAGCAGGGGTACACGCCGGTGGACATCATCCGCGACCGCTTCTGGTACGACGGCATGATCTGTCCGTGGTACCGGCAGAACATCCTGCTCTTCATCAGGGAGGAGACGCGGTTGCGGAAGTATCCCGACCTTCCGGTCGCCGTCGGCACGAATCTCACGCGGATCCACCCCGAGATGTATCTCTGGTCCTGCGCGCGTCCCGACAAACCGCCGCAGGGGGCGTTGGACTTCGAACGCGACAAACTGGATTTTTATTCCGTCGTCGATGCATGGCGGTTCGGTCGTTCCTTGCCCGAAAACGTCCACAGCTACGGTCCCGAGTACAATGTCGAACACGGTGCGAGCCCGTGGTGGCACCGGCTCAGATTGAAGCTGGCGCGCCTTTCGATCCGGAGGCCGCGATGAAGCGCACGATCGAAAGCCGACGCGAGGCCGGTTTGCTGCTCGGTCCCCTGTTCCACGAATTCTGCTGCCGTTTGTATTGGATAAGCGCCAACTGCGATCCCGATGAGGACGCGCTGCTCTTCATGTCCCGCGGCGGGCTGCGGCTGCAATATCTGTACGAGCTATTTCTCAAGAAAAACGGCCTTCCCGCCCGGATCCGGGCGTTCCCATTTTGGATCTCGCGCTTCGCCGCGGACAAATTGACCTTCACGGCCAACCCGGAACTGGCGGCGGAGCACATCGTCCGGGAATTTTCGTATACCGACTGCCGGACGGTGGCGGCGGCGCTGCTGCCGGACGAAATGTTCCCGGACAAGGCGGAACTGGTGAAGACGATCCCGCCGGAGCTGGGCTCCGCCGGGTTGACTCGCGAAAGGTTCTTCGAGTTGTACCACCATCCGTGCCCCTATTCGGAAAGTCTGCGCGAGCACTTCCGCGATCAGCGAAGCAAGGGTCTGGCGCATCTGAAGGCGCGGTTCGGGAGTTTCAAGTATCTGCATACGGTCGATACCGGCTGGTTCGGCTCGACGCTGGGCTCGCTGCAGACCGGGTTCCGCGACTGGCAGTGGAACGCGTTTTACTTCGGCCGCTGGAACTATCGCGAGGCGGCCCCGTGGTACTTCAACGACATCGTTGGTCTCATGATCGACGCCGTGGGGCTGGAAGGTCGGAAACCGATCGACGTCATGCTGGAGTATCACCATATCCTCGAAGCGGTGCTGGAGCCCGAACTCCCGAGCACGGAATACTATCTGACACCGGAGCGGTGCAATTCGATGATTCCCGGCTGGGAACGGCGGATCGCAGGCGGCGCCGACGAGCCGATGTGGGAGGGCGTCAAGGAGTATTTCGAGACCGCCCCGTCGTGCTTGCTGCCGGAGGTGACGGCGGCCACCCGGCAGGCGCTGAAAGTGTGGAGGCGCGTCCTGCGTTATCCGACGCCCGCCGAGGCGCGGATACTCGAGGTGCCGCCGCGGAGCGCGGATTTCGGCAAAAACGAACGTACTCCGGTCTTCGGCGACATCGCGCAGAGTAGCCGCGCCGAATACTGGAAAAGCGTCAGGAGATCGCTGTGGCCCGCCGGAGCGATCGCCGTCACGTCGAAGCGGGGAGTGTTCATGAAGCAGCTCTTCTGGCACACTCTGAAAAAGCTCATCAGCTACCACGGTGCGGTATAGCCTCCCCGCCGCCGCCCCCGGAGTTTGGGTGACCCCAAAAACTTGGACAGTTATTGTGCAAAACGCCTTCGGTATTGAACCGGAGACAACCCGCCTAGCTTTAAAGATATCCTGTCTTGGTTGAAATAGCGAATGTTGAAACTGGATAAAGTAGCAGAGTTCGTGGAGAAAAGCGTTGAAGAGACTTTATCATACATGGATTTCCCCTACGAACTTTGGAGCCGCCTGCGGACCAATAACGGCTTGGAACGGATAATGAAAGAGATACGCCGTGGAACGCGGGTCGCCGGCAGTTTTCCGGACGGCTATTCCGCCATGATGCTGGTCGGGGCGAGGCTGAGGCACATATCAACGACAAAATGGGGCACTCGCCAATATATGAATACTTGCAAACTCTATAAGGTTGGAGTACAGTAAGATAAAGGCTTCGCCTTACAAACCGACCTGCTCCTCCGGAGCTGCACGGTCGGTCGGTTTGTTTCGGCTCGCCAACGCGCGTAGAACTCTGAACCGTCAGAACCGAATGTGCGCAAAACTTCGGACACTACCCCATCAGTTACCACTTGCGGGGATTTGTGCTCCGAGTTGACTGCGGCTGCCGGAGATACGGGGGAAATCTTCTCCCGACGGGGGAATGTTGCAGGAACAACACCGGGGATCGACATACAAAACGCCGCGTCCGTTGCGGGACGCGGCGTTCGCGTATCAAAGCGGGATCGCAGAGTTACTTATTCTCCGACTCGAACTTCTTCATGAAGCCGATGAGCGCTTCGATGCCCTCCATCGGCATCGCGTTGTAGATGCTCGCGCGGCAGCCGCCGACGAGCCGGTGACCCTTGAGCTGGGTCAGCCCGCACTTTTCGGCTTCAGCGACGAATTTGGCGTCGAGTTCGTCGCTCGGGGTGCGGAAGACCACGTTCATCCGCGAACGGTCGGCGCCCTTGACCGGCGTCTTGAAGAAGCTGCTGTCGTCGAGGAAGCCGTAGAGCTTCGCCGCCTTGGCGTTGTTGATCTCCTCGATGGCGGCGAGACCGCCGCGCTGGATGATCCAGTCGGTAACGAGCGCGAGGATGTAGATGCCGAAGGTCGGCGGCGTGTTGAACATCGACCCGTTCTCGATGTAGGTCGAGTAGCGGAGCATGGTCGGCACCTTCGCCTCGTCGGCGCGGGCGGCGAGCTCCTTGCGCATGACGACCAGCGCCAGCCCCGAGGGACCGAGGTTCTTCTGGGCGCCCGCGTAGATCAGTCCGAACTTGTTGGCGTCGAAGCGCCGCGACAGGATGTCGCTGGACATGTCGGCGATGAGCGGCACCCCCGTCGGGGCATCCGGGAAATCGGGATACTGCGTGCCGGCGATGGTGTTGTTGCTGGTGATGTGCAGATAGGCGGCGCCGGGAGTGAGCTTCCAGGTTTCGCGCTTGGGCAGGTGATCGTACTTGTCGTCGCGGCTGCTGGCGGCGATGTTGGCGGTGCCGAAGAATTTCGCCTCCTTGGACGCCTTGTTGCTCCAGACGCCGGTGTCGACGTAGTCGGCGGTGCCGCCGTTGAGCAGGTTCATCGGGATCATCGCGAACTGCATGCTCGCGCCGCCTTGGACGAAGATCACCGCATAGTCGTCGGAAAGATTCAGGATCTTGCGGACGTTCGCCTCGGCGCGGTCGATCACCGGTTTGAAGAACTTGCCGCGGTGCGAAAGCTCGAGGATGCCGCTGCCGCTGCCGGAGTAATCGGTGAATTCTTTCTGCGCCAGTTGCATGACTTCCACCGGCAGCATGGCCGGTCCAGCGGAGAAGTTGTAGATCTTCATGATGACAGGAACTCCGTTTGTTTCCCAACAAAGAATTATGCTTTTCCGATGCCGGCGCATCGTCCCCATTCCGGGCGGCGGTCGCCCCGCCCCCGTTGCCGGAGTCTTAATATACACCGCGAAGGGCTTAAAATCAACAGCGTAAATACTCGCGGGCAGCCCCTTCACGCGTCAAGTGGACCCCGGATTTTCGGAAAAAAGCGTGCGTTTTCACAAAAAAAAACGAAAAATCCCATTCCGACTATTGACATTTGGTGGATTTTGGGTATAATTATAACAACGCATTGATTTTGAGTAAGTTTTTATCGGGTAGTCTTTACGAAGTTCTGAAAGCTCCGCACATCCGGGATCGGGTCGCCGTCGGGCGGCGTTTCGAGATCCTCCGCCACTCCTGTCATCCGCATCGGAACCGCTTTTTATGTATAGGTGTGGCATGTCGGGCGGCGCGAAGCGGAAAATTCCGTGGAGACGGCGTTAAATAAATGGTTCGGTCCGGGACAGTGTTCCGGCGGATAAATACGGGATCGCCGACCGGTTGCCGAAAAGGAGGGCAACGGTCCGATTCATAAAATCATCAGAAAGGATTGGGAAAAGTAATGAACATCTACGTTGGCAACCTGCCGTACAGCATCGACCGCGACCAACTGCGCGAGATCTTCGCCGCCTATGGCGAAGTCGCCGCGGCGAGAATCGTCAATGACCGTGAGACCGGCAGGTCCAAGGGCTTCGGCTTCGTTGAGATGGCCGACAACGCGCAGGCGCAGGCGGCGATCGAAGCGCTGAACGGCAGCGATATCGGCGGCCGCAAAGCGGTGGTCAACGAAGCGCGTCCGCGCGAAGAGCGTCCCCCGCGCGCCTGACGCCTCGAACAGACACTTTGCGATCGAAACGCCCCGTCGGAAACGGCGGAGCGTTTTTTGTTGGCTCTGTTCTAAACAACTATTGATTTTCATAACGCGGAGGTTGCTTGATGGAACAGGTGGTGTTTCTTCAGCAAAGCCGTGTTGGACGCAGAAGCCCGGCTTCGCCATAAAAGGTGAAGCCGGGCAGGTGCAGGGGTGTCACCCCTGCCGCGGGTCAAGGGCTGCGAAAGCCCTTGCGGGGCGCGACGGAGCGAAGATCTGCGCGCTCGTAAAGAAGCGCGCAGGGGCGGCGAAAAAAGGTTCCGCAAAACCGCCCATGCGTAATTGTGTAAACGGTTTGTCGCGGAAAGCGGTTTTTGCGGAAAACAGCCGCCCGGAGTCAAGCGAACGGAGTCGCATCGGACAAAAAATGAAAGCGTTTTTATTGTTGCCGACGACGAAAGAAGCTACGACCATAATATAGCGAGCGTCACACACCGTCATCCGACCCATGCGAGGACGGCAACGCCGTCCGAAGCAGGTGCAGGGCGAGCCCTGCCGCCGGGGTTCCGGGGTGTGCGGAACACCCCGGACGCAACGAGCGCGAACAAACGGAGGCAATAGACTTTACAGTTGCCGAAGCGTGACGAAAAATCAATAGTCGTTTACCAAAAAATTTCTACTGTTGTAGATCAAGGGTTCAGGTGCGCGGCGGCGTAGTCAATGGTGACCAAAAAATTTCTACTGTTGTAGATCAAGGGTTCAGGTGCGCGGCGGCGTAGTCAATGGTGACCAAAAAATTTCTACTGTTGTATATCGAAGCTATGCCTCGGCGGGCGGCGTCTCGCCGCGGACGAAAAAGCGGGGATAGTTCCGGTTCAGCCACTCCCAAAGCGCGGGGTCGCGCTCCAGAGTCTTGAGGAGCGAGGAGGGCGAAACTCCCCATATGGCGGCGGCCTTGCGGTAATCGCCCTCCGCCGCCGCGACCGCGTCGAGCAGCCGCGCGGCGAAGAGCGGATAGTCGGGGCTGTCGACCGCGCACCTGACGCGCGGCGGCGGCTGCGGCGGACGGCGCTCGTGCAAGGCGAGGAGGAGCCTCAGTTTGCGGAGCGCGGCGGCGCGGTTGCGGTGCTGGCTGCGTTCGGAGCAGTCCGTCGCCGCGATCCCGTATTCGTCGAGTACGACGCGCACGGCGGTCGAGGTTTTGTTGCGCTTCTGCCCGCCGTTGCCCGAACCGCGCGCGAACTCCAGCTTCACGATCCGCGACAGCGCCGCGTCGTCCAGTGAAAGTATTTCGTCACGTTCCATGTTCCGCCCCCGTTCTCGATCGGTATAACATACCTCGCGACCGTCCAAAAAGCAAAGGGGAAGTTGAGGATCGCGCCGGTTCAGTGGGTGCCGAACTCCGGATCGTAGGCGCTGTCGTCCCGGGAAAGATACCCCAGGCGGTCCATGTAGCCGTTGCCGTCGGCGGGACGCTCGGTGAAATCCTCCTGCGACGCGGCGTGACCGTCCGCGAAGCCGACGCCGCAGCGTCCGCGGTGGCGGAAATCCGCGTAACCGCCCTGATTGGAACTCGTGTTGTAGAGAAATGCCGTGGGCGCGGGGCGGGAGCCCGTCCCGGCGGCGAAGACCGCCGCGTCGGCGACCACGCTCAATCGCGCGGGATTCCGCAGCGCGCCGACCTTGACCGGCCGGTAGTCGGGCGGCATGGCGCCGACGGTGCGGAACGAGAGCAGGTAGTTGTATCCGTATCCGGCGAACTGTGCCGTCCAGCTGCGGTTGACGAGCAGTGACGACGCCGAGTCCGGACAGTTGAAGATCCGCGCCGTCGTCGCCGTGGCGCCCGGCACTCCGGAGGCGAGGATGCCCGGTTTCTTATAGAGGTAGCCCGTATCCCACTGGTTGAGTTTCTTGTCCCAGGCGATGCAGAAGACCCCGTGGTTGAAATCCGCGTACAATAGATGCATGTTCAGCACCTGCCGCAGATTGGACAGGCACTCGACGCGCCGCGAATTTTCGCGCGCGGCGCTGAGCGCCGCCATCAGCAGCGATGCGAGGATCGCGATGATCGCTATGACGACCAGAAGTTCGATCAAGGTGAAGCGACGTCGGCGAAAGAACATTTTCTGAACCATACTCTCCGCATGACATATCCCGGCTGTCCGTCCCGCGGACAGCCGGGTGTCGAAAATGGTTTCCCTCTGCCGCCGACCGCATCGTCACGGTCGGCGGCAGGGGAATTTTTTCTCTTACGCGAGCGCGGCGAGGCGGTAGCCGGCGGAACCGCTTGCCGTACTCTCGATCTTGAGGTACCTGACCACGTCGTCAAGTTCGCCGATCGCGATGTTGTCGCTGACTTCGTCGCCCGCGACGAGCGTCATGGAAGACAGCTCCTTTTCGCTCGAATCGGCGCAGCGCACCTTGACGGCGACCGCGTTTTTGCTGCCGTCACAGAAGGTGACCTCCGCGTTGCCCGACGCCATGTCGAGCAGCAGCCCGCCGAGGTCGCCGATCTGATAGTAATCCACGCTGTCCGTCGCGGGATCCAGCGCGCCGTAGACCGTCCCGGCGAGCACGGCGGCGGCATCCCACGAGTTGTCGGCGGTGGGGGCGAGGTTCGCGACCGTGACGCTTGCGACCGCGGAAGCGTTGCCCGCCGCGTCGATGCCGCGGAAGTAATAGGTGCCGTTGGCTTTCGCCGTGACCGCCTTTTTGCAGCTCTTCCAGTTCGTGCCGTCGGTCGAGTACTGCTTTTTGGCGGCGTCGCTCGGGAACGTCGCCGTGAGCGTCACGAGTTTTTTCGCCGCGTTCGTATCCGCCGTGACCGTCGGCGCGTCGGGAGCGACTTTGTCGATGTTTTCGACCGTGAACTTGGCGACCTCGGAGACGTTGCCCGCCGCGTCGATGCCGCGGAAGTAATAGGTCCCGTTCTCCTCGGCGGTTACCGCCGTGGTGTAGGAACTCCACGTCTCGTTGTCGGTCGAATACTCCTTCGCCGCGCTGTCCTTGCTGAATTTGGCGGTGAGGGTCACGCTCCGGTTCGTCGCCTTCAAGGTGCTCGACTTGACCTTCGGGATCGCCGGAGCCGCCTTGTCGATGTTCGCGACCTTGAAGGTCGTCGTCTTCGACACGTTGCCTGCCGCGTCGATGCCGCGGAAGTAGTATTTGCCGTTGCTTTCCGCCGAGACCGCTTCGGTATAATCCAGCCACGTCTTCTTGTCGGTCGAATACTGCTTCTTGTCCACGTCGGCGGCAAAGGTCGCCGTGAGCGTCACGCCCGTATTGGTCGGCGCGGTCGTGCTCGTCGTGACCGTCGGCGCGTCGGGAGCGGTTTTGTCGATGTTGGCGACCTCGTACGTCACCACCGTCGACGCCTTGCCGTTTTTGTCGACGGCGCGGAAGTAATAAGTGCCGTTCTTCTTCGTCGTGAGCGGCTTGGTGTAGTTCTTCCAGTGCGTGTTGTCGGTGGAATACTGCTTCTTGGCGGCGTCGCTCGAGAAGGTCGCCGTCACGGTCACGCTTTGGTTGGTCGGCGCGGTGGTATCCGCAGCGACGGAAGGAACGTTACGGTCGATGTTGGCGACCGTGTACTCGGCGACCGCGGAGAGGTTGCCGGCTTCGTCGGCGGCGCGGAAGAAGACCGTGCCGTTTTCCGTCATCACCACGGCGGCAGTATACGCGAGCCACGCTTCGCCGTCGAGGCTGTACTCCTTCACGGCGCTGTCGTCACTGAACGTCGCCGCAACCGTGACATCCTTATTCGTCACGGTCGTGATGTCCGCCGCCGCGACCGGCGCGTCGGGAGCGATCCGGTCGATGTTTTCGACCTTGTACTCGGCGACCTCGGAGAGGTTGCCGGCTTCGTCGGCGGCGCGGAAGAAGACCGTGCCGTTATCCGCCATCGTCACGCCTTCGGTGTACGCGAGCCACGCTTCGCCGTCGAGGCTGTACTCCTTCACGACGGAGTCGTTGCTGAATGTCGCCGTAACGGTGACGTTCTGATTCGTCGCGGTCGTGATGTCCGCAACCGCGACCGGCGCGTCGGGCGCGACCTTGTCGATGTTGGTGACCGTGTACTCGGCGACTTCGGAGACGTTGCCGGCTTCGTCGGCGGCGCGGAAGAAAACCGTGCCGTTATCCACCATCGTCACGCCTTCGGTGTACGCGAGCCACGCTTCGCCGTCGAGGCTGTACTCCTTCACGGCGGAGTCGTCCGTGAAGGTCGCCGCAACCGTGACATCCTTATTCGTCGCGGTCGTGATGTCCGCAACCGCGACCGGCGCGTCGGGAGCGACCTTGTCGATGTTTCCGACCGTGTACTCGGCGACCTCGGAGACGTTGCCGGCTTCGTCGGCGGCGCGGAAGAACACCGTGCCGTTATCCGCCATCGTCACGCCCTCGGTGCACTCGAGCCACGCTTCGCCGTCGAGGCTGTACTCCTTCACGGCGGAGTCGTCCGAGAAGGTCGCCGTGACGGTCACGCTCTGATTCGTCACGGTCGTGATGTCCGCCGCCGCGACCGGCGCGTCGGGCGCGACCTTGTCGATGTTTTCGACCGTGTACTCGGCGACCTCGGAGAGGTTGCCGGCTTCGTCGGCGGCGCGGAAGAAGACCGTGCCGTTTTCGGTCATCACCACGCCCTCGGTGTACTCGAGCCACGCTTCGCCGTCGAGGCTGTACTCCTTCACGGCGGAGTCGTCCGAGAAGGTCGCCGTGACGGTCACGTTCTGATTGGTCATGTCCGTGATGTCCGCGCTCGCCGCCGGTTTCTCCGGCGGGGTCGCGTCGACGTCGAAGGTCTGCACGGCGCTCCAGATTCCGGCGGCATCGTCGGCGCTGACCCGCAGATAATAACTGCCGGTTTCGACGTTGAAGATGCACGAGGTCGCCTCGACCGTCTGCTCGGCGACGATACCGGCGAAATCGGCGTCGGCGGCGAGCTGTATCCGGTAGGTGCCGATGTCGGCGCCCTCCGGATCCTGTGCGGGCTCCCACGAGACGGAGACCTCGTCCCGGTTGACCGTCAGAACCACATCGCCCACATAATACGGAGCCAAACCGAAACTCAGCAGCAGAGTGTCGTCTTCGTTGGCGAGCGTGCAGGTGTACTTGCCGGCGACGACGCGATCGACGGTTATCGCGCCGGCTTCGACCGTAAACGCGGTATCGGCTTCGAACGCTCCGACGGTGAGCGAAATGTCGCCGCTCCACTCGCCGACGCCGGTCGCCACCCGATAGACGCCGTCCGCCGGATCCGAAACGACGTCCAGCCGGATGTCCCCGCCCGAGATGAACGACCAGTTGCGGACCAGTTCCTGAGCCTCCGCCTCGGCGAGTTCGACCGTGAAGACGCCGGCATCGGCGTTCTCGACTGCGCCGTTGAAGGTGGTGGTGCCGGTCACGGTTATGGTACCCTCGTTCCAGATGGTGTCGGTCGCGGTCAGGAATTCGCAGCGTTCGAGAATCACCGCCGCGTTGTTCCAGATCGCGCCGCCCTGCTCCGCGGTGTTGCCGTCGAAGGTGCAGTCGGTGATCGTGATCGACTCCGCCCAGCTGTTGGAGATCGCGCCGCCCTTGACCGCCGTGTTTTCGCTGAAGGTCGCGCCGGTGATCTCCGCCACGCTCCAGTTGGCGATCGCGCCGCCGTCGCTCAATTCGACCGTGTTGCCGGTGAACTCGCCGCCCGAAACGACGAGCTCGCCCCAGCAGTTGCAGATCGCGCCGCCGCCGTAGGTGGCGGAGTTGTTCGCGAAGTCGGCATCCGTGACGGTCATCGGCACCCCCGCGCCCGCCTGATTGTAGAGCGCGCCGCCGTAGTAGGCGCTGTTGCCGGTGAACTCGCCGCCCGCAACGGTGAAGCTGCCGTAGTTGATCACCGCGCCGCCGCAGCCGCCGTCCCACTCGTTGTCGGGGTTGACCTCGGCGAAGTTGTTTTCGAAGACCGCGTCCGCGACCGTGACCGTCGCCGCGTTCGCAACGTAGATCGCGCCGCCCATGCCGCCGAGGTCGTAGTCTTCATCGTAGCTCGCGCTGTTACCGGTGAACTCGCCGCCCGAGACGACCGTCGCGCCCGAACCCGCCGCGTAGATCGCGCCGCCGTAGATGGCGTTGTTTATCAGGAACGAGTCGGCTTCGAGCTCAAGCCCGCCCTCGCTCTGATAGATCGCGCCGCCCATAAGCGCGGAGTTGCCGAAGAACTCCGTGTCTTCGACCGTCGCCGAAGCGGTGGTGTAAAGCGCTCCGCCCTCGCCGTCCTCGGCTTCGTTGCGGGAGAACAGGCTGTCCGTGACGGTCAGTGTCTCGCCGTTCCAGATCGCGCCGCCCTGTTCCGCCGTGTTCGTCGTGAACGAGCAGTTCACGAACTCGGCGACGCTGTCGCCCCACTCGTTCATGTTCCAGAAAGCGCCGCCGTCTTCGGCTTCGTTGCCCTCGAACGACGCATCGGTGACGGTGAGCGTGGTACCGGTGTGCGCGAGCGCGCCGCCCTTGACCGCCGTGTTTTCGCTGAAGATCGCGTCGGTGATCGCCGCCTCGCTCCAGTTGGCGATCGCGCCGCCGTCGCGAATTTCGACCGTGTTGCCCGTGAACTCGCCGCCCGAAACGACGAGCTCTCCCCAGCAGTTGCAGATCGCGCCGCCGCCGTAGGTGGCGGAGTTGTTCGCGAAGTCGACATCCGTGACGGTCATCGGCACCCCCGCACCCGCCTGATTGTAGAGTCCCGCGCCGTAGTAGGCGCTGTTCGCCGTGAACTCGCCGCCCGAGACGGTGAAGTTGCCGTAGTTGATCACCGCACCGCCGCAGCCGCCGTCCCACTCGTTGTCGGGATTGACCTCGGCGAAGTTGCCGCTGAATTCGACGTCCGTGACCGTGACCGTCGCCGCCGCCGTGACGTACAGCGCGCCGCCCATGCCGCCGAGTTCGTAATCGGCGTTGTATGGCGCCTGATTGTAATTGACCGCGCCGCCGGATATAACCGTCGACCCCGAACCCGCCGCGTAGAGCGCGCCGCCGTAGATCGCGGTGTTGCCGATGATGTCGTTATCGTTCAGCGTGAGCGACTTGTTGCCCTGCCACGCGACGCCGCCGTAGATCGCGACGTTTTTGACGAACGAACCCGAGGTGACGACCGCCGAACCGGTGTTGCAGATCACGGCGCCGCTGTCCGCCTGATTGCCGGTGAACTCGCCGCCCGAAACGGCGAGCTCGCCGTCGTTGAGGATCGCGCCGCCCGCCTCAGCCCGATTGCCGCCGAAGAAACCGCCTTCGATGGTGAGGTAGGATTTGCTCAGCGCATAGGTGTCGACCATCACCGCGCCGCCCGAGGTGGCGGAGTTGGTCTGGAAGGTCGCGTTTTCGAGCCGCGCCGAAGCGCCCTGATGGATCTCGACCGCGCCGCCGTACCCCGCGCTGTTTTCGTCGAAGACGGCTTCGGTGACGACCGCCGTGCCCTGCTGCGAGACCTCGAAGGCTCCGCCGTAGGTCGCCCGATTGCCGCTGAAGGTTGCGCCGGCGATCTCCGTGACCCCGCCGATGGCGAGGATCGCGCCGCCGCCGCCCGTGGCGGAGTTGGAGGTGTAGATGCCGCCCGAGATGCTGATGCTGCCCTCGTAACCTTCCAGGGCGCCGCCCTGACCGAGATAATTGTTGTCGGTGAAGGCGACGTTGTTCGTGAACTCGCCGCCCGCGAGCACCATGCTGCCGAAGGTCGCGCAGATCGCGGGACCGTACCACTTTTCCGCGCCGGTGCAGACGACGCCGGTACCGGAAAAGACCGCGCCCTCCTCGTTGACGTTGATGCCGCTGATCACTGCTCCGGACTCGGCGACGACCAGCGTTCCCGCCCCCATCGAGGTTTCGGCGACGACGCCGCCCGAGGTGACGACGATCTTGTCGTCGCCGCCCGCTTCGAGGACCGCCTCGTACGAGAAGTCGCCGGTAAATGTCACCACACCGGAAGAATAGATGGTTACGGAATCTGACATGATGAAAACCCTTTCTGTTTTATGGGATATGGCAAAACATTCCGGGGAGGGCGCCGGCGCAGGACAGGGAAAGAGATTCCGACCGGAGCGACCGGGCGGATGCGGCACCGGAGCAACCCCCGGCGGAGCACGGACATGACCATGTCATCTTTACCTTTCTTGCGTTACGGGCGCAATCCCGGAGCGATCTTTCGACTCCGAAGCAGATAAATTCAGATCCCCGCGGGCTCCGGCTCGCCGGAAAAGTTCCGGCACACGGTTGCTCGACAGTTCGTGATTCGCACACGATTCACCGCGCACGGGATCCAGATGTTGAACAATAAAATAATATAGCACGGCTTGAAAACTTTGCAATACATAAGACAATAAAAACGCATCCCGCCGCGTTATAACTTGGTGAAGGCTCCCGAATCGGAGCCGCATCGGAAAAATACGAAAGGAATCGAGATCATGTCTGAAGAAAAAACCGAACGTAAATGCAGTTGCAGCGGCGATGTGCGGACTTTTGTCATCGCATTGTTGACTGCCATCATCGTGGTCTGCGGCTACCACTTCGCGCGCAACTATTGTCTTTTGAGACACTCCTATCTCCGCCAGAAAGCCCGTCCCGCCGCGCCGCAGGTGGTGGTGGTCCCGTGCTGCCACGCGCAGCAGGGCGGTCCGCGCGGCGAGTTCATGCCTCCGCGGGGAGAGCGCTTCCCGGGGCGTCACGGCATGATGCCCGGACGCAAGGGTCGCATGATGCGTCCGCAGGACAAGGATGGTCGCCCCATGTTCAAGGCGCCCAAGTGCGAATGCCCGGAGTGCAAGTGCCCCGAGTGCAAACCCGGTGAATGCAAGCCCGGCGAATGCAAGCCAGCCGAGTGCAAGATGAACTGCCCGGACGCTCCCGCGCCGAAGGCTCCGGAGGCGCCTGCCGACGCTCCGGCTCCGACTCCGGCCCCGGCAAAGTAACGCCGCACCTTTGAAAGATGACGGGAACGCCGTCGGGGGACCGTCCCCCGGCGGCGTTTTTTTTCAATATCCGTATCAAAATTTGGCACCGGCGCTTGCATTGTTCCGCGGAATAGTGGTATATTGTCAAAACGATGTCACAAAGGAGTCGAAACATGTCCTTCGCCGATCGGATCAAATCGTTCTTCGACCGCCGCCAACGCCGCAAACTGCTTGCGGAACTGCGGACGCTCCGTCATGCCGAGGACGATCTGCTCGACGACGCCCGCCGGCGGGAGTTCGACGCGCTGCTCGAAGACCTGGAGCGTTCTCCCGCTCCGCATCGCGAGGCGATGGCGGCGGCGCGCGGGCGCCTCGGCAAGCTGGATCTCGGCATCCGCCATCGTGCGCTGCGGGAATTTCTAGACCTCCTGCTCGTGGTCGGCGCGGTCGCGGCGGGCATCCGCGGATTGTTCCTGCAGCCCTTCCGCATCCCGACGGGCTCCATGCAGCCGACGCTCTACGGCATCCACTACCAGTACAAAAGCGGAAGTTGGCGCGACAAACTGCCCGCCTCGCTCGAGTTTGCTCTCTTCGGGCGGCGCCGCGCGGCGGCGCGGGTGACGGAGAACGGTTTGATCGATCTCGAAAGCATCCGCCCTTCCGGCGGCGTCTTTACCTCCGACACGAGTTTCCGCATCGGCTCTCATGACTATACGCTCCCCGGCGAACCCGGCAAGGTCATCGAGTACGCCGAACTGGATCCGGAACGATTGTACCCGAAGGGCTATTCCCTCGCCGACGGTTTCCTCGCCATCGGCGACCATTTGTTCGTGGAGCGGTTGTCGCTCTACCTTCGCCCCCCGCGCCGCGGCGACGTGACCGTCTTCAACACCGAGGGTCTGGAGGTGCAGGGCCGCAAATTGAGCGAGTTGAGCGGCTACTACTACATCAAACGGCTGGTCGGCCTCCCCGGCGACACGCTAAAAATCGAAAACGGATATCTCTATATCAAGCCCCAAGGTGAAAGCGAGTTCAAGCCCGCGGACGAACTCGACCCGCGCTTCAAAAAGATCTTTTCCGGCAAGGGCGGCTATCAGGGCTACCGGAACGATCCGCGCGCCCCGCTCCTCGGCGAGGGCGAGGAGTACGTCGTCCCCGACGACCACTACTTCATGCTCGGCGACAACAGCCGCTTCAGTCTGGACGGGCGTTTCTTCGGCAGCGTGCCGCGCCGCAACCTCGTCGGACGGGCGTTTCTGGTCTTCTGGCCCGTCTCGCGCCGCTGGGGCGCCGCCGATTCGCGCTCTCCGCGCGACATCCCCACCGCCAAGGAGGGATTCAACCGCGGCAGCTACCGGGTGATGTACGGGGAATAAACATGGCGGGAAGATTTGGCAAATGCCGTCCCATGCAGTATATTATATTGAGGTATAGGGACGGCGGGCGGTTTCGGATCGCCGCCGCCCCGGATATGGAGCAATCGAACGATGAAACGTTTTGAAGAGTTGTTTGCCGAGCTGCAGGCAAAGGCGGCGGCGGGCGATCCCGCCAGCGGCACGGTGCGCGAACTTGCCAAAGGCACGCACGCCATCGGCAAGAAGATCGTCGAGGAGGCGGGCGAAGTCTGGATGGCGGCGGAATACGAGGGCAAGGAACGTACCGCCGAAGAAATATCGCAGCTTTTGTACCATCTGCAGGTCATGATGATCGACCGCGGACTCACGCTGGAGGACGTCTACCGCCATCTGTGAGCGCGGCGTCAATAATTTTTAGGACCCGGACATAAAATAATGGAAAACATCTTGAAACTGGCGATCCCGAACAAGGGGGCGCTTTCGGAGGGGACGGTCAAGCTCCTCGGCGAGGCGGGCTACCGCTGCGGTCGCAGCGGTCGCGAGCTGATCGTTTCGGACGCCGCCAACGGCATCGACTTCGTCTTTCTGCGACCGCGCGACATCGCGCTGTATGTGGGGCGCGGGATCATCGACCTCGGCATCACGGGGCGCGACCTCGCCGCCGATTCGGGCGCGGAGGTCGCGGAGCTGTTGCCGCTCGGCTTCGGCAAATCGCGTTTCTGCTTCGCCGCTCCGGCGGCGAAAAAACTTGAAGTCAAGGATCTGAACGGGTTGCGGATCGCCACCAGCTATCCGCAGCTGCTCGGGGGGATCCTCCGGGAGCGCGGCATGACGTGTCCGGTCGTCAAGCTTGACGGCGCGGTGGAAATATCGATCCGTCTCGGTGTCGCCGATGCGATCGCCGACGTGGTCGAATCCGGTTCCACTCTGCGCGAAGCCGGTCTGGCGGTCGTGGGCGAACCGCTGATGCACTCCGAGGCGCTGCTGGTGGCGCGCAAGCCGGACTTCGCCGAACGACCCGAGATCAAACGGCTGGTCGGGCGGCTGCGCGGGATCATCCTCGCATCCGAGTACGCGATGGTCGAGTACGACATCCCGCGCGCCATGCTGGAACAGGCGTGCCGGATCACGCCGGGGGTGGAGTCGCCGACGGTCGCGCCGCTGTCGAACCCCGACTGGGTGGCGGTCAAGGCGATGGTGCGCCGCAAGGAGTACAACCGGATCATGGACGAACTTTACGAAATCGGAGCGCGCGGCATCTTCGTCGCCGACATCCGTTCGTGCCGGCTGTGACGGGGGAGGACGGATCATGGAAAGCAAAATTCTGAAACGGGCGAAAGAGGTCTTCGACATCGAACGCGCCGGCATCGACGCCGTGCGCGACAACCTCGGCGCCGACTTCGAGAAACTCGTTGCCAAATGCGCCGACACCATCGGGCGCGGCGGCAAACTCATCCTCACCGGCATCGGCAAATCCGGGTATATCGGCAAAAAGATCGCCGCCACCTTGTCCAGCGTGGGCACCCCGTCCATCTTCATGCACCCCGTCGAGGCGCGCCACGGCGACCTCGGAATGATCCAGAAAAACGACCTGATGATCGCACTGTCGTACAGCGGCGAGACCGATGAGCTGCTCGTCGTGCTGCCGCCCGCGAAACAGCTCGGCGTCGGGCTGGTCGCCATCACCGCGTCGCGGAACTCCTCGCTCGGCAAGGTCAGCGACCTCGTCGTCGAAATGCCGGTCCCGCGCGAGGCGTGTCCCTTCAATCTGGCGCCGACGACGACCACCACCGCGCTGCTGGTCCTCGGCGACGCGCTGGCGATGGTGCTGTTGGATATTCAGGGCTTCACCAAGGAGGATTACGGGCGCCGTCATCCGGGCGGCGCCATCGGCCGCATGGTCACCATGTGCGCTTCCGACGTGATGCGCCCCCTGGAAAATTCCGCGCTGGTCAGTCCCGGCGCGACGGTCCGCGAAACGTTGTACGCGATGAGCCACGCCCGCTGCGGATCGGCGATCATCGTGGACAAAGAAAACCATCTGCTCGGCATCTTCACCGACGGCGACTTCCGCCGCTGGGCGGAAAAGGAGGACAAGGTCCTCGACCTCAAGATGGAGCGCGTGATGACCGTGCATCCCATCTCCGTCGCCCGCGACACGCTGGCGGTCAACGTGCTCAAGGTGATAAAGGAGCGGAAGGTCGACGATCTGGTCGTGACCGACGAAAACAACGTGGTGCTGGGCTTCATCGACGTTCAGGACCTGCCCGGTTTGAAGGTGATGTGAGCTTTCCCCGAGCATCGGGGAAGGCAACTCGCAGGCGAAGGAGAAAACTTTGGTGGATATGCGCGTTCTGAAATTTCTGGCAATCGGATGTCTCGGCGCCGCCGCGCTGGCGGTCTCCGCGGACGACCCCGAAGCCTCCGCCCTCTACGAGGACGGGCGCAAGGAATATCTCGACGGCTCGTATTACAGCGCCGGAAAAGCCTTCGCCAAAGCCGAGGAAAAAGCCGACTCCAACGCGATAAAAGCCAACTCGCTTTTGGCGCAGATCGGCGCGTGGCGCATGTGCGAACTTTATTACCGCGAGTTCCAGGCGATCGAAAAACTGCTGACGCTCTACCCCGAGTACGCCGACTTCGGTCCGCTCGTCGACCGTGAATTCGAGCTGGGCGAGCTTTACGCCCGGGGCAAACGCGAACCCGCCTTCTGGGCGCTGCGCTTCATCCCGTGGCTCACGGACGAGGATCGCACCGAGGAGATCTTCAAGCGCGCGCTGGAACGCGCCCCCTTCGCTCCCTTCGGCGCCAAGGCGCATCTGCGTCTGGCGTACATCTACGACCAGTCGGGCAAGGTCGGCGACTCCATCGCGCAGCTGCGCGAGATCGTTCGCGACTACCCGAACAGCGATCAGCACCGGCTCGCCATGCTCGCGCTCGCCGAGGGGCTGCTGGAACTTTCCCGGCGCGGCGACGGTGACGGCACCTACATCCGCGAAGCCGCCGACGTGCTGGCGCGCTTCAACGAGCGCTACCCCGATGCCGCGGAAAAGGAGTGGGCGAAACGCAGTTTGCTGGAAGCGAAGGATATTCAGGCGCAGCGCCTCTACGACATGGCGGAGTTCTACCGCAAGAGCGGTCGCGACGAGGCGGCGGAACGCTACCTCGCCCGGGTCGTGAGCGAGTTCCCCGAGAGCAAATCCGCCGCCGAGAGCGAGGAAAAACTCGTCAAACTGGACAACAGTTACGTTCCCGGCGATTTTCTGCCCGATCCCGAATCCCGGCTGCCCAAGATCAAAAGCTACTCTCTGCCGGTAGAGGCGCGGCACATCCTGCTCTCGCCGGGGGTCGGCGACCACCATTTCATGATCCCGGTCTACGACCTCAAGCGCGACGCCACGACCGAGGCGCCGCAATCGCCGGACTCCGCCGCTGCCGCCGCCGATGATGCCGGAAGCACCGGGAACAACGATGACGCCGCCGCCAAAACCGACGCCGCCGCCAAAACCGACGCCGCCGCCAACCACAGCGAGGAACCAAAGTGAAAAGAATCCTTATCGCCGCGACGGCACTGATTTGTCTGACCTGGTGCGGCTGCGGCTATCGCATCGGCAGTCTGATGCATCCCCAGATCCACAGCATTGCCATCGCACCGGTGGTCAACGAAACCGTCGCTTACAATGTCGCGCCGCAGGTTCGCAGTCTGCTCTGCGAATGCTTCCAGCAGGATGGTTCGCTGCAGGTCAAACGCGAGAGCAACGCCGACTGCATCCTCTACGCCCGTGTCACCAACATCTTGTTCAAGAAATCCACATGGAGTTCCACTTACAACGAAGACCAGTATGTGCCGGTCGAGTGGACCGCCAGCGTCACCATCGAATACACCGTCGTGATCCCCGGCGAGCTCAAACCGCTGGTCAAAAAGACAAAAGTTTCCGGCACCGCCAAGATCATGACCGGTGCCGACATGGAAACAGGACGCGTCAACGGCATCCGGCAGGCCGCTTACGACGCGGCGAAGAAAATAGTCCACGGCGTCACCGAAGCCTGGTAACAGCTTCGGGCGGACGACCCCCCGCGTCCATGCTTTGCCGCGTGACACGGGGCGCGGACAGGGAGTGATCGTTTTGAAGAACAGCGATTTACAAAGCGGATACGTAAAACGGGGACAGAGTTTTTTTCTGCTCTCCTTCGGATTTCTGATCCTCGTCGGGACCGCGCTCTTGAAGATCCCCGGCATGTACGGTGAAGGCACGCTGGAGTGGGTGGACGCGCTCTTCATGGCGACGAGTTCCGTCTGCGTCACCGGGCTGACCGTAAAGCCGGTCGCCGATTTCAGCTTCGCCGGGCAGCTCGTCATCATGCTGCTGATCCAGACGGGCGGGCTGGGCATAATGACCTTGAGCGCGTCGATCCTGCTGGCGCTGGGGCGGGGGCTCTCTTTCGGCAACTCGCTGATGATCTCCAATCTGAACGACAAGTTTTCGCTCCGCGGCACCGAGTCGCTGCTGCGCACCGTGATGATCTACACCTTCGCCGCCGAAGCGGTCGGCTGGGCGGCGATCCTCCCCGGGATACTGCTCTCGGGATACGGGGTCTGGGAAGGTCTGTGGTACTCCTGTTTCCTGTCGGTAAGCAGTTTCTGCAACGCCGGCATGACCACGTTCCACAACAGTTTGATCGGCATTCACCGCTCGGCGCAGATCGCGGGGGCGGTGCTGGCGATCACGGGCGGGCTGGGGATCTATGTGATCTACGACATCATTCAGGTGGCGCGGCGGAAGCAGAACCGTTTCCGCGTTCACTCCAAGCTGGTGCTGATGACGACCGGGATACTGCTGGTCGCGGGAATGGCGGGGCTTTGGGTCTTCGGCTGGGGCACGGGGCAGTCGATCGGCTGGGTCGACGCGTTTTTCTTCGCGGTGACCAGCCGGACTTGCGGCTGGTACACTTTTCCGGTGGCGGAGCTGCCGCACATCTCGCTGACGCTGATCATGCTGCTGATGCTGGTCGGCGGTTCTCCGGGATCGACGGCGGGGGGGATCAAGACCAGCACCGTCGCACTGGCGCTGGCGGCGATCGTCAGCACGCTGCGCGGCGATCCGGAGACGCTGGTCTTCAAGCGGCGCATCCCGACGCTGAACGTGCTGCGTTCGTTCACGATCATACTGCTGTTCACGCTTCTGGGCTGCGCGGGAGCTTTGGCGCTGGGGCTGATGGAGCCGGCGCTGGACCTTACCGACACGGCGTTCGAGGCGATTTCGGCGCTGACTACCACGGGGCTCTCGGTCGGCAACACCACCGCGCTGCTGTCGGACAAAGGCAAGCTGCTGCTGGTGCTGTTCATGTTTCTCGGCAGGGTCGGACCCTTCACGGTGCTGCTGTTCCTGCTGGGGCGGGAGAAGCCCGGGCAGTTGAAATATCCGGAAGAACGGGTCATCATAGGTTGAATCCGAGGAGGTCTGTCATATGTCGAAAAACAGTTACGCGGTCTTCGGGCTGGGGTCGTTCGGGTCCAAGCTGGCGCTCGAGTTGAGCGCGGCGGGGCACGCGGTGCTGGTCTGCGACGTCAACCAGAACAAGGTGGACGATTTCTGCACCAAGGTGGCGGAAGCCGTCGTCTGCGACGTCGCCAATCCCGACGCGGTGCGCGAATTGAACGTCTCCAAATTCGACGCGGTGATCCTCGGGATGAGTTCGTTCTTCGAAAAACAGGTGCTGGCGCTGACGCTGCTCAAGCAGGAGGGGGCGAAGCGCGTCCTCGCCAAGGCGGTCAGCGACATCCAGGAGCGGATACTCTACCGCCTCGGCGCGGACGAGGTGATCCAGCCCGAAAAGGACGTCGCCTCGCGGCTGGCGCGGCGGCTGTCGCTGGCGAACATCAGCGACATCTTCGAGTTCAAGGGTTCGGCGATCGCGGAGGTGCTGGTGCCGTCGACGCTCGCGGGCAAGACGCTCCGGAAACTGGACCTGCGCAACCGCCACCACGTCACCGTGCTGCTGTTGCGCAAGCCCGAGAGCGCCGAGGAGACGCTGCCCGGTCCCGACGCGACGCTGGAAAAAGGCGACATGCTGACCGTGTTCGGAAACCGCGAAGACATCGTAAAACTCTTTCAGAAGGAAATATAAGCTATGGACAACTGCATTTTCTGCCGGATCGTCAAAGGCGAGATCCCCGCGGCGAAGGTCTACGAGGACGACCTGGTCTTTGCGTTCCTCGACATCGCGCCGATCAATTTCGGACATGTGCTGGTGATCCCGAAGGAGCACCACGAATCCAGCTCGACGATCCCCGAACCGACGGCGGGGCGGATGTTCCGCATCGGGTCGCGGATCGGCGTGGCGCTGAAGCGCAAACTCGACTACGACGCCTTCAATCTGCACCTCGCCGACGGCGCCGCCGCGGGTCAGGTGGTGATGCACGCGCATCTGCACGTGGTGCCGCGCGGCGTCGAGGACGGCTTCCACTGGAACTGGCGTCAGCTCAAGTACCCGGACGGCAAACTCGCCGAGACCGCGCGGACGCTGGCGGAAAAACTCGCCGCCGATCTGGCGCAGCTCGCCGGAAAGTGACCCCGCGGGAGGCTTGACGACATCATGGCAAAGATAATCGACGGCAAGGCGATCGCGGCGGAGATCAACGCCGAGACCAAGGTCATGGCGGCGGAGCTGACGGCGAAATTCCGCGCGCCCGGACTGGCGGTGGTGCTGGTCGGCGACGACCCGGCGTCGCAGGTCTATGTCCGCAACAAGGTCCGCACCTGCGGCGAACTCGGCATCCGGTCGGAGCTGCACAAACTCGACGCCGCGACGACCGAGGAGGCGGTCCTCGAACTCATCGCGAAGCTCAACGCCGACGATCTCGTCGACGGCATCCTCGTCCAGTCGCCGCCCCCGAAGCACATCGACGAGGGGCGGATCATCGCCGCGATCGACCCCGACAAGGATGTGGACTGCTTCTGCGAGCGCAACGTGGGGCGGCTGCTGATCGGCGAACGCGAAGGCTTCATGCCGTGCACCCCGTGGGGCGTCATGGAACTGCTCAAGCGCTCCGGCGCCGAGGTCTCCGGCAGCCACGCGGTGGTGATAGGTCGCAGCAACATCGTCGGCAAACCGATGGCGGCGCTGCTGATGCGCAAGGCGGCGGGAGCGAACGCGACGGTCACGGTGGTCCACTCCGGAACGCCGGACATCACCAAATACACCCGCGACGCGGATATCCTCGTCGCCGCGATCGGCAAACCGGAGTTCGTGCGCGGCGACATGATCAAACCCGGCGCGGTGGTGATCGACGTCGGCATCAACCGGATCGTCGATCCCGCGACCGGCAAGGGACGGCTCGTCGGCGACGTCTGCTTTGCCGAAGCGGAAAAGGTCGCCTCGGCGATCACCCCCGTGCCCGGCGGCGTGGGTCCCATGACCATCGCCGGATTGATGCGCAACGCGGTCCTGGCGGCGAGCCGGCGGCTGCGGGAACGCTGAACGCTCCGGACGGAAAGATGTCCGATAACGCGCCCCTATTGCTCCACGTCTGCTGCGCCCCCTGCGGCGGCGGCTGCGTCGAGCGGCTGCTGGCGGAAGGCCGGCAAGTGCGGCTCTATTACTCCAACAGCAATCTCGCCTCGCGCGAGGAGTTCGACCGGCGGCTGGATTCGGTCCGGCTGCTGGCGCGCCACTTCGCCGTGCCGCTCGAGATCGACCCCTACGACCACGCGGCGTACCTCGCTTGCGTCGCCGGACTGGAGAACGAACCGGAACGCGGTCGGCGTTGCACCAGGTGCTTCGGCTTCAACCTCGGGCGGACGGCGCTCCGCGCAACGGAGCTGGGCATGAATTTCACGACCACGCTGACCGTCAGCCCGCACAAGGACTCCGCGGTCGTCTTCGCGGCGGGACAAGTTCATCCCGGCTTCGAGGCGATCGACTTCAAGAAGCGCGACGGCTTCCTTAACTCCAACCGGATCGCCCGCGAACTCGGCTTTTACCGGCAGACCTTCTGCGGATGCGAGTTTTCACTCCGCAAAGGCGATTGAAACGCCGCCTCGACCACTTCCCACCGCATCCGGGACCACGGTGACACATTCCTCATGGCGAAATACAAAAAACGCCGGGCGGAAAAGTTCCGTCCGGCGTCGGTTTTTCGTGGGGTGGTGATGCCGCTTACTTGTCGGTCAGCGCGGCGACACCGGGGAGCTCCTTGCCTTCGAGGAACTCGAGCGACGCGCCGCCGCCGGTCGAAATGTGGCTCATCTGGTCGGCGAGACCGGATTTCTTGACTGCCGAGACGCTGTCGCCGCCGCCGATGATCGAGACGCCGCCCTGCGCCTTGACCTTGGCGACCGCTTTGCAGACGCCGAAGGTGCCCGCCGCGAACTTGGGCATTTCGAAGCAGCCCATCGGACCGTTCCAGACGACGGTCTTGGCGCCCGCGATGGCGGAAGCGTAGAGCTTCACGGTTTCGGGACCGATGTCGAGGCCCATCCACCCGGCCGGGATGTCGTCGCCGACGACTTTGGTGTTGGCTTCGGCGTCGAACTTGTCGGCGGCGACGTTGTCGACGGGGAGCAGCAGCTTCACGCCGCGCGTCTTGGCGAGTTCGATCATCTCCCTGGCGTAGTCGAGCTGGTCGACTTCGCAGAGCGAGTTGCCGACTTCGTGACCCTGCGCCTTGAGGAAGGTGTACGCCATGCCGCCGCCGATGATCAACGTGTCGACGTTGCCGAGCAGATTGCGCACCACGGCGAGCTTGTCCGAGACCTTCGCGCCGCCGAGGATCGCCGCGAACGGGCGTTCCGGGGTGCCGGTCGCGCGCCCGAGGTAGTCGAGTTCCTTTTCCATCAGGAAGCCCGCCACGCAGGGGGCGCCCTTCATGTACTTGCAGACCACCGCGGTCGAAGCGTGGGCGCGGTGGGCGGTGCCGAAGGCGTCGTTGCAGTAGACGTCGCCGTAGGCGGCGAGCTTCTCGGCGAGTTCCGCCTGCGCCTGTTTCATCGCGGCCTTCTTCGCCTTGTACTCGTCGTCGCTCATGCCCTCGGCTTTCTTGACCTTGCCCTCTTCCGCCTTGTAGAAGCGGGTGTTTTCGAGCATCAGGACTTCGCCGGGCTTGAGCGCTTTAGCCTGCGCGAGCGCGTCGGCGCAGTCGGGGGCGAACTGCACGGGCTTGCCGAGCAGCTTGCTCAAATGTTCCGCGACGGGCTTAAGACTGAAGTCCGCCTCGTAACCCTTGCCCGAGGGACGGCCGAGGTGGCTCATCAGCACCAGACTGCCGCCGTTGTCGAGGACGTATTTGATCGAGGGCAGCGCGCCCTGCACGCGGGTGTCGTCGCGGATGACACCCTCCTTGATCGGCACGTTGAAGTCGACGCGCATCAGCACGCGTTTGCCCTTGAGATCGATGTCGCGCAAAGTCTGCTTGTTCATGGTAAATTTCCCTGACTTGATTTAGTTGTACCGTAAAAAAAAGGGCGGGCGTTATTGCCCGCCCCTTTCGAGGTTCAGTAAGCTGATCTCGACTTACTTGGAGATGACGCGCGCCATCTCGAGGACCTTGTTGGAGTAGCCCCACTCGTTGTCGTACCAGGCGCAGACCTTGACGAAGGTCTCGTCGAGCTGGATACCGGCCTTCGCGTCGAAGATCGAGGTGCGGGCGTCGTTGCGGAAGTCGGTCGAGACGACCGCTTCGTCGGTGTAACCGAGGATGCCCTTGAGCTCGCCCGCCGCGGCTTCCTTCATGGCGGCGCAGATCTGCTCGTAGGTGCAGGGGGTGTTCAGCTCGGCGACGAGGTCGACGAACGAAACGTCGCTGGTGGGAACGCGGACCGACATACCGGTCAGCTTGCCGTTGAGAGCGGGCAGAACCTTGCCGACCGCCTTGGCGGCGCCGGTCGAGGACGGGATCATGTTCTCGAGGATGCCGCGGCCGCCGCGCCAATCCTTCTTGGAGGGACCGTCGACGGTCTTCTGCGTCGCGGTGGCGGCGTGGATCGTGGTCATGAGTCCGCGCTTGATGCCGAACTTGTCGTTCAGGACCTTGCTGATCGGCGCGAGGCAGTTGGTGGTGCAGCTGGCGTTGGAGATGATCTTCTGACCGGCGTAGGTCTTGTCGTTGACGCCGTAGACGAACATCGG
>Ga0310786_10001511_pt1 | contig 37408 bp, 47 predicted proteins | sample AusTroGonzalo_MG_FD_203881 | JGI IMG/M metagenome (GOLD analysis project Ga0310786, IMG submission 203881) | Bovine rumen microbial communities from tropical cattle in Woodstock, Queensland, Australia - Gonzalo_03 (v2) (version 2) | ecosystem: Host-associated > Mammals > Digestive system >... | reverse complement strand
CTTTACTGCCAATTCCTTTACCCATCAAGTTCTTATAGCTAATAGTATCAGCTGCACCTTGTATAGCCTGCCCTAGTTTAGTTTTAGCTAGGTTGCCCCTATTAGCTAACCACTGCCCAGTTTTGTTACTAGGTTTCACTGCTTCATATACAGAGGTTGCACCTCCTGTTCCATCTCCCAATAGCCTTGCGCTGTCAGTCAGAGCACCAGTTCGTTGCTGATCCAAATACTGCTGGTACATATCAGACAAGTTTCTAGTCGCCTGTGCTCTCCCAGCTAGCTTATCAAGGCCATATCCAGCAGCAGATAGACCGCCAGTCATAATTCCGCCAAGCGCAGCAGAACCTAGGAGGCTCCCTAAATTAAAGTTCTTCGAGCCCATATCAGTCATAGCACCAAGTGCGCCGTATCCTGCGCCATACCCTGCCCCCCTAAGCATCGTTCTACCTAGAGTTTTAGCCGCAGCGTTAGCTGCAGAGCCACCTAATACTTTTGCAACGCCCCCTACTAGCGGAGCTGCTGTTAAAGCTGTAGTGCCTATAGCGCCGATATCAGATAGAACGTCACGGTTGCCTTTATCCCACTCTTTAGTACCAGACGATACAAAATCTTGCACCGCAGTGCCAGCCTGGTGTATAGGGTTCAAAATACCGCCAATCAGGCCGTTCCCGAAGATGTTGTACTTATTCTGGCGTGCCACATCTTCTCTCTCTTTGCTTAATTCGCCTAGGTACTTACTGTATTGGTTCATACCTTCATTTAGGGCGTTAGTTAGCTGGCCGTTCTCGTTCCAGTATGTTTTAGCTGGATCCTGTATCCCTAGGCTGTTAAAATAGTCCTTATTTTTATCGTACGCCGCTTTATTATAATAATAATTGTACGCAGCTTCAGCCTTAGACTTTTTAGTATTCTCAATAGCATCAGAATACTCCTTGTCTATCTGGTCCTTATTTTTGCCAACTAGGAAGTCCCACATACTACTGTGCTCCGTACATTAGTTGCGCTAGCTGGTTTGCATTAGGGATATAATACTCTTGCCTTGTATATGCGTTCTGGCCATTATCACCATACCTAACGATTGGGTCCACTGTCACTGCGCCAGTCTGAGGAGTTATTAGCACACCATTAGTATCTATCTGGTTCAAAGGCTCTGGAGCTTGATACGGAGCTACCCACTGGTTACCGTCCCAGGTATAACCACTGCCTAGGTACTTGCTAATATCTGCCGCCGCATTATCTGCCGCAATCTTAGCGTTATTGCGTGCAGTAGCCTGGTCTTCAGCGTATCTCTGCGTCTCAGCTTGCAAGTTGGCTGCCCATGCTTCAATCTCTTGCTGCATATGTCGGTACTCATCTTCGTACATATCACCATAAATCTGGCGCATAATCGCACGTTCTTGTAGCACCTGCTCATAAAGCGCATTGGCTTGGTCCATCTGCGTCTGGAGATTGGTCATAGCTTGGCTAACTCTAGCCTGCTCTTGGCCCATCGAGGTCTTAGCTAAGTCTTGTGCGCTAGATAGTGCAGTCTGGTAAGCGCCTAGGTCAGATTGGTTCTGGCGTGTCCAGTAATCTAGCGTATTTTGGTACTTAGTCATCTGGTTCCCCAGTGCTGCGTTGCGCTGTGCCTGGTTTAGTACAACGTTAGATCTAGCGTTAATCGAGCTAGGAAGGTTATTCATGGCCGCTTGGGTTGCATTAGCAGATGCGAGGCTCTTCTGGTACTGCGCTTGCGCATCGTCCACCCCTTCAGTCCCTTTAGCTTGGCCATACAAATCACCGTAGCCTTGCTGGTTTTGATATGCTTGGTCATAAGTGTTCTGTGCTCCACTTATGTTACCGTATGCTTGTCCGTATCTGTCTTCTGCGCCAGATACCTTTTGTCCTTGTTCGTTAATCTGGTCTATAAAATTATGCCCACTTTCGGCTGGACCATTAGCTGTCCAGTCGCTCACGGGTTTAGAACCGAAGTATGCATTATAAGCCATGTTATTCCTTTCTTTACCACGACTGGAAGTCTCTGTGGTTTCTTAATTTTATTATAACGCAATTATGGTAAAAATCAAACTTCTCTAAAACGCCCAGTTCCTCTCTATTGTCTTAAATGCAGATATAGTATCAGAGCCCACACCCTTGGTGCTAACTCCACTATTCCATACCCTGTTCCATGCGTCCCAGTTAATGTTGCCGCTAGTAGTGCCCTTCAAGAAGTCGTATGCAGATACCTCTCTGCCATTGTAATAGTAGGAGGCCTCTCCGCCCTTCTTGCCATAAATCTTGTAGCCGTTGCCAAAATCGTACATAGTAGGCTGTTGCATGGCCTGTGCGAGCATACTCTTCTTTTGCTCTTCGTATTGTCTCTGTAGCATCTCTGTCTGCAAGCTCTCATGGTACCTATCAAGCGCAGCATTAAGCTGGTTTAGCCAGACAGTATTAGCGTTCTGGTACTGCTGGTGCTGCCAGTTCCTATACTCTTCCTTGGTGCTAAGCAAATCTTGCTGGGCCTGCGTTATCTTCTTCTCAGCGTTAAGGTATTCCTCCATAGACATAACCCATGCGTTATTGTAATCGCTAAGCTTGCTCCATTGGCTAGCCATCTCAGCCTTAGCATAGGTGGCCTGGTTCTCTCTGGCTTGCTTCCATACCTGCTCATAGGCGGACGTTTTAGCTGCCAGATTGGTATTATAGTTCATCTGCCTATCTGCAAGTATATTGTAGCGCTGTTCACGTTGCGCCTGCGTCAATACTCGGTTAGAACTAGCGTTTATGCTACTAGGTAGCGTGCTAAGCGTGGCCTCAGCCAGTGCTAGGGCCTTTTTACTCTTCTCGTAGTTCTCCTGGTGCTCCGTAACACCGAACTCGCTCTGCGCTTGGTTATAAATCTCGTTATAGTTGCTAACAGTGCCGTAAAATGTATTGTAATCGTCCTGTTTTTGGGCCGCAGCGGACCATGCCTTGTCTTTTTCTGGCACAAGGTTGTCTATATCCTGCTGGGCCTTGTTAATCCTGTCCACGAAGCTCTGGTTATAATAACTCTCAGCCTTAGGCGGCTGGTTATCCACTAGGTAATTATATCTGTCGTTCCAATATGCGCTACTACTCATATCAAGTCCTCCATAGTATACGGGCATAGTATCACCGTTGCGTCTACTTCAGAGCCAGCAGTGTCAGTAACGCCCTTAATCAAATCATACACCCTAGTAGAGCCGCTGTCGGTCCTGGTCCAGTATTCTAGCTTGTATACGTGCCTATAAATAACTATATCCGTGTCTGTAATCTCCACTGAGTACGGAGGCCGAACTCCCTCTCCTGGCATAGGAACGTAATCTGGATCGTTGCCATCATACATACCGTAATTTTTTTTCACTGAGCTAACTACCGCTGTAGGCACCTTAATATCACCGTCTGGGAAGTACGTGGAGCCATCGTAAATCGTAAAGAAGCTATCCGTTAGAGTTAAAGCCCTAGGATCATAACCGCTAGATGTGTATGCGGTCTGCATCTGCTTCTGCATAGATGATACCACTGGTATAGTGGCGCTGTGTACGCCGTTAAGAGTAAAATCGCCACCATATGCTGGATCTCCACCCGTGTGGTATTGGTTAATCCAACCTCGAACATTTTTTACCACGTTGCCAGTAAATATCGCATAGCCCATAGGCCTTTTGCTGTACCCGTGTGGGGTTCTAAACACCTCTTCCTTGTAGTACCTATACGCATCTACAACCTGGTGGTTAGATGTAGGCTCAGTTAGCCCTAGGTCTACTATACTGGCCACATTGGTAGTGGTATCGGACAGATGGAAGGTCTTGTAGCATCTGCTTATATCAGTGTACTTAGGCCCAAAAATTGGCCACTTAGAGTTCACCACGCCCTTTAGACGGCTATGCGGTGTGCCATCATAGGTAGCAAATCCGTAATCACTCATATAATCACCTCCTCATACTCTGGGCTCACCATTGGGCTCCTTAAAATCACTAGGGACGCATCATCATAAAGCCTAGCCGCCTGGTATAGGTTAGTGTAGGCCATAGCATCGCTATAGAACGATGTCTCAGCCAGCGCCAGTAGCCTCACCACTATATCCCTAGAATAATACGGGCCGTCATCGAACATTTTATTGTCTATAGCGTCACCCTTAGTAAAATACCATGTAGTAGCTAGGTCGCTCGTTAAGAACGGACAGTTATATGCGCTAAATGTAAAAGCTTCAAAGTTAGATATAACGCCTGCTTTAGCATCAGCTGCCTTGCTAAACGGGGACCAGCATAGGACCTTCTCCGTATGCACTCCGTCTATGTTTATATCCCATTGGCTGCTACCAGTCTTTTTTACGCACTGTACTAGCTTAGAGAACATATTAGAGCTTAAACCAGGAACATTTTTACCAAACGCAGATGCGCTTTTTATGCCGTAATCTGTGGTAGGGTTAAGCATCGGAAGCGCCGCCTCTGTATATGGGTAGTCCACGTCCTTAGAGATGTCTATAGACGTTAGGACCACGTGGTTTTGCACTGCGCTAACCTCTTCGCTCATGAAGAAGAACGGAACATACCCTAAGCCATGGCGTATCTTCTTATACCTAAACTCCCATACTCGCCTAGTATAGTCATTGTTAGTGTATCCCTTAGCATCTACTGAGTAGTATAGATATTGTCTACCTATAGAGATGTCTCGCATATACACGTAGCCTGTCCTATTCATGCCTGCTGGGAGCTCGTCTATCCACTCATCATTAGTCTGGTCATAATACTTGTACTCTACGCCATCTACTGGGCCAATCATGCCAGTGTCTTCATCTAGTATCCCTACGTCCCCCAGGTCTACAACCTTGCATATCTGCAAAATAGGCCAGTTAGAGTTAAATAATAGCTGGTTCTGGGCACAATATCCAGCATCAAAACCAGGGCGTGCTACTCTAACACCGTAGTCGCCCCTGTTTTTCGTGTTCTTTTTATTCACCTTAGAGAAGTCTAGCACTGCCATGATGCACCTCAGAACTTCCCTTTACCGTACCCCATCACCATCAACTTGCGGCCATATGCGCTAACTACTTGTATCTGCCCTCTAATCTGCTGCGTGCCTCGCATCTGGCCAGTGGCCAAATTGCCAGTGTCCACTCGTTTCTGGTACGAGTTATCAGTAATCTCTACGTTAGGTATAGTCCTGAAGCCGTTTTCAAGCTTCTGGACTTTACCCTGGCCTAATGGCCTTATAACGTCACCAATTTTATCATTATATCCATAATCAGCGCTACTAGACATTATAGTTTAGCCTCCTCGTTCAATACTCTTATCTCTGCGGACACCTGCTTAATCTTAGGCGTTAGCAAATCGTTATCTGTGGTCCCAGTAAAGCCATACTGTAACTCGTGGAACCTCCTATTTATCTCACAAGTGATATATCTGTATCCCTCTGTCGCCGTAGCTGGCCCAGTCTGCCACTCACCATCATCTATGCGGTAAATTGGTGTAATCGTGGTGTTAGCTGGCAACGGATCGAAGTAAATACCAATCCTCAAGGCCTGTTTCTGCAAGTACGGAGCGCCTGCATCGTACTGCAAGCTCTTCCACATATAAGATGTAGAAGTACCACTACTATTATCTACGCAAGCTAGTGCAACGTCCGTGGTGGTAACATCATCTTCGGTAGTTTTTACTTCGTAGGAATAGAATAGAGCGTCATTAAAGTTATATACGCAGCCAATCCGTAGCGCCTGGTTATCTGAGTTATACTGGTCAAGCGTTACAGAGGTAGTAGGGCCTGGTATCTTGTAATTATACGTAAAACAGTTCGGGAAGTTCTTGTCTACGCTGCCAAAAGCATAGATGCCGTGGCGGATTGTATACGCCGTAGTCTTGCTAGGGAAGCCCATAAGTAGAACCTCACGCCTAATCGCCATCATGTTAGGGTATACCTCGGTTACAGAAGACCTGTCTGTGTACTCGGTGTCAGTACCACTTAAGGTACGCACCTTTACTAGCTCCTTGCCACCAGTGTATGCGTAAAGCGCACCAGCTGCGATGATATAGATGATATTACCGTGGTTATACATACACTTCGGGCTGCCCATGTTGCAGTCAATATAGAAGTTCGGGCCCTCAGTAGCACGGTCCCAGAAGTAAATACGCCCAGCCTGGAACCCACGTGTAGAGCCTACAGAGTATTTTTCAGCGCCAATCATCAAGTATTCATCACTAGATGCGAAGCAGCATACCTCGAAGCCGTCATCAAGCCTTAGGCCGTTCTGGGTAAAGATAGTATCGTCAAGATATGATAGCGGAGAGCTATCCTTAGTTGCTACGTAGCGCCCGTTGCCAATGTAGAGCTTATCAAACATAGCCATAGGGTGCTTTTTATTAAATGTATCGTGTAATAGATACGCCGTAGACGTGATATCAGCCGTTAGCCATAGGCTACCAGCTACAGAAGAGTTTACAGTAAATCCTGCGCTAGATGCGATGATGTGGATATGTAGCACCTCACCTTCCTCGATGGTATCACCAGACCATGGACGTGGAGAGTATTCGTTAGCTGCGCTCACTGCCGCAGACGGGTTCGGTCTCACTTCAAACTCAGTATAGCCAGTAGTAACCACGCTCGCAGCTTCTATAGCGTTACTGGAGGCCACTACGTTATTATTCTCGTCATGTATCTCGATACGTACGTTGCCAGTACCCTTAGCGTTAAACTTTACGCCAATCTTCGCTAGTGGAATAGAGGCTGGTAGATATAAAATCTTATCGTCATCAGTCTCGCTAACAGTAGTCTTAATCGTTACGCTCTCTGTACCGTTAGCACGTACTACATCTGGATCGGACTGATAAATAATCCTGTCTCCATCGCTCTGTATCACTATTGCGTTTACTATATACTCAGACTGGTCTTGCAGAGTAGAGAACGAGTTAGTAGAGCGTGCTGCTCCTGCAGCGTTCAAAACCTTACCATAAGAGAAGATGCTGTGTGCACCATCGCTAAACCATAGGCCATCGTCCTGGTCATAGTATTCTAGGCCAAAACCAGATGATGCAGCCGTGCTAGAAACTAGCGTTATATTATTGTTATCGTCAATCTTATATACTTTACCAGCTTCATCTACGCCCCAGAGGTTGCCATCTTTAGATTGTGTCATAGCAGTAACCAGGCCAGTGATTGTGCTACTCCCCTCAAGCTTCCTGGCCATAGGGAGCACTGACATCTGCGATGGGCTTTTGCGTACATCCAGACACTCGCCGTCTGCATACGAGTTCTCGATACCAATTTTATTATCTGTAGATAGGCCACCGTAAAATTCTGTGTTACCTACTAGCCTGCTCCCCTCATTCCCTACTGCGATAAGCTATCCTCCTTAGCACGAACTGGTGTGTCCACAGCCCTCTGAACTTCCCAACCGTACGCATAGATACGCATCGAGAGAGTGCTCCTTTTAATTCCCTTTCTCCTAGCTAATTCAGGTATAGTTAAGAGTTCTCCTTTATATTCAAAATAGCTATTGTTGCTTTTGTTATTAGCCTGCACGATAGGACCTGCCCACCTGCAGTTCTCTGGGCAATAATTCCCATTTAGGTCTTCCCTATCCAGAGAATATCCTTCTGGGCATCTCCCCATATCGTCAATAAAATTATCGACGCTTTCCAGCCATCTGTCGCAAACCAAAATACCCCTGCCACCGTAGTATACATAATGGTCGCTATTTTTGTTATAGCACCTTCTAATCATGTTTTTCCAGCATTGGTACTCTTTGTGGTAGTCTTTTACTGGGTGTCTGAGCTTTTGGAGAAACTGGCCCTTATTATTCCTTAGCATTTTACAAGCCCTCCGTTAGCTTCCCCATCTTAAATACATCTGTGATATTCGGTACGTTATAGTTACCAGGGTTAATAACTCCGCCCGTGGTCTTGGATCCGTAGGTCTCTCTGTACTGGTCTAGTGCGTCCTGGAATAGCGTGCGATACATAGCGGAACTGTCAACGTCCTTGCGCATAGCGAAGAACTTAAACGCCGCATAGAATATAGCTGCTTCGTGGTACTCTTCTGGGTATGGTGGAACCTGCCCCATTGTAAAGCTCACTCCAGTACCGCTAGGTCCTAAGTAGTTATTATCTATCTGCATCGTGTTAGCGTCTATAACCTTCTGTACCTTGTACCAGTTACCGTCTTCGGCATCGTTAGACTTAATCCAAAAGTTCTCAGTCATGTATGGCTTAAAGCCACCAGGGAGGCCAACCACATCTGGGTTAGTAATCTCAACGCCGTTCTGCGTCACATTAGCAGTAAATGTAAAGTCATCTATGCCCATATCACGGATACGTGGCTCATAACTCACGATAAGGCCATTGTTTATGGTCTCAGACGGGCATGGATATATACCAATCTCATCGTTACCCCTAATAAAGTAATGCGTAGGATATGAAGTGCTAAATGGGTAGGAGTTAAGCTTATTCCACTCGTACTCACTCTGTACCTCTGTTAGAGGCACCACCACGTCTCCATTGTTAGAGGTTTTGCACCGTACGGAGCTCACTCTGTGCATATCAGAGGCTATCTGGTAGTATTGTTTATTCGCCGTTATGTTGGCGGTCTTCTCTTTTCTAGTCCAGGCTCGCCTAGCAGCGTTTTCAAATAACTTGTCGGCTGCGTTCAAGTTACTGATTATCACGTCCATCTCTGGTTCTACGTAGTTTATTCCACAGAGCTTGGCTGCTTGCTGCTTCCTTTGCGTAAATGTTAGCATAGTATTTCTCCTTAAGCTTATTATATCATTTTACGAAGTCTCTTCCATATTGTAATTCCACTCCACTGGTTGCTCATCGCTAGAGCTCCAGCTCTCAGTTTCTTTTTCTACTTCGCCCCACTCATCAGCTTCAGCTATAGCACTCTCCTCCCACTCTTCTGGCAGTTTATCGTCTTTATCCCATACCTGCGGCTCAGATATTCCGCTATCGTCCCAGTTTTCTGGTAGTTTCTCTGGCGTGCTGACCATAATCTTGGCTATGCCAGAGATATGCGCCTGGCTATCTGCGCCAATCCTGGCTAATCCGCTAATTGTAGCGATGTTTTTCTGTACGATATTAGCCTTACCAGGTATTGTGGCCGCATACGTATTCCTAATCCGTGCTAAGCCGTCTATGATCTTCTGCCTATTACGCCCAATTCTGGCCACACCAGCTATGTCCTGCGTGGTTACTCTCTCATTAGGGTTATAGATGTTAGCTACACCAGTAATATCAGCATAAGATGGACCGCTAATCCTGGCCACACCGTAGATGCTATTATATTTAGTCTTAAGAATATCCGCTATACCGCTAATTGTCTCGGTAGTCTTCTTAGATATCCTGGCTCTACCAGAGATGGTCTTCGTAGCGTTATTGCCAATCCTGGCTACACCGTTTATGGTCTTGGTTCTGGTTATTGTAGGCGGTATGTTTATACCTGCCCATGGGGTAGATGCAAGTGGAGTACCAAAATAATCACGTCTTGCGGACGTGCTTAGAGTTGCTACGCCTACACTCTGGATAGGATCCTCAACGTCATAATCTCTCAGGTTGTATGCGAAGATATAATAGTTCGTATTCTGGGTTAGGCTGCTAAAAGTAAACGAGAACGTGCCAGAGCCAGTCCCCTCATACTTCTTTATAATGTGGTTTTGCGCCGTGTCTATGTCTGGGTACGCAGATATAAACACTGTATGATATTCTACGGCATTAAACACCACGTCTACGTTAATAGACGTGGTATTCACACCAGTAATGTGTATAGCAGTACGGGCCATTGTATTGGTTCCTATACTACTTATCGTTCATTATCTTAGCGCCTAGGAAGACTGCACCTAGAAACACCTCTACAGCCGAGAAGGTGGACAGAATAGCCTCAATAGGCCAGGCCCAGTTCCATGCGCTATTTAGTCCAGCTAGGAGAGTAGCGATGGCTGGGAGTACAATAGATACTACCCACCTCAAGCCCTCATATAGCCATTTAGGGAGAAACTGTTTACCGTCTACCATGTTAAGCCTTTCTGATGTCTTTAGTATTCATAGCAGCCCATACTACTGGTTCACCGTTGCGTGGAGCAGTTAGAACGGCCCTGTCGCCGTTAATCTGTGCGATAGTATATTCATCGTCATACTGTACTAGCGGAGTGCCATCGTAGTCTACAAGCCTTGTAGGTACTACAATATCACCTACCTTAAATGCTGGCTCTTCTGGCTTCGGTTCTGGTTTTGGTTCTGGCTTTGGAGTGTTTACCTCGATAAGATAGTCAATAGACTTCTGGCCTGCATAACGCACGTCCTTGCGCCAGTTACCACGATTGTAGGTCTTGCTCACTGAGTATACAGTGCCTACGCCAAAATCAGCAGTATTAGTTCCTTGGCGGCATACGTTCTGTTCGTAAATAATCCACTGGCCGTCTTTGTAAATCTCTACCCAGGTATGGCCGTACTTGCTACCGTTTACGTTGCAAGAGCAGATGCGATATCCAGCCTTCTGGCTCTGTTCTTCGTCCATGTAGTAACCACCATCAAACTTTGCGATAGTGTCTACCACGTGGGCTCCATCGCCAGTATTCCCTGGCCAATCTACTCCACATTTGGTTAAAAGATACTTAGGGAGCCTTGTGCATTGGCCTCTGTAGATATCTTCATCAAAACAGACAAAATCCCCAATTACATCTTCTAGGATCTTTTGTAAAGCGTCCATTATTCCTCCTCCACAACTGGGTTTACAACTGTTAGAAGCTCATCATTTTCATCTACGATGATGGCTGGTCCTACATTGTCTTTAATTTCGTCCATATAGAACTCCTTTCTTAAGGTTTATACTTAAATTATAACGCAGCGATATTCTTTACGCAATTCGCTTATACTTGTACGATGTGATGTACGGTTGCAAGTTATTGTGGGCACTGCCGCCACCAGCATTAGGTATATATGCAAATGCTAGAGAGCTACCAGAGGTGGTGTTAAACCAATCAAACGACTTGCCAGTTACGTCACCGCCAAAATAGCCAGATGCGCCGTGATTGTGGGACGGCATCTCACTGGTTGTCAAGGTATGGTTCTTTTCACCGCCAGTCTTTTCTACAGTATTAAATGCGCTATCTGATGGGTTCACGCATACAGATACACGGCCAATACCCCAGGTCTCCCAGGTTCCGCCAAATGCTTCCTGCACTTGCGCTACCGTAGAGAGCGCCACCGTTTCGTAGATGGTCCCCACTGGATAGACCTTATCAAAGATATCGTCCATATAGATACCGTTAGTTACTATAGCGCCAGTAGTAAACGCCTGGGCCGTAGTACCACGCTGGCCTCTTGTAACTGTCATAGTTACGTTACTTCCGCTCGTACCAATCGCAGTAACCTTTACAATTTCGCTATTCAGCGAGTTAGAAACGCCGTTAGAAGGCTGTTGCGGCATAATTGTGATATAGAACGGTGGAGTTGGCCACACGCCCTTAATAGTAGCAGCAGAGCCGCTTCCTACGTACACGCTTATACTGGTAGCAGAAGACGATATATCGGCAGCTAGAGTACCAGATGCTAGATTTTGTATAGAAGCCATAGTGCCTCCTAGTTCTCGTTATATTGTATCGTGAGAGTTACAGTACCAGTATCACCAGCGCTTGCGCTACCAGTGGTCTGCACCTGTGTATTTATGTACTGTGTATAACAGTTCGTGGTCTGAGACGCAGCAGGGCTCGTATCGTTAGGCCCAGTAGTACCTAGCAGCACGCTAGCACCAGAACCAATCGTAGTAGTAGCTGTGATATCGCTAGCGCTAGAAAGTGCAGCAGTAGATGGGGTTGCATAAGTAGACGTAACCTTGCCCATCAAGCTAATACCAGTGCCTAGAGTGCCAGCGGTATGCGCAAACTTTACCGCAGAAATCTGATTAAACGTACCTGTGAAGCCTAGATAATTATATTTTCCATAAGAGTTAGAGCCAGCCTGGATAGGAGCGGACGCTCTTGGCGTTGTACTATCGTCCACGCTTTTCCACTCAATAGAGGACACTGTGCTCTGCGTACCAGCAGCAGGAGATCCAGCTGCGGTCCCATTTTGCTCGTACCATGTTGCAGTAGCAGTCATTTTAGTTCTCCTTTTTATAAAAGATTATACTTAAATTATAGCACGGTTACTGTCTTTTTACGATTATTGCCGTTTTTGTCAAGTCCCTGGTACCCTATAGTGTAACTAACCACACGTGGTGCACCTATAACCCCGTCTTCTATGGTGGCCTCCATGCTTCGGTAGTATATCGGGCGTATATCGGTTAGTTCTCGCTTCTCCCTGTGTACAATGTTCACTTTATCACTGGCCCAGTTCCTTCCTCTCACCACTTCCACTATCTTGGGGTAACCTCTTTTCGAGAAGTCTATTTCGTATATCCTGTCTGGTCCACTGAGACAAAAGCTATGCAGTTCGTCTTTATGCTCATCAAAATACTCCTGGAAGTCTCTAAACGAGCTAGGGTTCCACTCTGCGTCTGGGTTATGCTTCGAGTACAAATCATGTGGGTGCTGGGATATAACTTTCTTCTTAAAAAATGCCTTCCAGCGGTACTTAAAGCTATTCTCCATCTTTACTCTCCTTTATAGTGTTCAGATACTTGCTATAGGTATTTTCTGTGTAGCTCACCTTCTCCTTTAGCTCCTGGAGCTCGCTCTCAAGGTTCTCTATGTCCCTTAAAAGCTGCCTCTTCTTCTCGGCTAGCTCTTCAAACTCATCGGACAGAGAGAGCAGGGCGTTATTACCCTGCTCTACTGCATCATCTATCTGAGTTTTTGTGGACTTCAAAAGCTTCTGGAGTTCGGCCAGCTCGTTCTTCTTAGGTTCTAGCAAACTATTTAGCTTTTGGCTTTTCATCTACGAGGCCCAAATCCTTTTCTACTTCCTTCTTTACGTCCTTCTCTTCTTCTGGCTCATTAGGATCGTAAATGCCCACAAATGCCTTGCTAATAAACTCATTTTGGGCTTCTGGGGAGTTCATCATAACGGACATCTTACTAGAGTATTCCTCTGCGATATACTGCTTATAGAAGCGCACAAGGCCTACATATGCTTCCCAGCCTGGTACAATCACTGTATCACCAGGGTTAAGCACACGTACCTTCTGCTCGCCTTGCCATACACGCCTAGTATATTCATTAGGCTGCTCAATGCGCAGGCTCTTATGGTCTGAGTATACCCAACCAGTCTTAATCTTCGTAAAGTTCTTAATCTTTACTAGGTCATCTGCGCCAAACTTATCGTGGAGTAGGTCCACCATTAGTTTCTTAGAACCATCTGCCGCTGTAGGGTTACTACCAGCGAGAAGTTGCGCCTCAAAGTCTTTATCAGTTAATACTGCCATATTGTCTCCTTAATCCATATCTTGTAATATCGCATCGAGCACGTCCTCTGTACTCATGCCAGTTTTATAATAATGTGGTTTATCATCTGCATCTTTATTCACTGCAGAAGAGGTAGCTTTAGAGTTACCTGCAACCTTCTTAGCGATGTTCCTGCGTTCTGCATCGCCCTTAGCTTCCTTCTTTACAAACTCGTTAGGGTGTTCCGCCTTGTAGAGTAGCAAACTGTCCCGTACGGATAGCATAGCGCCCTCGCTAGCTCTCTGGGCCTTGTAGCCTAGCACCTTGTTAATAAGCACCACGGCAGGATCCGTATCAAACTCTTTAGTGCCAAACTTGGCCGTAGGTTTTGGCAGCTCTCCGCTGTCTTGTAGCTTGTTAATCTCGCCTATAACCCTCTGGGCCTCCTGGCGCTCTTCCGTAGCCCTCTGCTCACGCTCTGCACGTGCTTCTAGTGCGTTCTTAAACTGCGTGGCACGGTTTTCTTGGGCCTGTAGGTCATTTTGGAACTTCATCATGGCCTTTTGGTCCTTAAACTCAAAACCATCAGGTAGCTGGTCTGGTACCTTCACCTGTACAGTATCTCTTTTGCCTTCAGCAGTTAAAAATGGCAGCGCATTGTAAATAATTTTCTGCTCATCGGACATATTCCCCCATGCGTCCTCTTCAATCTCTCTAGGCTTCGCTAGTAGCTTGTCCATCGTGGCCTTCTGCTCGTCTTCGGCCTTTTGTTCATCTTCAGTCTTAGCCTTAGCGTAACCACGCTTTTTAGCTAGCTCTTCAAACTCTTCATCAGACATCTCCGCATCTTTTTTCTTTTTGTCGGAGTTATCATCAGACTTATCTTCTGTCTCAAATTTTTCTTTTGTATCGTTCCCATCATCGTCAGCATCTTCGCTGCCTTCAGTGGTGTCATTATCTTTATCGCTAGTATCCTCCGCTGCGGTCTCTTCGCTAGCGGTTTCATTAGCGTCCTTGTTCTCTTCTGCCTGCTCGGCTTCGGAGTTATTTTGTTCTTGCTGGTCTTTAGCTTCTAGTTCTTCTAGCGCTCTTAGCCCAACATCGCCTAAGTCTTCGTTCATGCGGCTGTAGCCTCCATTAAAATGTTAATACTTTTATTATAGCACCAAAAAACCGCCATCGCTAGCGGTTCTTTGGACTTTCTTACATAAGCTCACAAACGAGTATAAAGTGCACGTTTCCGCTACTCCATTATACTACTTTTTCTTCTTTTTACCACCACAACCCATGGTCATCTCCTTTCTATTCTTTACCTGCGGTTACAGTTAGTAGTCCTGGTAGGTTATCATCGTCCGCCGTTACTTCGATATAAGTGGTTTCATCGTATGATCCGCCAGCTAATACCTCGTTTAGCGCATCTACAACGTCTGGATATGTGATAAGAGTATCAGTAGGCGTGGCCATCTGGTAGTAAATGTCTATGCCATTAGCTAGCAGTGTAGATGCTTGAATATTGGAATTGAAATAAATAACCCTGTCTGTGGCTGTTGGATTGCTATAATACAACGCTACTCCAATCGTATCTAGTAGGGCATTATACATTGGAGATACCCCGCTCACTGGCCCTATGTTCTTAAACTGTGGCGACATAACACTAGCTCCAGCTTCAATCTTATAGTCAGGAGCGGAAGTAGTGCTATATGTATAAGTTCCTTTTGCACTGGTATTTCTAAGGGAAAAGGCATCGCCAGGGCTAGCGTAGGTTCTTAGGCCAATTTCTTTATGCAGGTACCAGTCCCCGTCCTGGTTCTTGTAAATATAATCTTGGTAGTCCCCAATCTTGCATAGCTCAATCGGTGGGTGATATGGGACATAATCGGTAGCAGTATCGCTAATTTCTACTTGCACATCTGTATAGTCTACATAATCTCCCACGTTACCCGTTCCGTCAATATTGGCGTAGAAGTATGCGAATAGGTACGGCCTGCCTACTCTATCAGCAGCAGCAGGAGTATATATCGCAGATCCGCTTGCGTCTAGTGCCCTGCGTATCACGCTATTGCTACCGTCCTTTGCGCATAAGCCCATAGAAAATCTAGGCTTATTACTAGCACTAGGCTCGATATTAGCCTGCATGGCTATAACTGGGTTTTCGTAATCAGACAAATCTTTTAGCACGTATTGCACATAACGGTAGTTCCCAGCGGTTCCTACTTTCACCCTAATACCATTGTCTAGCGGAGTAGCGGTAGCTAGGCCTAGGTATGTCGGAGTAGCGTCTTTGTTAAACATATTTTTACACGTTAGCGGTACTACCGTGCTCTTACTCTGATATGGCTCGTAGGCGCTCGGAGTAGATCCTTTCTGTATCATCACTCCAAAGTTCAAATCTAGTTCGGTGCCTATCCCATACCCCGAAACGCCAATCCTAGTGTCCACTTTGTCTTCATCAACGGTAAACGTCCTGCTAGTTTCACCTGCAGTAACAGTGCGTAGCGTAGACCAGGTCCCCTCACTGTCTTTTGCAGCAAAGATCACGTTTACTGGTAATTCTTTATCTATTACAATGCAGTAATTCCCTGCGGCTATAGGGCCAAGGCCTGTAGCTGGGAGAGCCGATGTATTATTGCTAGTTCCGCTACCAATGATGAACCCGTCCTTTTCTGTCCAGTCTATACCGCCGCTCGATCTTGTACCATCTGGTATATACAGGATATTCTTCCCCGTTACCTTTACCGTCTGCTTCCCCGTAACCATATGTACTTCCTGTGGATAATCAGGGTTAGGAGCTGGAATACCACCAACGTAGGGCTCGTAATCTGTAGCAGTAATCCCTTTTTCTAGTTGTATATCAAAATTTTCCAAAAACCACTCTAACCTATCCGCGCTGCTACTATACATAGAAACATAATGCAAGTTGTCATTAGCATCTACGTTGGTTTTAGTAAAAACTTGACCAGCAGTAGCTTGATTAGAACCAGAAAAACACCATTTTCTTGGGTTTTCAGTGGTACCACCAGTAGATGTAAACCCAAGATATGTATTCTGCGTGCCTTGTACTGCATTTTTGGCAATCATCTTCATCGTATATTCACCATCGTCTGGCAACTTAAAATATGCATAGGTATACCCTGTCCCGCCCGTGTTGTTAAATTGGGCATAATCACCGCTAAACAGGTTTTTCCCCGTGTACGTCTGTTGTGCACAATCACCGTACATAAGCAGGTCTAGAAACGGATACTTAGCCGTGCCTTGCAAGGTAATACTACTAGCTGGCGTATCGTTAGAGACACTAGGCGGCATAAGCAGTGATAAGTAAAACTCTTCGTTATTCACTGGGTACTCTGGCCTACCATATTTTACAGAGACGAGGTATTTTAGATAGCCTACAATGCGCACATCGTACGGATCCTTAATCTCTTCTGGGTAGGTATCAGTTACGCCAGAGAGGTAGGCCACTAGAGCTTCCTCGTCCGTTAGCATCTCTGGGATAAAGTGCGGCTCATACGGAGTGGCCGAGGAGCCTTTTTCAATCTGGAACTCAGAAAGGTGCCAGATATTATTAGCATAGTTACCATATGTGAAATAAAGATATGAAACTGTCTTCGAAGCGTCAGTCACTATCGTTTTCTGTACAGCGCTTGTGTCGCTGTTCTTCCATGTTACATTCACGCTCGTACCATCTGTATACTCAACGACAAGACGGAGACCATTATTTGGATTTGCAGCCTCGTTCCCTTCTGTATAGGCAGTTAATGATATGACCATCTGCCCAACTGGTGGATCAAATGGTATACCTGGGTATGTAGGCTTCTGGCCAAAACTTGTTCTTAAATTGCTCATTGTGCCAGTAGCTACCCCGTTCTCAACTGTAATGTTTGAGTTTGCCATATCGTTAATATCCATAAGATTTTTACCCACGTTACTAGGATACGTGCTCGTTAGTCCGCACCAGTATGCAAGCCATGCATCGAAGTGCAGGTACGGATCATACAGACTAGGTTTTAGGTCTCCTACTTCGAGCACCCCAGCCTTGTAGGCTAGGTACGCTTCTGTGGTAGTATTTGCTATTGGATCAGGTAATCTCATAGTTTCTCCTTCCTTTTACCCTAATAGTCCGCTTAATGTTCCGCCTGCTTGTGTGCCTGGCTGCATTGGCATTGGGCCTGGGGCTGGTTGGGCCATCTGCTGGTCCATCAGCATTTCTCCTGGGCTCCCTGCGCCCATCATACCGCCCTGCGGTTGTCCCATTGGCGCTCCTTGTGGTGGCATACCGCCTTGCATTGGCATCTGTTGTGGCATCTGTGGTGGTAGTTCAGGGACCTGTGGGGTTACTGGCATATTAGGATCCACTAGAAGCCCCTGCATACTAGCCTCTTGTAGCTTCACACGCTGGCTTAATAGGTATACTTCCTCCTGGATATGCGCAATCATGGCCTCCTGGCGCTCTGGTTTAGCATACAAGAACTTATCAGTAGTAATTTGCGTCCTATGTGCTAAGATATGCTCAGCGTCTACATCATCGTGGCCCTTTACGTCCTCACCGTTCATGATGCAAGCGAAGTCAATATATGCCTGGCGGTTCTGCATCTCTGCTCTTAGCTCTGTAGTCAAGCTATCTGGGCTCATCTTAAACTTCACCAAGGTATCATAACGCTGTTCTGCGTTCTTCATACCGAGGTCTTTGAATAGGTTATACGGATCTATAAGCCCCATCTGTGCTAGGTTCATAGCAATCTGCTCGTCACGGTTCTTGTCCTTCTTCTGCGTACTGCCATGTTCTACGTGCACCCATGCAACATCAGGTATCTTCTCACGGCTAAGCTCTACATAGACAAACTTGCCATCATTATCACGGCACGCAAACTTCTTAGGGCTCTTGTACCAGACTTTCATCATCTGTACTAGCAAGTTGTAGTAGGTATCAAGGCCAGCTTCAAGGCACTCAATGATTTTATCCTGGCGGCCACCAGCCTGCTCCTTCATCATGCGAGCTTCGCCAAGCGTACCAGCACCACCACGGTCCTGTGCGCCTCTAAACTGGCTAGGCGTACCCATAATCTCATGGATAGCGTTCTTAATATCCTGCTTATCATTAAGCACATAGTTCGGGAGTAGATGCGGCGTAATCTCACCAAATGCGCTGTTTACTGGCGCATCGCCCTGTGTCTGCAAAACGAGTATCTGGTTAGGATCCCGTGTGATGTTCTCAGCCTCTTCCGTAGATATAGCACCAGACTTAAGCACCAAGATAGAGTTAGCTGTATCAGCGTTCTCCATAATCTGCCTACCACGCTTGTTTAGTGCGTCCTGGAGTGGAATAGCCTGCTCAAATGGGCTAGTTTCGTCAATCATATGCGCACCAGAGTTCATGTAGTTAAAGAATACATACGGCTTCATCGGACGTGGTAGGAAGTTCGTAATCTGTACGCCATCTCCGTCATATAGGAAGTTCGGATTTTTAGCTTTACCCAGCAAAAGGTTGCCGATATACCATGCTACGCACTCAGTCTCTCCCTCATCGTTAATCTCAGTAAACCAAATCTCTTTATACGCATATACAGAGCTCTCAAGCTTAGATGATGTGCGCACACGGCCAATCTCACGCATAAATGCGTCTTTTTTCTCAGGGAATAGGTTAAATATCTGCTGTACCGTGGCCGTGCAGGTCTCGCATACAAATAGTGGGTTCTCTCCCATGCGGCAGGCCTTGTCTACCACGATATTCTCAGGCTCAATCACCTTAGGCACGATATCTTCAAGGTTTTCGTCCCAATAGAGCTTAATAGCGCCTACGTACTTTAGGTACATACTGCGCTCTACCTTCTCTATCTTCTCTTTTAGCTTAAACTTCTCACTATGGACGTTAAGGCCCCACTCTAGGCTCTCTGCTAGTACCTTAGACTGTGGGGTATCGTCTTCTGGGCATACCTCAGCAGATGGGTTACTGCTAGTAGTGTATGCTGTAATAGTCTCAGTTGCTACAAAAAGCTCGTTCTGTACATATGGTATCTGATAAGAATATAGCTTGTCCTCATCTAACTGTATACCACGCCAGTAAAGCATATTTTTCTTGCGGCGGTTAGCCAAATCAAAGCCCTTAGGATCGTCCCAGTAGCTTCTTGCGTCTTCTTCCCATCTCTTAAAGTTCTCGATAAGCTCTTTATCTGGAACGTCAAGAGAAAGCACTGGCATCTGTTCTACGAGGCCAGTTTCCTGTGGGTGCTCAAAGTCATTATCCATAGTAATTTCTCCTTAAGCTAATTATAGCATAAAAAATAAATACGCTATAGCTTAGCACTACAGGGGTAAAGTTGGAATAAGATTTTTTATATTCAAGTTTAGAGCCTATTTCTGGAATAAGAACTTGTATACGCAATCGCAGCCACGGCATTTATGCTCCATAACCTTCATGCCGCTAACCATCTCGTGGTGCTGTTCTGGATCGAAACCATCACCAAAAACTATAGACTTCACGTCCGCATTTATCTTACATAGCATACGGCTACAGTTTACGCAGCGTATCTCCCGAAGCTCTGGGAGATCATCTTCATACAATAGTATTGTGATTGGTTTAGGGTTTTTCATAAGCTTATTATACCACCAAAAAACCGCCTGTGGAACTGGGCGGTCATTGGAATTATTATGTAAAACGGAGATGTGTTTTACCAGAAAGACTTAATATATGTGGAGATATTATGTCTCGTATCTATTGTAACATAGTTTATTCTGATGTCAACTCCATAGCGCATAGCTCTTCGGCTGCCTTATTTAGCTCCTTAACCTGCTCTACGGTTAGTTTACCCCATTTATCTGCAAAACTACTCATAGTCATCTCCTGTATCTTACGTATCTCTTCTGGAGTTTTATTATATTTAATATCATACCCTATATCTGGTGAATAATCTTCATCTTCTATTAGGCTGTTCATTTCTTCTTCCCCTTCTTATCGTAAAGATAATATATAAATACCAGTAAAGATATAAAGCATACTACCAACGCCCAAGTAAGGCTAATCTCAAATGTTATCTGTCCTTCTTTCATTCTTCACCTCCTTTTTTAAGTTTTCGGTATCGCCTTAGCCATTCAGCACAAGATATCGGTTTACCACCTGTGATATTGTTTTGCCATTTTTCTTGTTCCTTATGTGCTTCGTATAATTGTCTATACGCTTGAAAAGCATCCCAATCTTCTTTATTTGGCTCGGTGTTATGAGTATGTATAAACCAGTCATAAAACATATCAGCATTGGCTAGACCACAACATTTACAAGCGTACGGTGGGTATTTCATTCTTCACCTCCAAACAATAATAGGAAGTCTACATCTTTTTCTAAATGATAAATATCAGCTTCACAAAGAATACCACATTGTGTAATTAGTTCTTGGCTGTCCTCGTCGTCATTTATACCTGTAAACTTAAACCCTTTATCTTTCAGCCGTTTCCAAGCCTTTAATTTTTCAACAGCTTTCTCGGCTTCTTCTTTGGTTTCAAAGTAGTTGCCTACCTCTTTTAATTTTTCAATTTCTCTATCGCTAATATGCCCCAATAATTCAGAAACTTCTCCAAACCAGTTTATGAAATACGGGTTCTTTGGTTCTTCGTAATCTTCCCACTCCTCGTTAAATTCGCCCAGAGAATTGCACGCAACATAATTACCAACACTCATATTTCTCAACCCAGCTTCTACAATGTCGTATTCTACTATCTCCCCTGTCCTCTTATTTCGTAACTTCATACTTACGCTCCTACCATAAAGATTAAACCTAACACTAGACCAAATAGTGCTGCTCCTAGTATGCCTTCTGTATTCTTATTCATTGTATATCCTTTCTCGTTAATTTTCTATACTTCCATTTTATCATACCATAAGCCTATTGTCAATAGGTTTTTACATAGTTCTCCAATCTCCGTGGTCCCCCTTCTTCTGTTTACGCAAAACATCTGCTGGATCTATGCCCATATCCTTGTACGTGGTCTCTCCTACTACTACGCCCTTCTCAATCTTATGCACCATCTCAGACTTATGCAACAGCTCGCCTTCTTTACGCTCAGACAGCCAGCGCAGGCCATAACTCCAGCCATCGTACGGGTTCGTTAGCTCGTGGTCCGTCCTAGTGTCAATCTCTTCTGGTTTATCTTCGTCATATACCAGGTTCGGTAGCGCTCTAATCAAGTTAGCGCAGCGCTTGAATATCTTGCAGCACTCAGGTTGCATCTTCAGGTACTTATGCGTAACCTGCTGCCTAATCATACGTGATCCGTTCTCACGGCCCATCTGCTTCATTATAGGCTGCTTATCTGGTGGTAGCTTGTTAATCCACTCCTGTATATCGTCAATCGGGCTGCTAAAGCCATTTTTCTTGTCTTCCATATCGTCTGGGAATATAAAGTAGTCTATACGTTGCTCACTCTCGTTCAAATAGTTATATAGCTCTTCTCCCCACTCAGATGCCAGCTTCTTATTACCATACATCTCATGGTACGTTACAGGCCTGCCATTAAGGTATGCCGTAAAGTATATTGCCGTGTTATCGCTATAGCCCCAGTCCATAGATATAATCTTCACTGCATTATTAAACTCTTCCGTTGTAGTGCCAACATCCGCAAAGTTATTTATCACGTGTTTGTCACGGCTAAACTCCGTAAATACCTGGCCAGCAAATACGCTCCAATCACCATGCCTCCATGCCTCATATAGCGCCTTATCAGTAGTCTTAAGGCCCTCTAGCATATTCACATAGGCTGGATCGTTATCAAGCAGCTCTGGGTTATCGTCAATCGTAGAAGGTACGAAGATGCGGTATACCTCTTCTCCAGGCTTAGATATCTCGTTTTCCTTCTTATCAAATATCTCGTTCCAAATGGTTACTCTCTTCTGTCCCTTCTCATCTTCCCACTCATATTTATGCTTCCACCACTTAATTCTATCGCTTTCTAACAGGGTAGAACCGTCCTCCTGTTCCGTGGTGGTATACTCATCGTCTCTTAGGTCAATAGGCTCTACAAATCTCTTCTTCACCCAACCCATGCCTACACCACCTGGGTTAGCGGTCAATATCATCTGTGGGAATAGCTCCTTATACTTAGAACGGCATGAAGACATAACCTGCTTATACAGTGTCTCACTTGGTATCTGCGTTAGTTCCTCAATGAATATGCGGCTAAACTCCTGCCCCTGATATTGTATATACGAGTTCTTATCATGAAGATGGCCACCTTTTATCACTGCGCCTTTAGTACGCTGCGAGTTCTCTCCAAAGCGTAATACCATAGGGTTACGTCTCACTTGTACATTAAAGCACTGGTACTTCTCTTCGCAACGTGATGCGTAATCGTCTAGGTCTCCTGCGTTTCTACGTAATACCAATGCTCTGTAGTGATCGTTCATTATTCTATCTGCGCAGATGGCTATAGATGCGTCCGTTTTACCACCGCCACGTGCGCCGCCATATAGGCACTCACGATATTGTCTATTCGAGCTTACAAGGTGCACAAATAGGGCCTGTGGGCCTAGTAGGGCTCTCCAATAGCCCATATCGTCTAGCTGCTTCTTTACTTCTGGGGTATATGGCCATATCTGCATAGTAGCTCCTAAGGCAGAGCAAAGCCCCTAATAAACTTGTTAGCCTCTTCCTGCGTCTCTTCATCAGCTTCTACGGCCACTTGTACCTGTGGCATCTGGCCATAGACTTGGTTCACCATCTTTTCTAGTATCACCATACACTTCTGGGCCTCTTCAATGTTCGTAGCAGTCCTAGAGAGGTATAACACGTTAGCGAAGGCTCTCTCAAACGATGTCTTTTCTTTATTTTCTCTAATAGCCTCAAGCTCTTCGTCAGACATCTTCATGATGGTCTCCATCTTGTAGCGTGCAGTGTCTTCTTTATGCCAGCTTCCGCTGCGGCGTGGGTTCCCATTAGGTTGCCCAAATTGTGTAGCTTTATTAGGTATGTTACCGCCAGGGTATCCAAACCAGCCTTTCTCTTTTCCCATTATTTTACCTCCTTAAATAGATTATTAAATACCGCACATAGGACATCTACTACTATAGAGTTGCCAGCTTGCTTATATAACTGCGAGTTACTGTTCACTTTTGCAGCCTTTTCATAATCTTCATCGCTAAAACCCATCAAGCGCCAGCACTCTTTTGGGGTGAGTTTTCTTATTCTAACTCCATCTAACACTCCTTGGCAACCTGCAACTGCACATATAGTTTTGGCCACTCCATGCCCCACCCTGCCTCTACGTGTTTTGCTATCTGGGTAGCATAAGTCTATACCATCTCCGTCTGTGGCCTCATCGTACCCCTTCACATTGGCTGTCTTTATAGCTACTTTTGGCATACGGTTGCCACCACTACAAGTATCCATAGCTGGCGATATTCCATCAGTGCCATATATCCTATCAGCCTGTGGGTTAGGTTCTTTGCTAAATCCGTACATCTGCGCCACCTGGTTTACGCCAATCGGGCTATTGTGATCCACTACTTTTATCCTGGCCATCTGCTCGTCAGTTAAAAAATACTCTTCGTCTACCTGTTCTTCCATAATATCCCTTAAGCACTTGTGTAGCTCTTCCTTGTCTGGGAATATATAGTAACTATCAAAAAGCCCATCGTTCCTTATAGATATAGTTATTACCCTCTCTCTGTTCTGTGGCACACCAAAATCCTTAGCGTTCAGCACTTCATAATAGCTGTTATACCCAATGCTCTGCATATACTGTATGTACGCATCAAAATTATGTCGATGTGTTTTCCCCAGCAGGTTTTTTACGTTCTCCCATACAACATATTTAGGCCTTAGCTTAGACACAATCCTTAATGTTTCATACATCAAGCTCGATCTAGTGCCACTACCTTCGTCCCCTCCAGCTTGTTTGCCTGCTATGGAGAAATCCTGGCATGGTGATCCGTGCATTATCAGGTCAGCTTCTATATCCTTATCCCATTTTCTTATATCCTGTGGCTCAAAATTAGTGCCGTATATAGCATTGTACGATTTTACGGCATATTTATCTATTTCAACATAATCAACCACCTCGTGGGGTATATTTAGCCGTCTTAGGGCGTTAGAACAGGCTCCTATGCCACCAAATAACTCTATAACCTTTAGCGCCATTATTTATGCCTCCACCATTTACTATAATCTTTTTCTTGTAGCGTCATTTTCGTAGTGCATACCTCCACCTTGTCCTTATATTTAGTATAAAGCAGGAAGTTAAACGGTACCATCTCAAGGTCTATATCATTTTTAGCTAGTCTCTTGGTGTAATCCTCCAAAAACTCCATAACTATTTTGCGCTTGCCACCAAATACGCCGCAGTTATAGGCCAAATCATCGTGGTGCATGGTCTGCAGGTACTTTACTTCCATATCTCCGTGCCTTGCTCCCACTCCGAAGTGTGGTTTTAGTGATAATCCATACTTTACTCCGCCTAGGAACCAATCAAAGTTCACGTTTCTATCAAACTCTGGGAAGTACGCATCGTATCCAGTGTATATAATGCCATCTTTTGGTTCTGGTGTGCCCAGCATCTCAGTATCAGAGCTGTCTACAATCCAGATCTCCTCGTATTCTGGGTGCTTTAATAACCACTTATAACAGGCTATAAACTTATGCACGTATAATGTCATATTCATTGGCTTAGCTAGCTCATCTTCTAGGCCTACTATGCGCCAATCCCTAGTACCTTTATCAAAAATAAGACGTGGCCACTCGTTGCACAACGTCACAAAATCATATCCTCTTCCCTCTACACTATCATATAGAGTATCAAAGTCGGACGCTAAGCACTGCTTAAAGCACTTATGATGCGTCTTATCAAACATACCTGTATAGTAGTACGTTAGTACCACTTTTTTAGGTTTATCCTTCACGGCTGTAGCCTCCTTGTAAAGTTTATTGTTAAGCTTACCTATATTATATCACTTACTCTTCAAAAACTCGATATCCTTAGCCATCACTGCGATGTTTTTAGTAATATCTCCAAACTTCTCCGCATATCCGTTATGAATATCTACTTTTTTCTCCAGATTGCTTATTTTTTCGTCAATAGTGTCTAGTCTGTCGCTCTGTCGCTGCTCTCGCTGTGCATCTTTTATCTCTTGCTCACGGCTACCTTTACGGACGGCTAGGTATGCGCCCACTATCCCACTCAAGGAGGTTACAATCGCTACAATAATTGGTGTTAGATCTATTGCGTTGCTTTCCATAAGCACATTATAACATAATAAAGGCCGCCAATACAACATAGCGGCCTACTTGTTATTCGGCAACTGGTTTTACGTCCACTTTAATCGGGCCATATTCATAGCATATCTGTAGCACATACTCAATGATGGGTTCTGTCATATCCAGTGTGCCATATACATATGTGCGAGTTATCAAGTTCGTTACGTTCATACTGTAGCACTTGAGGCGTTTATACAGAGCTTCGCTGTCGATTGCGCCTTCAATAGTAACGAACACTGCGTACTTTGTTGCCATAAGATACACCCCCTTTCAATTATTATTATACTACCAAAAAAGCACCCCTCGTAGTTTATTGGTGCTTTTTTAGCATATATAAGCTCTCAACTTATAAGAGAAGGCGTGCATACACTCACGCCAATGGTCATACACATTTCGTGGGAAGATCCTAGGTGTATCTACTATTCCCACATATCTAGTGTATCATACCATAAGCTAAAAGTCAATAGTCTTTTGCTTTAATTCTTCGTGGTTAATGTCCTTATAGGTATTCTTTACAACTTCTATGGCTTCATCGGCCCCATAACAGATATGGTGCGATATGCCAGCCATCTCGTATATCTTCCCCCAGTTCTTTTGCGCTGCGGACACTGTGGACAGGCTCTTCTTGGCACGTTTCATCTCGATCTTAAATAGCTCGTATGCTGCGATGGTGCCATCAAAGTCCGTTACTGGTATATAAACGTCATAGTCCCAGTATCCTGCGCTAACCCCCATACTCTTAAGCTTCTTCCCCCGTATCATAGCTGCCTTAGACGAGCTTCGGCTCTCGTTAGGTATATGCTCGTGCGGTATACCGTATAGCTCCAGCCAGTTATGGAATACTTGGCACTCCACGTCCTCGATTGGGCAGTTAGTCTTCATCTTCTATCGGTTCCTCTTTATAAATATACTCTTCAGTTATGCTGTTAATGCCCATTAGATGCTTTTTCACTATTTCCAAATCCCTTGCAAATTGGACTGTATCGTTACTGGCTATAACTATCTCTAACGTTACCTTCTTTTTCATTTATCCCACCTTCTGGACGCAGCCTTACGTGATATCTCTCTGCGTCTCTCTTCGTCCATCATCGAGAAGCCTTTAGGAACCTTGGCAAGCCCCCCACGCCTGCCAGCTTCCTTAAATGTAACTTTTATCTTCTGCGTTGGTGTCTCAATCTTCTCTACTTCTATCTTCATCTTTATCTCCCTTGGATAATAGCTGGTCTAGCCCCTTGATCCTGTTACCGCAGTCCGTTGGCCTGTTCCATGGTTGCTTTTTAATATAGTTCATAACCTAAATCCTTCCTGGTTTTCTTCCAGCTATTATATCTTCGTTCTGTGGCAGACATAGATGGGCATATAAGCCCTTCTTCTACCAGCTTGCGCCTGGTACGTGTTACCGTCTCAGGACTTGGCATATTCTTGAGGTTCTGTAGTAACGATTTCTTGTTATCCCAGCCGCTAGCCTTCCATACCTCGCTCAGCAGCAGTACGTCATCGTTAGCTACTTTTTCGTCTCTAGCGTACGCCTTCATGATTGTAATGCGCATCTTGTTAGAGTTTACCCCATAGCTCATAACTATACTCCTTTCTCGTTAATGGTTATCTTACAATTCCATTGTATCAAAAGGCTTATGGCTTGTCAACAGGTTTTCTGCACTTTTTAGGTTATCCAGGTAGGTTTTTTCTACCTTCTTGGCCATCTCTATCTCGCCTTCTACGTCTTCACGCTTAATAGTTAATACTTGCAGCGTTAGGCCAGGAACGAGATCCGTATACATAACCCAGTATAGCGTCTCTAGGTCATCGTTCACCATAAAATACTTAAGCGCCTGCGCCTGGTAGTCATTAGTAGGTATGCACCAGATATCGCTCTCCCCATCTTCCTTATGCTGCATATTCCACCATACCTTCAGCACGTTCTCAGACGATAAGCACTTAATCTCCACGGCCTCCCTAATTTTGCCGTCTGGGCTCTTTATTACACGGTCTGGGCTCACATAGCTATTCTCGTCATAGTCGCTCTGCCATACCTTGCCATCGTCTAGTATTTTACCAGTCTTAGCTTCAAATGCTTTGGCTGCTTCTGGCTCTAGGATATGGCCACGCACGGCCCAGCTAAACGTAACTCCATCTGGAACACGGTCCATGTAGTCGTTCGGTGTCATTGGCCTGGCTACTCTCTCCGCCAGGAGCTTAAAGAACTGGTCGCTAAGCTTATCGCTATTGCGGCCAGATACCTTTACCATTTTACCAAACGCACTACCACCAGATTTTCCCTTGCGGTACTCTTCCCACTCTTCGGTGTTTTGGTCTATGTCCAGTATCTTCATTATTTATCCTCCTCCTTGTTCTTAGGATCCGTTGGCATCTGCACGAATACCAGCTTATTAGTTCTAACATTTTTAATGGCCAATCCGTCTATATCGCCGTTGCTCTTGTAGTTAAGCTTCACCACGATAAACTTATCGTTGCACTTTGGTTTACCGTTATATCCTGGCTCTATATTACAATCTTCTGCCTTAATCCAGATAAACGGTGCGGTATAAAGCTCACGGCCAATCCCCCAGTTCACGCAGGCACGCTTAAAGCTGTCACTAGCTAGGCCCTTCTCGGCCTCGGTGTTACTCTCTGTGCCAGTATCCTCTTTGCTAACCCACTGTGCCTTGTCTTCATCGTAAATAGATACTATGCAGTTCCTATTCTCTCTGGTGTGCTCACGCTTCCAGTTCATTGGCCCTACGGTCTCATCTAGTACGTTCATATCGCATCTAGCGTCCTTGTAGAGGAGAAGAGTTAAACCCTTCCCCTCTTTAATCTGGCCAATTCTACAGTCTATCTCGTCCGCTCGAAGCTTCCTAAACTCAATCTTTTTACTATTCATCTTACTCTCCCATATCGCTTAAGTATTCTTCAAACCCTTCCTCACCCATCAGGTCTTCTGCATATCTTTTAATAGCACTCATCTTCCATCTCCTCTTCATTACTTTTATCTACTACTTCTTCAGCCTGCTCACATAGCTCTTCAAAATCGCTCTGCTGGCCGAGAAGCCATAGCGCATCGTCTTTATTATTCTTAATATCGAAGCCTGCGCTCTCTAATACTTCCTGTAGGCTCACACTCATTAGATACCTGCCTTTGCTGCCCAGACGTTAAGTCTCTGCTCTAACTGTTCTTGGTCTTTTAATGTCTTCCTGATCTTGGTTCTAAGTCTGGTCTGCTCGAAGTCTAGCTCGCCGTTGCGGTATACCATGCCATCTTTAATCTGGCCAAACCATACTGGTACCCTAGAGGTATAATCGTTAATTACGTTTACTTTGATTTTCATAGGTTCTCCTTTCTCGTTTTATTCCCTATGTCTCTATTGTATCACAGGCTTATGGCATAGTCAATACTTTTTTTGGACTTTTTTGCATAAAAAGTAGCAGGCCAGAACTGCGAGAAACTGGCCTGCTAGTAACTTAAAGGATTGTAATGAAAAGTTTTTTATGTTGTCACGCTAGAGTGTGTATTAGCGTGCCTCTTAATAAGATTGGGAGGTGTATATATATGAAGTATATGTAGGTGCGGAGGTAGTATAGAACTACCCAATTTTATTATACCATAGCTTCGTTCCATTTGTAAAATGCCTTCTCAAACTCTTCGTCCGATGCGTAATCAGACCTACGTGGCCTCTTATTATCCACTGCTGGCACTGGTATATGCACTGGTTCTTCTTTGTGATCCTGAGTTACTGGCTCTTCCTTTTTAGGCTCTAAACGGCCAAAAACGCCCTTTTTAGCCAGGTATTCTAGCTTCTTAGGGTTATCGAATATCGTATAGATGCGGCGCATCGCAGAGTTATTATTCACGAACTCTATAAAGACAAAACCCATCTCAGACAGCTTCTTAAGGCCACGTTTTACGGTGCTCTCGTCCAGGCCAGTCATCTCGGCTAGCTTCTCGTTACTCTGGAAGCATACACCCTTCTTAAACAGGCCTAAATAGCAGTATAAGATCTTCTCCGATGGCGTTAGGCCTTCGTTTTGTAGTATCTCTATAGGCATTATTACATAGGTTATGCCTGCACCTTCGATATTCTCGCTCTTCATGATTTATTCCTTTATGTTACCTCATCTCTAATATACCATAAGCCTTTACTATATGCAAGACCTTTTGGCCGCAAAAGTTTTCCACAACTTTTGCAGGCCATTTTCACTATATTCTTCTTTATTATTCTATGTAGCTCAAAATGACCTACCCCCTCCCTGTTGGAGGTAGCTCAAAATGACCTACCCCCAGCTCAAAATGACCTACCCCCCCTCAAGTTTTCCACAATTTGTCTTAAAAAAGCCCTTGTGCTATAATAGGGGCGAGGCTAGAACTCCTTTCTCGTTCTTGGAACTAGCCTCTTTTTTGTTCATATGTTATAATAAGCTTATACAATTAAAAACGAGGAAGGAGCAGTTATGCCTACACCAAAAATACAAGTTAAACCATGCAGAATACTTATACAACCATCTAACGAGACCTCTTCTTTTGCTACAGAGACGAAGAAGTACGACAGGCACGCTATTGGCACCGTCCAGGGCGTATATATTGGCTGCAGTATGAAGCCAGGAGACCAGGTTATCTACGATGATAGCAACGCTATAGAGTTTAGTATGAACGGAGTATCATACGAGATTGTAAACGTGGAGGACATCGCTGCCTTTATCCAGGAGGTAGAATAATGGGCAAGCCCACATTAAATAGAAAAGTAATCGTAGGGACAAGAGACCTAGACGGCAGGATAAACTCTGGCATCAAGGTTCTTTATGATGTAGCTAAGACGGCCTACGGCTGCCAGGGCGGCAACGTTATGATAGAGCATCGTGCATCTGCGCCTACAATCAGCCATGATGGTGTATCTAACCTAGACGAGCTAGAAGTTCGTGATCCAATCGAAGACATGACTATAAAAGTAGTAAAGCAGTCCAGCAAGCGTACCAATGAAACCGCTGGCGATGGCACCACTCTGTCCGCTATTTTATCTGCGCATCTATACTGGTGGGCCATGAATAAGGTAAACGGCGGAGAGAGCCGCATAGACGTGGCCAGACAGATAGAAGCTAATGTACCGCTTATCCTGGATAAAATCGAGGAGCATACTAAGCACAATCTAACACCAGAACTACTTAAGGGAGCTTGTATCATTTCCGCTGGGGACGAGGGCCTAGGCGAGCTTATTTATGATGTAGTATCCCAGGTAGGCGAGTACGGCGGTATAAACGTTAGCTACGTAGGCTCTCTGGGAGTATCTACCAATGTAGTAAAGGGTATGTATATTCCATCTGGCTATGAAGACGCTAAACTTATAAACGACCTCGATGGCAACCGCTCAGTATTAGAGAACACTCCAGTTATAGTATTAAGCTCTACAATCACTAGACAAGACGAAATTATCCCACTACTAGAGAATATCCGCACTCATAACTACCAAAAGGCCGTCTTCTTCGCAGATATCGCTGGCGATGCGCTCAGGGTACTAGAACTCAACCGTGGGTTCGATGCCTGCGTTGTAAAGCCTCAGAGCAGTAATTACGAGGTGCTTCTAAAAGATGTGGCATTGTATACTGGCGGTAAAGTGTATTCTGGTAATCCTGCCGAGTATAAGCTGCAAGAGTATGCTGGTATGGCAGACAGTGTAACAGTAACTCAGAGAGAGACTACCATCTTAGGTGGCCACGGAGAACCTGCAGATATAGACAAGGTAGTAAACGACCTCAAAGCTAAGCTAGCTAAGGCAGAACCTCAGGACAGGCCGTTCCTAGAGGGACGCATCGCAAGGCTAACCGCTAATGTAGCTACAATCTATGTAGGTGGCGCATCTGCGGTAGAACGTGGAGAAGTAAAGCTCCGTGTAGACGATGCCGTGTGTGCTGCCAAATCTGCGCTAGCTGGCGGTGTAGTTCCTGGCGGTGGTGTCTGCCTCCGTGATATTGGAGACGAGCTAGGTATCTCATACCTGCGCAAGCCGCATGATGAACTTATCAGTAATTCAAACTTAGAGATGCAACCTTTTGTAGAGGGCTGTGGTTATAACCTCAAGACTAGGGTGGTGGACGATATGATAGACCAGTGCATTATAGATCCTGCCATCGTAATCAGGGAGGCCGTTATAAACAGTCACTCCGTTATCGCAAAGTTAATAACTACAGAGATGGCTCTGGTATACGAGGACAGGTCATGGAGCTACCAATAACTATACTGCTAGTATGCATACTTCTAATGCAAATTATAACCTGCTGGTCTGTTATAGCTATAGAGAAGTGGCTAGCTATTCTAACCAATATCGAGCCAGAGAAGACGGATGAGCCAGCTAAGGTTACGGATCCGTTTAGTAAACCTGCCGAGGTTTACTCTAGCACATCACATATAATAGTGCCGAAGACACCAACCGAAATACGTAACCAGAACTTCAAGCGCATACAGAACGGAGAAGAGTATGGGAACCCTGCTAAACGGTAAATACTACAGAGACGCTAAAGACGTGCCAGAACAGGCCCACGCAATAGTAGGAAGCCAGTTACAGAGCTACAACCTAGAGAGCCAGGCTAATAAGCACGATATGGACCTAATCCAACCGTACCTATCCGATGGAACCCCTAACCCAGAGTTTATTAAATACTACCCTAAAGAAGCCAAAGAATACGGTATGGAGGAAGTATGAACTGGGTAGCTGGCCTAATCGTAACGCTTATATTACTATGGTTAATGAACGAAATATCTAAAGATGGAGGAACCCAACTGTGAGTAAAAACTATCACCTGGACCAAAATAACGTAGCATTTTTACACTGTGTAAACGGAGCTTTTGCTGGTGTCTACACTTTAATAGAGATGCTAAAGGAACAAGGCAAAAAAGTGCCTAAAAAGAAGCTACTCGAAGCTCTACAGGAGACACTAGCCCAAACCAATACGGCTATATCATCTGAATATATCCGTGGGGAGCTAATCAAGAAGGGCGTGCTCGATAATGATACTAGCCGTGGCGTGTTATGCCTCTTCGATCCGTCCGTAGACAACGAGAACGCAGAAACGGAAGTATATACAGAAGAAGAGCTAAAGGATATCCGCCTAGAACGTGCGGAGCCTACCTGGGTAAATAACGTTAAAGGCCGCTAGAAGCCGTTTTAAGGCCACTCTGCACAAAAAGACCGCCAACTTATCGCTGGCGGCTTTTCTTAGCTCCTAGGGCCTATAAATAGGCCAAATAGGCACCATTATTATAGACCGTCCAGGCCTTATAGCCCTGCCCAGACCATATTGTATGTGCGCACTCGTAATAATCTTCCTCGCACCACTCACGGCCTGGTAGCATACGAACCTGCAACGGCCCGATGGAATATCCGTACGTACGGCCATACTGCTCATATGTTAGGTTAGTATCTCCCACCGCATCGTGCCTACAATGGCTCTCAGCCTGTGATATAGCTACCATAGTGTTAATGTCCCAATCTGCCCACCTGGATAGTTCAGAGCGGACTATATCGCACGGCTCTACTGGCTGGACTGTCTCAGCAGAGCCCGTTATTTTCCCTCTTCGGTAGCTTCTGGAGCTTCAGTAGTCTCCTCTACGTTTTCACCGTCCCCTACGTGGATTTTCACGATGTTATTAGGGATAGAGGTCTTTGTCCACGTCATACCGCATACGACACCGCCTGCGAACGCAGCAGCCATAGCTAGAATAACTACGATAATGGCAGTCTTTTTCACTTCCTTTACCTTAGTATGTACTACGTACTCTGCGAGGCCTGCTGGATCCGATTGTATGATACGCATATCCTCTTCGGTTAGTAGACTGTATTTAGATTTATCTTTATTTGCCATAATTTCTCCTTTCTCGTTTTGTTTATGGTAATACCATTGTAGCATACCATAAGCCTTTTGTCAATAGGGTACCAAAAAGCCCCTTTTGGGGGCTTAGTGGTTCTAGGTGTGCTTCAGCTAATTAGACTGATGCTGGAGCGGTAGAGTTCAACGCTACGAAGCCGTACTTGCCGTTAGCGATAGCAGTTACAGGAACTACCTTTGTATCGCTTGAGGAAGCATCACCGCCAGCGAGGGCATATGGATAGCCAACGAAGGCAGAAACAGTGTCAGTAGCTTTAATCTCTGGGACTACCAAGAAGGTACCGTCACCATCAACGATTGGATATGCCACACCGTCAACGATAAGAGCGTCACCAATAAGATCCTTAGCAGTTGCACCAGATGGGGTAGAGCTAGCTAAGACAGCACCACCTTCAGCTACGGAGGTTAGGGTTGCAGCAGTATAGCCAACAATCTTTACCTGTGCGCCAGCCGTGAGGTCAGCGGTAGCTTTAGCATAGATGTAGTCACGTCCATTTTTGTCAGTTACTTTGTAACCGAGTGGGTAGCGTGGAGTGTCATCTACTTGTGTCAACGGGCCTTCTACAAGCACGTTGTTGTCGATAGAATAAGCCATAACTTTTTCCTTTCTTTAGTTAATTATTTTAGTAAGAAGCGGTAGTGATACCAGTGATTTTACCCTGGCGGCGTGGAGCACGGCAGATGTAGTTACCCATAACGATAAGGGCACCGATTTCACCAAACTGGTTAATTGGGCTCAAGAAGTCCTTAAGCTGCAAGAAGCTTGGCTGCTTAATATCTGCATCTGGGCCTTCAGTTTTCTCTGGGTTGGAAGAGATTTGCTTAAGGTCGTTAGAGATAAGCCTGCGGAACTCAAGATAGCGCTCGTTAAGCCAGAAGAATACACCGCTGGTACACTTGTCATCAGCTACGACTGGACGGCCACGGAACGATATGGCGTTAAAGCCAGCAGCGCCCTTAAGCTCAGCAGCAGGAATAGAAGTACCCATTGGAGTTTTGCCAGAAACTTTGTTGTAACCAGCAATAGAAGTGGTTTCATAGTTAGCGTGGATTTTGGTGCCGAGGATTTTCTCGAAGAGATCCCAAACTGGCTGGGTGGTTAAGCCCATGGTTGGAGCTTCGTCAGCAGCACCAGCAGCGGAGACTGCGCTAAACTCTGCACCAACGAGGTCAAGAGTTAGAGCACCGCCAGCAGCAGCCGTAACGTCAGCAGCGTTACCAGCGACAGTACGAGCGAGACCACCATAGTTAGAGGTTGCCGTACCATCATCTACGATAAGGCCAAGACCTTCAATGTCTTTACCGTTGCCCATGCCATAAAGCAAGTCACCGATAGCCTGTGTCATAGAGATTTTAGCTTCATCGAGACGGTCAGTGATAAGCTTAATAACTGCCTTGTCACCAGTACCGTTTACTGCCTTTTCAATGCCTGGAACTACAACGCTCTGCTCATAAGCCTTCACATACCAAGTGAGGGAGCGAGTGTTATTAGTGGTGGACGTATCGAATTGGTCGAGACCATCGAACGAACCGCCAGTGGTGGAATTAGCGATGCGGATAGGCTGCTTGATATTCACACCCGTCCAGTTCTTCACGTTGCTCATAACACGAGCTGTGAGGATATTGGAGTTGTTCACGGCATCTACAATGGTAGGCATAATTTCATTGTAAGTAATAGCCGTTACTCTTTCGTTAAATACTGCCATAGTATTTTCCTTTCTTAGATTTTATATAACAAAAGGCATACCCCTTGGGCTTGGGTATGCCTGATACTTCTATAATATACCGCTTATTCTATATTGTCAACGTCTTCGCCGCCATTTAGTGATAGCCCAAACAATGCGGCCACTGCTGGGAGAGCTACGCCCAATTTAGAGAGTTCTCTCAGCTTCTTATAGAACTTATCGAACGCTGGTTTTATTTCTTCACCCCACTCTACGCCGCTAGTTTTGTGCCTATTAGCGCTGTCAGTAAAGTTCTCATTGTCCAGGTAGCTCTGAAGCATACGGGCTTCCTGCTCATTAGGATCAGCATAGTAATCTAGGTCGGAGCCGCTTCTTCGGTATGCTTTTATTTCGGCTTTAGTGTGGTAGAACTCTTTAAGCTCGTCTCTAAGTTCCTGTACCGCATCTACCACTCTGCTGTCCCACTCTCCAGGTTTAATATCTTGCCAGCTGTGCATACGCTCATGCGCTATAGTAGACACTCCACTTTCTCCTATCGCTTCCGTAGGGTTTATACCTATTCCGCCACCCATATAGTAACCTTTAGCATCTGTAGAGAGCGCTTTATCGTTCATTGGCGTATGGCTACGGCCAATACCTAGCCTGTCTGAGTATTCTTTATCCAATTTAGCGGCATCTGTCTGGTATATCTGGTTCTTATTAGCGCTAATAGTAAACGTGCGTGGGCCTACTCCTCTGTTAGGGTTATCTTTTTGTAAAGCTCCTCTCGTTCTCAAGAACTGGCCATACTTGGTAGCTCCCTCTGCGTCAAGGTCTTCTGCAACCTTATCGTTAATAATCTGTCGTGCTATCCTTAAGTTGTCCACTACATTAGGCTTAGTCTCGTACCCTTCTTGCTCAATAAACTTGGCTAGCTTATCAGTAAAGTCTACATCTTCTGGTTTTCCCCCAATATACTGCTCAATTATCGCATTAGGATCCGCTTCTAGGTACTTCGTTAGCTTTTCATATCCAGCAGGTAGGGTGTTAGCATCTATATCCATAACTTCAGTGCTACCTATACGTCTCACGTCTGGGCTAAGCTCTTTTGCAGCTCTCTCAGCCTTAATATCGTTGGCCATCTCAGTCAATGTTTTGCCGCCCTTAGCGTACCGTATATCTGGGTTCCCAGTAGGATTTAGGTTATCTACGCTCTTCAGGTTCTTGCCATCAAATATAGCATAGCTAGACACTGGGGTAGTATCATCGCCAGAGTTAATCAGGTCTCTTTTAGCGCCTTCTACGAACTCAACCGCATCATATCCGTTAGCTTCAAGCGCTTTTCTCTCTTCAGCAGAGTATTCTAGTGGGTTATCACCGTAGAAGAACTGGTCCATGTATTCATCATATAGTGAGGTTCCGTCCTCTGTTGCGTACTCAATAAGAGCGTCCAGCGCTTCCTGGTTATCTGTAGCGATTAGGTAGTCCTTCACGATATCGTCAAGCTGGTCCTCTGGATATTTTAGTCCAGCCTGGTATGGGTGTATTATAGGCTTCTCTACGTTAGCGTATAACTCCATAGTACGCCCAGGAGTACCAGTTTCTTTAATATCGCCAAACCTAGAGGAGAAGTCTTTATCTGTAGTTACAAAGTGGCCAAACGCCGTGTTGTCATAGCCAGTGTTCTCTCCTAGCCTAGCGTTATCAAATACCGTAAACTCTGCTGGGGTAGAGTGATATACAGGTAGTAGCTGGCCGTTCTCGTCTCGTATTACGCTATTCTTAAAGAACTCCTGCTGCTGTGGGCTAAGCTGGCTATCTACTTTAGAATACTGGATTTTAGGATCGCCTAGGTACTTTTTAGCATTACTCTTCCTAAATTGCTCCCTAAACTTTTCGGTTAGCCCCTCATCTATGTCTTTATAATAGTACACCGTGCCTAGTTCATCATCATTAGGACTGATATGCTCTACAAACGGTTTATTCTCTCTGTGGGCTAAGGCTTCCAGGTCCCCGCTTGCTATTTTTTCAATCTGCTCAGCTAGAGCTTCATCTTCTTGCCATAGCTTAGCCATATACTTATCATCAGCCAGTAGTTTATTGGCATCTGCAATCATAGACCTAACTTCATCTGCTTTAAGTATCTGGTCTGGTTTATATCCTATTTCAATTATTCCGCCAGTGTCGTTTCCCTCCCAGGTACCAGCTTTATCTTTATACGGAGTAAAGTGGTACCCCTTGCCGACATCGCCAGAGCCCCATTTTTCTGGATTAGAGTTCATTAGCTCGCTGTTATACGAGAAGTCAGTATTGCTATATAG
>Ga0310786_10001510_pt1 | contig 37424 bp, 33 predicted proteins | sample AusTroGonzalo_MG_FD_203881 | JGI IMG/M metagenome (GOLD analysis project Ga0310786, IMG submission 203881) | Bovine rumen microbial communities from tropical cattle in Woodstock, Queensland, Australia - Gonzalo_03 (v2) (version 2) | ecosystem: Host-associated > Mammals > Digestive system >... | reverse complement strand
AACAGTTCTTAAGCTTTTTCCAATTTCTGCCGCAATATCAGCTTTAAACACTTTGGGGTTTCTGATCATAATCTCAAGTATAGTTTCATCAATATGTGTTAAACCGCCATTTAAACCGCCATTTTTCTTGATTCCTGCTGCTTCCAATACAGTTTTATTAAACGGAATCGTTACTATGATGTAATGCGTGTTAATACGTGTCCAGCTTAGTTAAGAATACGACCAGTGTATTGGTGATTGTCGATGTTTCTTCTCCAAGCCAGTTCTTTTTTGAAGTGGTGAGTCTGTCAATATAACGGCGTGATGAAAAAGTACTTCTTACCCTTTTTACGATGTCTTCGAAGTTATTCTCTCTCATGCCGGTATCGGAAAAAACGAATGCCTCAATACATTTTATAAGTTTCGGAGCATCAAGCAAGCCGGAAAGATAGTACATATCGAATATATCTTTGTATCTCGTTGAGTTTGGTCCGAATTTTAAAAGCGAACGCAGCTTTTCTGTAAACATCTGCTCCTTGGAATTGATAAGAAGGCATGCGCTACCCTCATAACAAGAAATATCAAAACAGTATTCTTCTTGCTCTATGGAAAGGTTTTTATGAACGCCAAGATCTATCTTGCTTTCGATTGTATCGCCTGTATCGTCGGAAATAGTGACGAAAACTCGCTTGCCGTGATAATCCTGTTGGCGTAGTTCAGTTATACTCCCGGATTGTGAAATATGAATACCGTCGAGGCAGTTGAGTTGCTGAATAAACCGCATGATAGCTGCATCGCCAAGGGAATACCTGATGAAATCTATATCCATATCCTGGGTTGCTCTTCGTGCATCGTTCGAAATGCTTCTCATTACAACGCCGCCCTTTATGGTCGCATTCCTGCTGAGTGAGCTCTTTGAAAGAGCCATCAGAACAATGTCCTGACAAACTTTTGCTTCTGCGTTGTCGCCAATAAAACCCTCGGCATTTGCCTGCCGTATCATTTCTCTTATAGTTGCCATCAAAACACCTCCATTTCAAGTGCGTCACTGATCATTTTGCTCCGGGGAAAACTATCTGCATAGGCCTGAATACGTTCAATGTCCAGGTCATATATCAGGCGCCTGTAATTCGCAATGATCTCCTTGTAGTAATCAAAAGGCAGCTTGTTCTTAAAACGAAGCAGCTCGATCAGCATCCGTTCCTTATCGTAGATTTTAAAAGTTGCATTTCGCCGCTCCATCGTTGTCACGCCAACATTCAGAATATCGGAAGATACGTAATACTGATGCACCCGATCATCACTGATGTAGATGGCGTGTTTATCTGTCGCCAGGTGGTATTCATCGGGAATCACGTCTGTGAGCCCATGGTAGTAAAACGCACTGTCCATTGTAAAGATTGCATTGGGATATTTGAAAGAAATGACGACAAGGGTGGAAACGTCGGGGATGTCAGAATAAACCCCTTTTTCGATTCGGTAAAGTTTTCCCTCGGATATTTGTTTTTTGATCTGGTAATCTGACTGCCATTTCGCCAGGCATTCCGGATAAGTCAAAAGCATAACGTTTTCTCCCGATTTGTTAAATAGATTATAGGCTAAAAACGGAAGATAGCCTATAATCACTATAATTATAACATTGCAAAATCATTAAGTCAACACTGTTTGACTGAAAGAGAATGTCTCGGTAATGTAGGATTTCAAGCCGCACGAATCGGCCAACTCTCGGAGCGATTTTCAGCCAAGTATCGGAGTAAAATCCGGCCAATCGTCGGATTTGAGTGAACAAGTTGCCTTCAACCTCACGGGGGCAGTAGTTAAAAAGCTGCAGTTTAAGACTTGGTAATAGTACAGAAAATTCCTAAATTAGGTGCACCGGAGGGGGCGAGAACCCGGCAAAGTGACACCGGGGATGACATTATTGTCACTTTGAAGCTGAGGCCGCTCAACTGATGGGCGGCCTTCTTCCAGATTGTTGCGGTTATTTCAGCACGTCAATGTCAATTTTATAGATCATCTCTCCGCTTTCCTTTTCTTTCGTCAAAAACATCAGCATGTAAATTGGCAGATATATCACACGACCGATCTGCTCGACGTTGCCGTTGTTGAATACGTAAGCTGCCGGGATATTGTAAACCTCGTTTGCCATCACGTTTGAAAGCGCTGCGTGTTTTTTATAATCCTTGCCGGATTTGACCTCGATGGGCAGGACTTCCCCGTCATTTTCAACAATGAAATCCAGTTCGCCCTGCTTTTTGCTTTTGAAATAATACAGGTCAAACCCGTGCGCTTTGAGTTCCTGGGCGACGGCGTTTTCATAGATCGCTCCGAAATTGATATCCTTCTCGTGATTCAGGATCTTGAGCTGTATATTGTTCATGTAGGAGGATGCAAGCAAGCCGACGTCCGACAGAAACAGCTTGAAAAGATTGGTGGCTTTTGAAATCTTTAAAGGTACGTGCGGTTCGCTTGCGCAGAATGTAGGCAGGGCGACGCCGGCCTCCTTGAGCCATATAAAGCTGTTTTCATACCTTGAAAACTTCAGATTTTCATTGAGGTTTTTCAGGATGAACCGCTTATTTTGGGAATTGAGCTCGCTCGGTATCAGATCGAAGATATCCTCGATATACAGCTTATGATCCGGATCGTACTGGCTGATGTCCATTTTGTAGAGCTCCATAATGGATCTTTGTTCGCGAAGTACGTCGCTGAGATTGTTAGTTTCCAGATACTTCTCGACAGCTGCCGGCATTCCCCCGACGATAAGGTATAACTCAAACAGCGAAATCATTTTATTATGGACGACCGGATCGACAAGTTTACGGTTTATAAAAGCATCTCTAAGTGAATCGATGATCAGGCTTGAAACCCCGTTTGCCCGTGCGAATTCTTCAAAATCCATAGGATACATCTCCGCAATATCCATGTATCCAACGGGAACGGATCGGAGATTCTTTAGTTCGACGCCAAGCATGGATCCGCTCAGGATATAACGGTAGCTGTTGTCCTCAACCAAAAACTTGATTGCTGTTACAATTTCCTTCGCCGCCTGTATCTCGTCGAAAAAGATGAGTGTTTTACCGGGAAGCATGTTTTCTCCCGTAATCGCGGACAGGCGCATCAGGAGGTCTTTGCTGCCGGTTGCGTTCTCAAACAGAGACTGTGCGTCTTTATTCTCAAGAAAGTTGATCTCTACAAAGTTCTCATAATGAGATCTCCCGAATGCGCGGATGCTATAGGTCTTTCCGACCTGACGTGCTCCGGTTATCAGTAACGCCTTATTTGTCTCTGAACTATAGAATCTTTCCAGTTCCTTGTCGATCTTTCGTATAATCATTCTAACACCCCGCTTTTTATATCTCTTCGTTGCTATTATGCCACAGCGTGTCCGTTTTTACAACCCTCAAAAGCGTATTTTTGTCCGTTTTTCCAACCATTTTTATGTACTTTTTGTCCGTTTTTCCAACCAGGGATCTTTTCAGCCAACTGTCGGTGACGATTTTTGGCCAACTCTCGGAACGATTTTTGGCCAATCGTCGGAGTAGAACTTGGCCAATCGTCGGATTTGGGCGGACAAACCTCAAAAAAAGAGTATAATGGCAGTATCTCAAAATACACCGGAGGGAGTATGGACAAAGAATACAGAAGCCGTATTGCAGACACGATCCTTGCGCGGAATCTCGAGGGAAAGGGCGCTGTACTGATTGAGGGACCGAAATGGTGCGGCAAAACAACAACAGCCGAACAGATAGCAAATAGCGTTCTGTATATGGACGATCCCGAAACAAGGGAGCAGAATACCACCATGGCAAATTTGAACCCTAAAAGGCTGCACTTCACTGAAAACTACACTGCACTTCACTGGAAACTTCATTTTTAGTGAAGACTGACCGGTTTTATCGTTCACCTATCGTTCACCTTATCATTCATCCTATCGTTCACCCTGACGATCCAATCGGTGGACTGGTACGGAATTGTATAAGAGGGTAAAATGTGGTATCCTATGCATTAGGCAAGGATAAGGAGATGCTTTTTCCTAGGTTGTTACAATTATTTAGCTGCGTTGATTTCCTCATCAACAGCTTAAGTGAGATTGACAGAAAGGAGTATCAGCATGAAAAACAATAAAGCGAGATTGACGAAAAGGAGTATCAATAAAACGTTCATTATAGTAACAATTCTGATGCTTTTGATGGTTTTGTGTTATTCGTGCAATGACGTCAAAAAATCTAATAAAGCAGTCGAATTGGAGCATTATCGCATTCAGAAAATAGATGGCAATTGGTCTTTAGTCTTTAATGACGAACGCAATGCAAATACGGATAACGGAATGTTGTCCACATCTGCAGATTTAACGTTTGATTCCATTGAGGAGCTGGTTTCAAAAATAAAAACAGATAGTTTCACGGATGGCGAGATCAAAAAAATGCATGTATTCTTGGGCGAAAACGAAAAAGAATTTGCGCTATTTGATCTCGAAAACCCTATTACAGCTGTTTGCCCCGACGGTTATTCCGTAGGTAAGGTTTACTGGTATGGAGAGTCATACTCATTTATCATAAATGGACAGAACGGCAATACCATTAGACTTCGTTGGTATTCTGACGATGGCTTTCAATCATTTTATCAAAGTCAATATGTTAATTATACGGAAGACGATAATTTCGATTTCTCCGAGCCTGAATATGTAGATGGCAAAATTATATATACAGTTACATCGGATACAAGCATAAGAAAGATGGTCAGGTATGAGCCTTTGCAGGGTGTATTTATAGAGGAATTGTATTTGCTTGACAGGATCGGGAACAGCTCTGACAGCAGACCCTTGTCAGAAGAGATTCCTTATCGAATTCGTCTGTATAATAGCTCAAGCGATATTAAATACACGGTATTTATTACACATCCAACGAAATCATTTTCCGTAGAGGAGTTACTGTCTTTTAGATTGACAAATGAGAAGTGATTCGTTGCCATCGGAAAAGGTTGTTTGTTGTTAACTCTTAATGAATGCTAAAGCGGAAATCTATCTAGCATGTACAACAAACATAAATAGGATGTACAGAACCTGCAAAAACCCGCCAAGAAATCTAAATCGACTATACACTAAAACAAAATCCGGCCCTTCCGCATGAGTTAAATTCACTTCACGGATGAAACCTTTGCGCGATGAAATTCAAACTGACGTTCGGTTGAAAATGATTGTTTTTTCCAAATAGTCCTATTCTTGCGCTCCTCCGGAACTTGTGATAACATAGGAAAAAAGGAGATGTGCGGACATGAAAAACGGAAAGAAAAAGTATCTTATCGCGCTGGAGGAAAAACGCAGCATCGTTGCGCTGGCAGCCGGTATATTGGTGTTTTTCTGCACTCTCGCTTCTGTGATTTACATGGCGGAAGACTATCTGAGAACTAACGTCCAACCGCTGCATTTTTTTACGGTGTGGTCCAACCTGCTGTCCGCTGTGGCTGCGGCATTTATGATTCCTTACGCGGTGGAGGGTATTAGGAAGAAACGCTTTGTTCTGCCGCGTTGGGTAGTTCTGTTTCAGTATGCCTGCACGACCTGTGTGGCGATTACGATGGTCTCTGCGTTGTTTATTATACTGCCGATGCAAGGCTATGTGGCACTGGAGGGTGCAAATTTCTGGCTGCATATTATAACGCCTGCATTAACCGTCGTTCTCTTTCAATGTGTGGAGACGGGAATTTCTTTCACAATCCGTGAATCCCTGCTGGTAATGATTCCATACTGGATTTACATGGCGGTGTATTTCGTCATGGTGGTAGTCATAGGGGAGAAACGGGGCGGCTGGCCTGATTTCTACATGACAACAGCCTTTTGGCCCGGGTGGGTATCCATTCTTCTGATGCTGGCGGTTGGCTTTATCGTCTCACTGGTGCTGCTCATTGTGCAGAACAAGCGGGCCGCGCAGAGCTGGAAGCGTATTGCCGGGGCATGGAGCGAAAATCCGGAGCCGGCTCAGCTGTTGGTTGAGGCCTTTGGACTGGGTCGCTACATCGGCGCCCGCGGCGCCTTCAACGATCTTACCGTTCCGATGGATATTTTTATGGTTATGGAAAAGCGCTATGGCACCCCGGCGGATAAGTTGGTAAAAGCATACGTCAAGGGCGCGCTGGACGCTATTAAGGAGAAAACCAAATAATGAAACAGAACCTTTTCCGGGCAGATAAGGAAAAGCTTATCGTCGCGGGTGGGCATTGCTTTGATATTTTCGCTGCCTTATCCCAGCTTGAAATCTCAACGTACGGCTGGTAAAATTGCATCAATAGTAATCGACCTTCTTTAGGAGGATATTATGAAAAAAACAGCTAAAGCAATACTGATTTTGCTGATCCTGGTGACTGTGCTTGGCACCGCTTCATGCGATACAACCACAAACACGAATTCGGAAACAAATACAGAAACAAATACAGAAACGAATACGGATTCGAGTACAAATACAAAAGAGCCCGAACCGGCGGAGGCAACGCAGGATATGTTTGGCTACAGACCGTTAAATTATAAAGCAGAGGACCTTACCTGGGAAATGCAGAACGTATTTTCAGGCAATTATGTGAAAAACGAGACCGTGATGTTCATTGACAAAGGGGACACCAAGGAACTTCTGTATAGAATTGACAATGTCATTTCCGTCAAATCATACAACGGAAAGAAAACATACGTCGAAGGCCAGGATTATGAAGTCGTGGACGGCAAGCTCAGGATAACCGAAAACAGTAAGATTCCCTGCATTACGAGCGAAAAATACTACGCCGGCGACGGTACCCTCGTGGTGGAAGTTGACGGCGAGAAAAAGCCGGTCTACTGGGGCGAGGGCACGGTAATGACCAACTATCAGGTGAATGTGGAATATACTCATTCCGACACCTGGAACGGCTATAAACAAAAATGCTTTGCAGGCATTTACGATAAACTTTACCGCAAGCTGGAGGCAGGGGAAGACGTGACGGTCGTATTCTACGGTGACAGCTGCACGTACGGGGCTGCCTCGTCCTATACGTACGGTTATCAACCGAACCAGTATTCGTATGCCTTGCTGGTCACAAACGCATTGGCGGACATTTTTGGATACACGGTACATTACGAGAAATCAAAACTGTCAGGCACGGGGCCGATGCCTAGAAAGGATTATGTTGCCGGCAACAGAGGGACAATAACCTACATCAACAACAGCGTTGGCGGCTGGACGACAAGGGACGGGGTGAACAATTTCGACGAGCACGCGAAAACGTTTATCGAAAAGTTTGGCTGCGATTTGTTCATAGTTGACCTTGGCGGCAACGACGGCGACATTTCACCGAGAAAGACTGCGGATAACGACGCCACAATCATTGGCAAGGTCCGCGAAATTGCCCCGGACAGCGGTATAATTATCATGTCAACACTGCTCAACCGCCCCGGCTCCAACTGGGCAGGGAACGATGCGCTGCAGGAGCCTTTCCTGGTGGAGCTTTCTGAAAAGCTGCGGGACGAGGGCGTGGCCTGCGCCGTTTGCGGGATCACCTCGATGACCGCGTCAGTGCTGGAGCACATCAAATTCGAAGACTTTTCGGGCAACAACATCAACCACCCGAACGACTTCTGGGCCCGCCTCTACGCAAACACTTTATTCGAGACCCTCGTCGGATACGAAAACCTTAATTAGCTTTTCGTACCTGTCAGCCGTGGTGTGGCGGAAAACCGTCAGTGGGCCGGTTTACGGTATATGCATATGGATAAAAGAAAGCACTAAAACAATTCTTATAGTGGCCAGGATTTACGAACAACTACAATATGGACATAAAGTATATCAAACTTCTAAGTGAAGATCATAGAATCAAGCATTTTCTCTCATTTTTCTGGGATTATGAATTAACTTTTCCTGATGGAGAGAAAAAGAGCATTTACAAGGATGCGCTTTCTCAAAAACGCTGTTTTTCAAATTTGGATGACGTTTTCGATTTGATTAAAACAACTTTTTTTTCATACCCAACAAGTGCCAGGATGGGATGGAATAGACACAGAGAAATCAATACACTAAAAGAATTCTCGGAATTGCTTTATGAAGACCGAAAATACTGGGTTAAAGGCACAAAATTTGAACTTAATGATGGGATACGTCAACAAGCTATAGAAAACTATAATAAGCTAAGTTTTTTATATGATACGTTTGGATTAAAGGTAAAAAAGAATAAAAACCATGACCTTATATTTCAAATATCAAAAAATACGGAGGTAAGCGCGAAAATTCTGTCCTCTAATGAAGAAAAACCAATTACTGGAGAGACAGTCTTTGAAATCTGTGAATGCCAAGCATTGGAGGATATTAAAACGAAGAGGTTAAATTGGCCTATGTACCACTTAATGGGATCACTTTCTTTTTTTGTATACAACAATAACAGGTATTGGCTTGAAAAAAACAATTTGGATGATGAATCTGTTATGAATTGTTTTACTGGGTCGGTAAAACCGAAAAGTATTAAATAAACACTTTTTGTTTCATACTGCCCCCGCCTGCGATTGAAAACACGCTTCAAATGAAGTATTATTGCCGGTGAAAGTGGGGCCCGGGACAGGAGAAACCGCTGATGTTTCTCTCATTGCCGGGCCGAAAAGATGAAATGGTATTTTCAAGCCTGCCTTTTTTATTCATATTCCTTCCCGTCTGTCTGATCCTCTACAACGTCGTTCCCGGCTGGGTTCGGGAAAAGGGCGCCGCTTTGGGAAAGGGCGGAGACCTTAAGGAGAAGGGCGGAGACGGGGCCGGCAGCTGCGTCAGGCTGAAAAAGAAGGATATGCGGTATAAAAATGCTGTCCTGCTTTTGATGTCCCTGGTGTTTTACACGGCAGGGGAGCCGGTATACGTTGTTTTGCTTGTTCTTTGCGCCTTGGCGGGTTGGCTGAGCGGTTTTTTCATCGATAAATACAGGGATTCGTCGCCGAAAAAAGCTAAGGCCGCCGCGGTGATCTGCGTCGCGATATGCCTTTCGATGCTTTTTGTGTTCAAGTACCTTGGCTTTTTCATTGATACATTGAGGCTGCTGCCTTTCATCCACCTCCCGGCGGTGAAACTGACGCTGCCCATAGGCATTTCATTCTACACATTCCAGACGATTTCATACGACATTGACCTCTTGAGGGGCAGGGCGGGGCTTCAAAGAAACTTCGGCAGGTTTCTGCTGTTTGTAGCCCTGTTTCCACAGCTCATCGCGGGGCCGATTCTTCGATATAAAGACATTGAGGCCCAGCTTACGGACCGCACCGCCACGAGGGAGAAATTCTGCGAGGGCATCGTGCGGTTTCTCTGCGGCTGCGGCAAGAAGGTTCTTATCGCCAATACCCTTGGCGAGCTTGTGAGTTTTACTTTTTCCGCAGGAGCGGAGGGTGTCGCCAAGGCAAACGTGTGGCTTGGCGTGTTGGCGTTTTCGCTGCAGATTTACTACGATTTTTCGGGCTACTCCGACATGGCGATAGGCCTGGGGAAGATGTTCGGCTTTGACTACGGGGAAAACTTCAACTACCCCTATGTGTCACGCTCGGTTACGGATTTCTGGCGGCGCTGGCACATCTCGCTGGGCTCGTTTTTCCGGGACTATGTGTACATTCCTCTTGGCGGCAACAGGAGGCACCAAGTGCTCAATCTGCTTGCGGTGTGGCTCCTCACGGGGCTGTGGCACGGAGCGGGCTGGAATTTCGTGCTTTGGGGCCTCTATTTCTTCGTTCTGCTGATCATTGAGAAGTTCCTTCTAAAGGGCAGGCTGGAGAAGATTCCGGTGCTTTCGAACGTTGTCACGCTGCCGCTGCTTGCCGTCGGGTGGGCCGTTTTCTACTTCGAGGACACCCGCCAATGCCTCACGGCCCTGGGCTCCATGTTCGGGATTGGCGGCGCACCGACCTGGGACAATGTTGGCGCCAATATGTTCCTCGCAAAGCTTCCGGTGATACTTATCGCCTTGGCGGGTTGCCTGCCGATTGGCGCATTTGTAGGGAAAAAAGTTGCCTCACTGAGGACTGAAAGGCCCGTGCTTTGGTTCACGCTGATGTTTCTATACACATCGGCAATGCTTTTCCTGTGCGTATGCGCGCTGGTAAGCTCCACATACAATCCATTCCTTTACTTCAGGTTCTGAAGAAACGGGTGACGCGAAGATGAAAAATGACGAACGGTCAAAACGAATAGCCAATCTTTTGAGCACGGTCCTCGCAGTCCTTTTTGTCGCGGTCCTTGCCCTTGGCGGCATTGCGAGCCTGATTTTAAAGAGCGGCGACGTATCGGAAAAGGAGCAGCGGACCCTGAAGCAGTACCCGGATTTTTCCTGGCAATCCTTCTTTGACGGCAGCTTTTTCAAGAAGACCGAGGAGGCCTACAACGACCGTTTCCCCTTGAGGAACCTGTTCATCGACGCCGCGGGCAGCATTCGCGACCTTGTCACGATAAAGACCGGCCCTGAATTCATTCCCATCGCCAATGAAGACGAGGACTACTTCACTCCGGACGCAAACCCAACACCAACGCCCGAGCCGGAACCCACGGCTTTACCCACCGCTTCGCCAAGCCCCGCACCTGAAGAGACGGAGGCGCCCACGCCCACCCCGGATAACACGGAGACTCCTTCCGGCACCGCTGCGCCTTTTGAAACCGAAGGCCCTACAGCCACTCCAACGCCAACCCCGGAGCCAACATCCACACCCACGCCAACACCTACGCCCACCCCAACTCCAACGCCTACGCCGGCCCCCTTTGACATCTCCGGCTACGAGGTGTTCACCGGCGGCCGCCAGCTCAGCGGCATTGTGATTGAAGGCGGCCGGGGCATGGAAGTGTTCAACGGTACAGCCGAGGCCGCGGAAGGCTACACCTGGTACCTGAAGAGCCTTGCTCTGAAGTATCCCGGAAAGAGGGTGGTGTCCGCGGTGACGCCAAACGCCTGCGCATTTTACGCCTCAAGCGAGTACAGGACCGAGAACCACAACCAGCAGGCCTGGCTGGAGCTTGCGGCGAAAAACATGCAGGGGGTCGTTGTGCCGGACATTTACGGGGCATTGGCGGCTCATAAAGACGAATACATTTTCTTCAAGACGGACCACCACTGGACCGCCCTTGGCGCGTACTATGCGTACAGGGAGATTTGCAGGGAACTGGGTATGGCGGCTGTGGACATTGGCGAGTTCGAGACCAAAAAGATTGAGGGGTTCCTGGGCTCCACATACAGGAAGACAAACAGCAAGACCCTTGAGGCCTCGCCGGATACGATCTACTGCTACATGCCCAAGGTGAGGACAATCGCCAAGAGCAACCGGGACAGGTCCGTGCTGAATATGAACGGCTTGGCGATGATAGACGTGGTGAATCCGAACTACAGGGGGAGCAACCTTTACGTGTGCTTTATCGCCGGCGACAACCCCTACACCGAGATAACCACCAACGCGGGGACAGGCAAATCCTGCTTCATTATCAAGAATTCATACGCCAATTGCCTGGTTCCCTGGCTCTGCCACAACTACGACACCCTGTACATCCTTGACCCCCGCCACGTGAACACCACCGACAGCAACCGGTTCAGCCTGGAGGGCTTCCTTGGAAGCCACGAGGTTGACGATATAATCGTTGTTTCCCACACACTTTTTGCCGCAACCACCAACAACGTGTTCTACGCGGGGCTCATGAGGCTGTCGTAAAGGAACCGGAAGGGTCTGCCTAAAGCCGCCAATACCTCCCTCAAACAAATTGATTTTTCCCCTTCTTTTCGATTATAATGGGCCCATGTAAGCACATTTTTACGGGGAGAAACTGCCAATGGGAGCCCTTCGAACAGGAACAAAACTGAAGATATTGATATGTTTGGGATTGGCGATTTGGGCAATCCTGATGACTCTTTCTGCCTGCGGACCGAAAAACGGTATTGATTCGTCACCGCTCCCTGAACCCACGGATGTTATTGACATAAGAAGCGAAGAACCAACCGACGCCGAAACGCCTGCGCCAGCCGTGACACCGACGCCCACAGAAGCGCCCACGGAAGCACCCACTGATACAGCGGCGCCCACAAATACCGAAGCTCCCACTCCAACCGAATCTCCGACGCCAACGGAAACACAAACCCCCGTCGAGACTCCTGCACCCACCGAGGCCCCCACGCCAACGGAAGCTCCCACTCCAACCGAAACACCCACTCCCACCCCGACGGCCACACCCACACCTACACCCACGGTGACGCCAACTCCGGGCCCTGAACCCGGAACACGGGAGTATTACGAAACATATTCTTACCTTTGCACGGTCAAAACCGACAAGCGCATCACCCCCTCTCTTTACACCGACGGAAAAGAGCTTCCGGAAAGCCTGTCGGACATCTACTACACTTCCGACGCCCCCGGCGGAGCGCCAACCCGCGATAACGGCGACCTTTGGCTCTGCCTGGAGCCCCAAAAGGGCTATATGGTCTCCTCGGTGAGCGTGGAGGGAACGTATGCGAAAATTGAGGACCTGGGGCGGGATGTTTACGTTATCCGGGGAGTGAAGAGCGCCCTTAAAGTTTCGGTGTCCTCCAGGGCGATGGCCCACGCGGCGACAGGAGACTGTCTCTTGGCGTCTTACGGGTACGGGATTACGGACAGCGGCGAGCTTTTGATCTCCTGGAAAGAGGCGGAGGGGACACCCCTGCGCTGCGTGGAGATTGACGTTACCGACGGAACAAACACGGTTTCCAAAACATACGACGGCGACCTTGGCGAGTGCAATATCACGAAACTCGCGCAGAACACATCATACACAATCCGGCTGAGAGGCTACGGCTACAAACAAATCGGAAGTGTTGTCACCTTCAGCACCTGCTACATACCGAATGCGAGAAGGGTTGCCTTCCCGCGTGTGGAAATCACCACCGAGGATTACGTGTGGCCCACCTGCGAATACGTCACGCCGCCGTCCGGAAATATCGGAGCGGGTATAACCAATGCGACCTGGGAAAACAGTATCGTGAAGATTTTCGATGCCTCCAACAATGTCGTTTACGACTCATCGGTGAACATGACCGCCGACAATGAGTTCCAAGGCGCCAAGATGAAGATCCGCGGCAACACCAGCGCCTACGGCATTAAGAAGCCCTACAAGATCAAGCTGAGCAAGAAGGCGGACCTCTTGGCGTCGTTTATAGACCGGCCGGCGGACGGAAAGTCCTATGCCGACAAGGAGTGGCTCCTGCTCAACTACGGAACGGACATTTACCGCGTTGCCGGTGATGCCATTGCAGACGTTGTGGGCACCCCCTGGTCGCCTGACTACACCTACGTCTGCCTCTACGTCAACGGCGACTACCGGGGCCTCTACGTGCTCTCGGAATGCGTCAAGGAGGGCACCGGGAATGGTGACGCCAAGTGGCGCTGCCCCGTTGACGACGACGGCTTTGTCATCGAATACGACGCCTACTGGTGGAACGAGCCTCTTTACTTCACCACCCCATCCTGCGTGAACTTCGTGATGAAGTACACCTTCAAGTACCCTGACACCGACGATATCGACAAGAATTCCGCGGCCTACAAGTACATAAGGAAATACATGATCGACCTTGAAAATGCGCTGGCCAGAAACGACAGCTCCTACCTTGACTACATGGACATGGACTCCTTCGTCAAGTGGCTCCTGGTGGCGGACTACATGTGTCTCCTGGACTCCGGCGGCAACAACCTCTACATGTGGAAGAAGGACTCCACCGCAGACAGCAAGATCGTCATGGGCCCCAACTGGGACTTTGACTCCTGGAAATGGACCGTGGATTCATTCGCCAATATCCACCGCGACGGCTCCCACTTCTACTTCCCCCAGCTTCTTAAAAAGCAGGAGTTTGCCCAGGCATACAAAGAACTGTTCTACAAAACCTACGACAAGGTGGCCGCAGCCGTCAACGCCGCCCTGGACAAGATCAACGAAAACGGCTACAACAGGCTCTACCGCATGGAGGCCACCCGCTACCAGTCAGGGCAGCGGACCCTTGCCGATATGCGCAATTCATTTAACTCGTGGATAGGAGACCATTTATCCTGGATGCAAGTTGCTATCGGTTGATTTTTGGCTCTTTACGCAAGCCGCAGATGGCATTGCATCAACCACTGGCAGGTGTCGTTTTGACACTAAACAAAACAATAATAGTGCCAAAATGGCACCGTTGTCTTGACAAGAAGATGCCAAGCTATTATAATGGCTACGGGGTGATAAAAATGTCAATAAGGCAGTTGCGCGAAACAAAGGGATTGACACAGAGCCAATGTTCTGAATATTTGCAGATTCCCCTTCGCACGTATAAGAGGTATGAATCTGACGAGAGCAGGATCAACCGCATTAAGTATCAATACATTATTGAGCGATTAAACGCTTTCGGGTTTATCGATGAAGAGCACGGAAAATTGACAATTGACCAAATCAAAGAGATTTGCGGCTCAGTTTTTCCCTCATATTCAGTAGAATACTGTTATCTGTTTGGCTCTTACGCCAAGGGAACAGAAACAGAGACCAGTGACGTTGACCTGCTTGTTTCTCTGCCGGTTAACGGACTGAAATTTTTTGAACTGATAGAGATTCTTCGTGAAAAACTGAAGAAAAAAGTGGATTTACTTGATGCTGCACAGCTTAACAACAATCCTACACTTGTGCAGGAGATTTTGAGAGACGGAGTCAAGATATATGGATAACGATAAAACTGATCAATACTATGTAGAAAAGATAAAAACAGATCTGAAGTTTGTGGTTGATCATACTACTGGGAAGACAAGAAAAGAGATTGAAGCCGATGAAGTACTTGTTGACTCTATCATGTTCCGAATCATTCAAATTTCAGAGAATAACGGAAAACTGACAGAACAGTTTAAGGCAATACATGCCAATGTTCCGTGGGTTGCCATCAAGGGTATGCGAAACAGAATTGTTCACAACTATGGTCACGTTGATTTTTCCATTGTTTATGACACAGTTGTTCGCGGGATTCCCGAGATGCTGAAACAATTGGAAAGCATTTGATATAATACAAAGCGACAAACTTATGTTTTTGTTCGTCGCCAATGCTGCCGGTTGATTCCCGCAGGCGCCGGAGGGTAAAATTGGCGGTAGGGAAAAGGAGGATGAAGCTATGCCCAGAAAAAAGGATATACCGGAAATTGAGTGCTGCACGCCCACGGCTGTGCTTGCCGTTGAGGCTCCGAAGATGAAGCTTTATGCGTCCATCGCCAAGAACGATGCCGCAGAGGCCTTCGCGAAGCAGTGTACGCCACTTGCCGTGGAGCTGAAGGACGACGGGTGCTTTTCGAAGAAAGGGACCCTTCCGAAAAGCATTCCTTTTACCGCCAATGACATCGAAACCGAGCCCGGCGACGTGATCCTGACGGACGAAAATACCGTTGCCGTCTGCTACGGGAAAAAGGCTGTCAAGGCCGTAAGAATAGGCGAAAAGACCTACAAATCCAAGGAGCAGATTCTGAAGATATTCGGCGAAGGCGACGTGAACGTAAGGTTTTACCTTGAGTGGAGCGAGTGAGCGTGAAAACCCTGTTTCAGGTTTTCTATTGAAGATTTTTGCAACTTTTAACATTTTTCTCACATAGAAAAGCATCAGCCGAGACAAAAGGATACCCCTGCCCCAGGACGGAGGTATCCTTTTGTGACAAATTGTTTATGAGGCAAGACAACTAAATGAAATCGTCGCCAAGTAAAAAGTCGTAGATGTTAACTGTTAGAATACCGTTTTCGTCATACCAGGGAGATACAAGATCCTTGGTAACAATAATCTTCCTAAAAGAGTCATCAATCTTTTTGAAAGAATGTGTTTCCTGTATGCGCTTTTCTTCGTTGGGAAGAGAGTAAGCTGACTGGATATATACTCGACTCGATCCCAGGTTACAAACGAAATCCACTTCAAGACTTAACCGCTTTACGCTTCCGTCTTTTGTTTTTTCGACAACGGGCACAACACCCACATCGACATTGTAGCCTCGCATTCGGAGCTCATTATAAATTACGTTTTCCATACTGTGATTCGGTTCGAATTGGCGGAAATTAATCCTTGCATTACGAAGTCCGAGATCGGAAAAGTAGAACTTAGAGGGCGTTTCGATGTAGCCCCTACCCTTTATGTCATACCGCTTTGCTTCCTCTATGAGAAATGAATCTTCAAAGTAGCCAAGAAACCTGAGAATGGTGGCAGTAGTAATTGAAGATTTTTTAACGGTCTTGAAAGTGTTTTTAATCTTTTCAGGATTTGTCAGTGATCCGACGGAAGACGAAAGAATATTCAACAAATCCTCCAGTTCTCCTACTTTACGTACTTTGTTGCGGCTTACGATGTCCTTGATATATATTTCTTTGAAGAGAGTGTTAAGAAGGGCGATTTTCTCCTGCGGGGTTCTCCGAAGGACGACAAGAGGTATACCTCCGTAGAGCATATACTGCGTCAGCCCTTCGTACCTGTCGCCTTCCCATACAGTCATAAACTCCGAATAACTGAGCGGGTAAAGATGAACATCGTCGCCTCTTCCCTCAAATTCAGTAATTATATCGCTGGAGAGAAACTTGGCGTTGCTGCCGGTGACATATATGTCCATGTTGCTTCTGCGCAGATAACTGTTCAGCACAGATTCAAAAGCGTTTAATTCCTGAATCTCGTCAAGCAAAAGGAAGTACATGCCGTCGTCTACGACCTTCTCCCTGATGTATGCCATAAATTTTGAAGGGTCGACTTTTTTGTTCTCTGATTTCAATCGTATCAGGTCCTCGCCAATAAGCGAAAGATCCTCGGCAGAATCAAACGCAAAGCGGATAATGTGGTCTTCATTGACGCCAATGCTAACGAGGTAATTGTAAAAAATAGTGTTAAGAAGATACGACTTGCCGCATCTTCTGATGCCCGTTATCACTTTGATCAATCCGTTCTGCTTACGGGATATTAGCTGGTTAAGGTAATGGTCGCGATTGATTTCCATAAACAGCCCTCCTATTGAAGATTTTTGCAACTTTTAACAGTTTTCTCACATATTATCGCATCGAAAGACACTGATGTCAAGCTTCTATTGAAGATTTTTGCAACTTTTAACACTTTTCTCACATAGAAAAGCATCAGCCGAGACAAAAGGATACCCATCACCCAGGGCGGGGGGTATCCTTTTGTGACAAGACAGGCCTTTCACACGATGATATAATGAATGCGAAGACTTAATTATCCGGATTGGAGTATCCCCAATGACAGACCTTTCTGAGATGCCGGACAGTTCAAAAGGGACTGAATGTGCTGAAGCAATCGCAAATCTTAGAAGCGGGAAAGCCATGTCCCAGCAGGACCTGGCGGACAGTTTGTTCGTCTCAAGGTCGCTGGTGGCAATGTGGGAGACCGGCGCCAGGACGCCTGACAGCTACAGTTTGGAGCGCATGGCGGAGATGTTCGGCGTGGAGCCGGGGGATATTCTTGGCGACGTCAAGTATGCGTTTGTTTCAAGCCTGGAGAGGGAATTGATTGAGAGGGAGCTTGACGATTTCACAAGCAGCGGGCCTTCGCCAAGCGGCGCAGTAAACGGCGGCGCGACAGAAAGCGGCACCGAAAGGGCGGAGCGCATAATTGAGGATTTTTTCAAACGTATCGGCCCGCGGGACAGGGAAATCTTTATGAGCCGCTACTTCGCCATGAAGGCGCTGAAGACCATGGCGGAGGAGAACGGGATGAGCTTGGCGGCTGTGAAGAAAAGACTTTTCAAGATTCGAAAAAAGCTGAAGGCCTTTATACTGAGGGAGGAAAAGAAATGAACAGGGAAGATTTCAGAAAGGCACTCGCCAATGTGGGCAACCGCGAAGCAACGGACCGGGAGATAGAGCAGAAAAGGAAAGGGCCCCGTTTCAAGCCTGCGCTGATAGCAGCTGTGGTGCTGGCTGCAGCGGTATTGGCGGCGGGAATCATTGGCGTGTACGCATACAAGTCCTACGTGGAGCAAAACCTGCAGGAAAAGAAGGTCGAGCCTGCCCCCTCGAAACCCGCCAAGGCCCTTGCCCCCCTCACCGCGACCACCGTCTCAGAGCTCTTCACCCTTGATTCAATCGTCATCCACCGAAAAGATCTGCCTGCGGACCTGCAGCGGGAAATGAAAACCGGCCAAAAGTTTTCCTACAACGGCCTCAAATATTATGTCCAGACATCCGGCTATAACTCCGGCGTCATAGGCATCAGGCAAATCTCCCATGAAGACGCCGTCAAAGTGATGAATTTTGCGGAGTTAACCCAGTCCTCCGACCAAAGGAGCTACACCGAGGAAGAGGCGTATTACGTCTATCTCCTGCTGAGCCATTCCTTAGGCGGCGGTGAAATCGGTTTCTATGTTCCCGCAGAAATGCGCAACGGCCAGGTGATTGCAGTGTTTCAGGAAGAGGAAAACGTGCTGTTTGTGATTGACTGCATCTTTCAAAAGGACAGGGTTGTTTGCTTCAAAAAGGTGAGCCTTGATACCGTCAACAGCATGGGCCTGGTTCTTCCCCAAAAGGGGGAGCGGCTTGATTGCTCCGTTTTTGAAACGAACGACCATTACCTGGAAGGCCTTTCCTACAGGGAAATAATCAACAAGATCTATGAGCTTTGCGGCATAACCGGCAACGATCTGTATCCCTTCCTGCCCTGGCCAACACCTGAGGCTGAGGCCGATCCTTTCACTGAATCCTGAACCCGCCAAGGCCCCACCCGCGCCCCGCATTTAACCTTTGAACCTGTGCTGCCGCTGCCGCCAAAGCTATCGGTTTACTGCTGGCTTGTGAACTTTGTGCCGCAGCTCCATTGTGCAATGGAATTGTGGGGGAGGAATAGATGGTGTTTGGAGGTTGGGTGAATGGAATAAGAGATTAATCTTAGTAAATTCAAAATAGATCCTCTTGGAAGCCGATAGAAGAATGTAGTTTGATTTAAACAACAGATGGGAAGAAGTCAAGAGCGAATCCAAAAACCGCAGAGATTTCTCTCTGCGGCAACTCGTACTATCAACCTAAAGGATTATAGTCTTCTGAGCCCAAGGCCTTCATTTTGATAACACCTTCATTTGCAAAAGCATCTGTTACGGTCCGGTCTCTAAATTTGAATTTGTGTTCTTCACTCGTAAAGAATTCATTTCTTCCGATTCCGTATGATTGAATGAAGAGCTTTAAAGTGTCTTCAACAAACTGTTGATCAAATCGTCTTCGAAGATTGACTGCGCGTTCCCAAACAATGGGGAGAAGAATCAGCATGTATTTTAAACCCGCCATAGTTATAGCAGGGCCAGCTTCTTTTTTCCCAGAAGTGCTGAAATTAAATCCCACAACAGTTTGCCATGCTGACAAGTATGTGCAAATCACTTTAACCGTTTCTTCATCGGTTAACGCTCTCCCTCCAATAGACATATCCTGAACTTTTGCTTGCCTTAAAGCAGCAATTACTTCTTTTGCTTTAACGCCGTTTTTTATTTTTTCAGCACTCATGACGATATGTCCTCTGAGTGGAAACTCATTGCTAAGCTTGGATACTATCCCATAGAACAACTTCTCATCATCTGAAAGCATTTGTAATTGGGATTTGAACCACATTAAAAGGTTGCCGCTTACTTTTTCTTGTTTTTCGTTGCAGCTGACAAATATTCTTCTGCGCTCCTCAAGCGTGGGGCGCTCATACATTGTAAACCCTATTTCAAAGTTTTCATCATCAGATATCTGCCGAATGCTGGGAAGAAATGAGTATAGTCTGTGCTGACCATCCATTACATCAATTGAATTAAGGAAGCTTTCAAATTCAGAGTCAGTCTCCGGGAAATCGATATAGTAAAAAACCTCTTCCCCATCTTTTTTTACTGCAAAGCGGTCGTCTTTGGTTGCAATAGTTAGAGTGTTGGGTAAAACACTCAATCCATCTGAAGCTACATACGCTGCAATGTCTCTGACGCGTTTTTCGTTAAGTGGTCTCTGAGCATCCTGAACTGTGCTCATTTCGATTTTTGTTGCGACTCTGACAAGGAACCTCGGGTCAATTTTGCCAATATAGCATATTATCCCATGTTGCGTTATTTTTTGAAGATATATCCTTTTCATTTTTTCCTCCTTTAGTTCAGATTTATCATACTTTTGAATATGTAATCTGTATGCGCGCTTTTGCATTCGTTACATGTGTCACACAAATCCTGGTAATTATCTTCTAATTCGTCGCCGACCAGCTTCCAGGGAATAATGTGATCGACGTGAATTTTAGACCAATCTTCTCCAAGATCCTCGCCGCAAGCCATACATTTTCCACCTTGTTTTTTATATAAAGCCATCTTAACAGAAAGCGGAATAGGTTTACGGGAACTCTGTTTCTTAAGATTAGCTGAAAACCATTTGCTTAACAGTGCGGCATCTTCGGATGAGAGATCATATCCTAATGAATTTTTGATTAGGGCGGCTGTTGTTTGGCTCCTGTCTTTTGTTTGTCTAAAAACGGTTTTAACTCTTTCGCGGTATTTTTCATCTTTATTCATTCTGGCGCATATCTTTTGGAACATATTTAACAGAAATGTCTTCCGGTATTCCGCTTTTATCTCATCATTTGAGGCGAGTTCTTCCAGTGTTGCCATGTGTTTCCTCCTGATAGGTCATTTGATATCGTTGTTTAAGAAGAATGACTTGGTTCACCAAGCACTCCTTTGATTCTTTCTATGTTTTTGTTAAAGAACTGGGTAATCCGAAGATTCCCAAGCCGAAATACGTGTTATCTCATTTTCTCAAGTTTACTATGGTGTTTTCATTTTTATTGTTTAGTTCGGGTTTTTGTTCCAAGAGCTTTACCTTATTGACGGAGTGGTAAGGTTTTCACATCCGTGATACCTATGCCTGATACAGCCGTTTATGAAGTTGACGGTCTTATAACTTTTTTGCACAACACCGTATTTTCTAGGTAAAGATTTATAGATTCAGACATCTGTTCCAGTGATGGAATATCCACTACCTGATTTTTCTTTAATGGATGTGTCCATTGAAAGATATCTGGACATACTCCAGTTTTGCTTAACTTGATTTAGAGTGTCAGTCATTGTGAGTATGTTATCATCTTATAATTTGCCAAAGATTCTTCAATCAGGTCAGAAAGTTGTCCGATAGCAATTTCGCTGTGTCTTGAACATGATGATATCAGATGTTTAGTATCCACGAGAAGGCCAAGAACGTATGCGTAATTCAGTGAATCAACTGAGTATGATTCCCAGTCAGCGGTTCCAACGCTTACGAATTTATAAGGCGTATTTGTTTTTGATTGAAAAGGCATAATGAATGCGTTGAATACATCATTTGCCGGAACTTCATTCATTCCTGAAATGTGTTTTCCATAAGTTATCTGCTTTTGGATTGATGATGTTTGAGGAAGATCTCCTTTCAAACCTGTGACCCCATATTGATAATACTTAGCATCAAGGACATAGATTTTTCCACGGTACTTCATAATAGTATCGGGTTCAAGGGCGCTACTTTGTTTAAGTTTCCCATTTTCGATTATATGCCAAGTGGCATGAGGGAAATATCGTTCTTTGTCGGATTCACCAAATACATAGTCAACCAGTCTTTCCCAGACATATTCAAATTTTGTAACGCCTATTCGAGCATTCAGATTATCAACGCTTCCTTTGTTATCAAGAAGAACGTTGATCATACTCCGAAAGAGTATCTTCTTTTCGTCATTGAAAGTGTTATTAAACTCTTCCTCTAATACAGAGACGAACAGCTTTTTATCGGTTTTAATTCTTGGCTTTTGAGGAAGATAATCGGAAGAAAAGTAAAGCCAGCCGAATTTGAGGAAACTCTTATAAACACAGTATTCATGAATGTGTGTTATTAAATTGTCTGTATTGATTTGGTTTGTTTTTGTCTGGAAGCTCAAATATACAACGTTGTTTCTGTCGATATGCGGTTGTTCTTGCTGTATAGTGCGTTTCCAATTGATTTTCCCTTTAACCGATTCAACGTATTTTATCTCTCTCTCAGAATAATAACCGTGCGCGAGGAAATCCTGAATAATATACTGATAAGAGTATATCGGTAAATCGGAGATATCATCGCCTTTTTCATGTTTAGAACCGTCTGAACGATCGGAGAATTGTTTCAAGACGGAAAGCAATCTAAAAACATCTTTTCTTTGTTCTTTTTCATCATCCGATATATTGTAACCGTGAGGGAAAACCACTTCGGGACTCCCGTTGTGGAAACGAACGCCTACAAAATTATCTTCAGATTCTTCGCTTGTTATACAGTATCCTTTTCGCATAATTTCTCCTATAACAAATCAACTGTCAGAGGCCCTGGCTGTCCCTTCCTCGACATATTGAAAATGAAAATCATCGGAAAAGACTTCGAAGTAATTTGATTTGAATCCGTATATTAAATCTTCAAGTGTCTTGTATTGCGATTTAAATACTTTCTCGTGGTCGTATTTAAATGCATCATTCCATAGATACATCAAAATCTTTTCGCTGAACAGATCTGCGTCATGCAGTTCACGAGGCTGAACAAAGAACGCGCCTAAGCGTTTATCCTCGCTTCCTATGTTTCCTTCGCTAATTTCAACTATCTTTGTATTAATGGCGGTCAGAAAGCTCTTCCAGCTAACATTTGTGCCGCAGATCAATTCATCGGAAAAATAGCATGTGTTAATATTGTTAAATATGCTTCTCATGCTCCATCTGCGTTTAAATGCTGTATCTAATGTAAATACATTCTGATCAGCAGTGTTCATTGTTGCAAGAATAAACAGATTCTTGGGAATTTTGATCTGATGTTCAGCGTCTCCGTAAACTTCTTTTGCAATATCAGAGTTGTTTATACCATACTCGCTCTCGCCGTCAATCCTGTCGAGAAGTTGAAATATTTCACCAAATACAGCTGGCGCATTTCCTCTGTTCAACTCCTCAATGACAAGATAATAGTTGTGATTGCTATCGTTAACTGCATTGCGGAGTATTCTTGTAAAAGGTCCCGGGACAAAAGGATATGAAATATGACCGTCGTTGTTCTCTGGAAGTATTTGACCGACAAAATCAGTGTAAGTATAGTCGGGGTGGAAAACAACACGTTCCATATAACTGCTGTCATCGCAAAAATGATCTTTAATATAGCGGCTCTTGCCACATCCGGGAGCGCCATAGAGAATGAGGTTTTCTCCTTGCTTGACTTCGTGCTTTTTAATAACTGTTCCAGGGGCAATTAGACTTGCCAGCCATTCAACAAATTTGCTCCTATATTCGGGGTACCAGTTGTTGCATACATAATACTGTTTTTCGCCCAATTCAAACTGATTTGGGTAGTATCTATTGATTCCACTAATATAGCACTGCTGTGTGTACGATAGAGAAAGATTCACTTCCATAAGGATAGCGTAGATAGGAAATCCGCATTTTGAATGGCATAATTCCTTACTCGTTAATATAGCCAGGTTTTCTTCATTCAGTAAACCCTGTTCTTCCATTATCTTTAGGCAGGCAAAAATGAAATCCTTGTTTGAAAGACTTATAATATGGCCCCAATCAATTATTTCTGAAGGAGTTGTTCCTTCTGTTTTGATATCCATATAGTGTTGGTATGATGCCTTGTTGGTATTAAAAGCCACACCGTCTTCTGGAATCCACAATTCATTGTAGCTTAAAATATCAAAGAGATCCGCTTTGTTTTCTAATGTCAGACCGTCGTGATGAATATATAGTTCTTGATTATCGTTTTCCGCAACACATCCCGACCAGGTTAAAACCTTAGTCATTTCTCTTATTTGCCTTTCCTCGTGTTTCCAATTTCTGTTTTCGGAATTGGTTTCAACGTTTGAAGGCAAAATATTAGTTCTTCTGAAATCATTGATATCAAATACCAGCTTTGAAATGTTCGGAGTTTTGGTTTTTGCAATATCTTTGTTGTAAAAAAAGAAATTCAAAATCTCTTCTCGCGAAAGATGAGCGGAACCCGGGAACATCATATTCATAAAATATAAAGCTTGCAATATCAATCTCATCGGTGCAATGGTAATGCCATCTGCTACGCAATCATCAAGGGATTCGGGAGTTCGCGGATTTGGAAACTGAAACTTCTTGATAAAGTTGAGAACTACTTCTCGAACATTCCCTTCTGCACATGCAGATGCACAGTTACTACTTTTTGCGAGATTAAAATAGAAACCGAGCGTTAAAATATTGTTGTTTTCGCTTTTATCTTCAATTGCAGAAGGAACACTGTCCGTCACGAAAGCATTGCCTGCTTTTCGTAAAGTGTCAGCGAGGGTTGATATCCTCAAATCGTTTGTAAACAGGTAATGGTACATTTCAACTCTCCTCATTTATAAGATCATATATGGCATTGCCAATTGCTTTTGCCAACATCGGAGGAACAGCATTTCCAATCATTTGATATGCGTTTCCTCTACTGCCGACGAATTCAAAATCATCCGGAAATGATTGCAATCTTGCTGCTTCCCTAACAGTAATTGTTCGCTGTTGAGTGGGATCGTAATGTATGAAACGATTTCCGTCTTTGTATAAGTGCGCGATAATAGTAGTACTCGGCTCGTCAGGATCGAGGACGTGATAACGATGAATTGGCGAACTTGAACCTATTTTTTCCGCATATAGCTGACTGATTTTTTGGCTGTCATATTCATGTCTTCCGGATGCAACGTCTTCCTCAAGAATTCTAAAGGTATCCATATCTCTTAGGTTGCTATACCTCGGGGAATGCCATGAAACCTTGCATTCCGGAGTACTGTGTGAAATCTTGCGCGAATGATGTTCCTCATCATAATAAGGCATACATGCTGGAAGATCTCCTATTGCATCGCGAACAGTATACACTTTGTTTGAAAGATAACGAGGCATCAACTCATTGTAAAATCGTTCTAAGATTTCTTGTCTGTTTGCAAAAGAATCCTTATTTAATCCAACAATTACAACGCGCGCTCTGTTTTGTGGAACCCCATAATCAGCGGCATTAACCTGGGCGACTTTGAGATCTGCAATAATCTCATAACCAATACTGTCAAAGCCGCTTCTTATAAGGTCAGTGATTGGTGTGCCGCTAGGAGAAGCGCTTAAGATGCCAGGTACGTTTTCAAATACAAAAAGCTTTGGACGGTATCTGTTAACAACATTTAAATAGTGTTCAAACAGGTAGTTCCTGTAGTCGTTTTTCATGCCGTTTTCATCCCGAACCCGTCCAGCAATAGAATATGCCTGACAAGGTGGGCCGCCAATAATAATATCGATCCCATCTGCACGATTAACAAAGTAATCTAATCCTTTCCCAGATCCAAATTCTTGATCATTCCACCCCACAAATAGTTCTTCCTCACGTTGTATATCGAAATGCATAATGCTGTCATACGCATCTCCTTTCCCCCATTTGTCCTTAGCTCTTTTTCTAAGAGTATTGACTTGAGGCTTGAGCCATTCGACAGCAGCGACTTCTTTGTATTTTCCCGTTTGCATAAATCCTTCTGTAAGACCGCCACATCCAGCAAACAAATCAACCATCTTAATGGTCGTTTGAGTGTTAAGAGTCTTTTTCAACTCTTCTGCGACAGCTTGCCCAAGAAGCGGCGGAACAGCATTTCCGACTTGTTTGTATTGTTCCGATTTATTTCCGTAAAAGATAAAACTATCAGGAAAACTCTGCAGCCTGGCGCTTTCTCTAACAGTGGGAATTCGATTGTACTTGTAATGGAAATGCGATCGATGACCTGTGTTAATAGTCAGCGATGGCTTGTTCCCGTCGTAGCGAGTTAATGCTTCGTGATATTTGTACAGCTTGCGATACTCATCCGGCAGTGCTCTGAAGTTTTTTCCCTCAGGAACAAGGGATATCATCTGTCTTGTTTTTTCTATCGGAATACTTCCGATGTGATTATAAACAGCACAAGAGCCTTTGCGCATAAGTTTTTGATACTCTGTCCTTGGAGCGGTGGCATAGTTTTGGACTTCGTCTCCGTAAATGATTTCGCCACTCTCTAGCTGTAAAGTTGGAAGGTCGTCTATTGCATCGGCACACGAGACATATTGTTTTTTTGTCAGTTTTGCCGCTGGAAAGACAAAATCCGAGAAACTATCTCTAAGACCAACAAAGAAAACCCTTTTACGAATCTGCGGAATTCCGTAATCTGGAGCATATAGCAATTTAGGCGTCATCTTATATCCGATTTCGCAAAAGTCCTGGATAATTCTCTTGGCACCAATACCATCATTAGTTTGGAGCATTCCAGGAACATTTTCAAGAACAACAGCACGGGGCTTTAACCTTTCTGCAAGTTTGACCATCGCAAGGTAAAGCGAATTGCGTTTGTCGTTCATATCTCTTGGGCCCGCAATCGAAAAACCTTGGCATGGTGGTCCCCCAATAAGAACGTCAAGTGTAATATTTCTGTTTTTCAGGTCTTCTTCAATAATGTTAATGTTGCCATGATCAAACAGATTGAGTTTCATGGCCTTTGCGGAACCGTGATTTTCTCTGAAAGTCTTTAATGCCGCATCGTCAAAATCAACTCCGAGAACAACGTCAAATCCAGCATCCATGAATCCCTTTGACAGACCACCCGCCCCGCAAAACAGGTCCAGCACGGTAAGTTTCTTACCCATTATTGCTCCTCCCCGAAATAGCCAAACCATTCACTTTCTATTATCTCATACGATAATTCGTGAGTTTTACAAAATGATTTTATTTTTTTTAAGGCGGAAAGATTCGGCTTGCATTTTCCGTTTTCCCATCTGTTAATGGTAATGACTGACACACCCATTTCATTCGCAAATTCTTCTTGTGACATGAAGGCTTTTTGACGAGTCATCTTTAATACATCAGGTAGTGACATTAACCCTACGCTCCCTTTGCAATTGATATAATCCATTTTATCACCGGCCTATCATTTTATCAAGAGCAATGCGCATAATAATCGGATCAGATTTTTGAAAAATAATTATACGATAATCTACTAAAACAACAATGATATCTTGAAAAGTCGGTGACTATTGTGTAATAATATGCAATGGATTTTAGTTGCTGAAACGAATGCATGGGTAACTTTCGTTATTTGCAGTTAACAAAAATCGTAACTATAGATAATTCCGTCACATAGAAGATTCTTCTTAAGATATCTTCGTTTTAAAAATGAAGGATCACTATAGGCAGTCAGAGCCCGTAAGGGTATCTCAAATGTTTCCGTTTGAGTATGCCTTTGATTCAAGGTTAATCTTTGGGAATCTAGATTTTTAAATGAGGAACTACGGTGATACCCCGGTTATAGTTGGATGAAGATATGAAAAAAATCGATTTACATATTCACACTGTCAAAACACAAAGTGATCGAGATTTTGAGTTTTCTCTTAAAGTCCTCAAAGACTACGTAAAAGAAAAAGCTCTTGATGCAATTGCAATAACAAACCACAATCTCTTCGATGAGGCACAGTTTAATGAAATTGCTATCGCTTTAGCAGAAATCACGACAGTGTATCCAGGAATTGAGATCAATATAGGGACGACAAAAGGCCATTTGCTTGTAATCGCTAATTCTTCAAATGTTGCAGACTTTGCAAGTCGTTGCGCCAAAATTCAAGAGCATATTGTCAGTCCATGCATGTCTGTTTCTGTTCAAGAGTTCATGGAAATATTTCCTAACCTAAGCCAATACATGCTTATCCCGCATATGGAGAAGAGCCCAGCGGTGGACGCATATACGCTATCAATGCTAGGTGATTATATTTGCTGTGGCGAAGTAGGTAGCATAAAGAAGTTTGTTTACTACCAGAAAGACGACGCTAAGCCGACGCCCGTCTATTTCAGCGATTTTAGGCCGGTTGAAGATGTGGTATTTCCGATTAGATCTACATTTATCGATACAGATGATATTTCTTTGCCTTCACTAAAGCTATGCCTTCAAGACAAGACGAAAGTTATGTTGTCTGCAGAAAACGGAAATAGACAATTTACTGCACTGCCGTACTTGATGCTTTCAACCGGTCTTAACGTGATTATTGGTGGTCGTTCGTCAGGGAAGTCTTATACACTGAATCGCCTCAATGAGCAGTATGAGAATGTGAAATACATTCGTCAGTTTCAATTGTTGGAAGTGGATCCATCAAAAGCTGAGCAGGTTTTTTCTGAGAAGCTTGCTGCAAAGCAAGGGACAATTACACGTGATTATTTCCTCCTGTTCAGCAAGGTTGTTGATGAGGTCAAGGATATCTCTCTTTCTGATGATAAAAAAGCGGTAGAGGATTACATCACTTCTCTTATAAAGTATGCAGAAGAAACAGAACGTTCAGATGCATTTTCAAGATGTGCTTTTTATTCTGAAAGTGAGTACTCCACAGATAATCAGGAGAGTATCACTGAGTTGATCGAGGCGACAAAGAAGCTTTTGGATTCCGTACAATATAGAGAAATCATAGAGCGAAACATCAGCAGAGAATTACTTGTTGCCTTGTTAAAGGATTTAATCACAAAATATCAAATTGAGCGTGAGTTAGTATTGAAAAAGCTATGGGTAAATGATTTGCTTTCTGACATCAAGCGCGGATTGCAATCAAGGACCGCTGCAACAAGAATTGAAGATGTTGATTTTTATAATGTCCAGATGAATTCGGTTAAGATTGACAAATTCAATCGAATAGTAAGAGCGCTACAGCGTGAAAACGTAATTTACGAAAAAGAAGTTGAAGGCTTTAAAATCCAAGCACGAAAACGGAAATATAATGGCGCTGGTGAGTTAAAAACACATAGCGGTAAGGTCGTCTCATTTTCTTCAATATTCTCGCAGTACAGCGCGAGTCCATATGATTTTTTACTTGGATTAAAGAAAATAGCGGAATTACCAAGCGATAAGTACTATGAATATTTTGCTAAAGTTGAGTATGTAATTTTAAATAGCTATGGATGCGAAGTTTCTGGAGGAGAGAGAGCTGAGTTTAATCTCTTGCAAGAAATAAACGATGCATATCAATACGATATGTTGCTGATAGATGAACCGGAATCATCTTTTGACAATATTTTCTTAAAGGAGCGGGTAAACCACATTATCAAAGAAATCTCACAACAGATACCGGTGGTGATTGTTACTCATAATAGTACTGTGGGTGCATCTATCCACCCAGATTTTGTTGTTAATACGGTTAGAACAATCACAGGGAAGAAAGCACAATATGATGTTTTTTATGGTGAACCAGGTAGCAAAGAACTGAAAAACTGTACCGGGGAAAAAGTCAGCAATTTGAGGGCAACTTTGGATTGTCTTGAGGCCGGTGAAATAGCATATAACGAAAGGCGTAGAGATTATGAAATACTTAAAAATTGAGAACGGGAAGGGTCTATTCCTTCGTGACAATGGTCAGACGGAACAGGTCGATAAAATGACTAAGGACGACGTGCTGTATTTGATAGATAAAGCAACATCTACCGAAGAAACGTTTGAAGTTGATCCTTTTGACGAAAATAGTATACAAAACGAAGCTCACAAAATAATATATCGAAGTCTGTATAGTAAATTTTTAGAACTTCTTGAGAATAAGACTCGATTTGCCGAAGAAAGTGTTTCACAGTTCAAAGAGGCAATTGAAAAATACCAAGCTAACTAATGCATTATATTCAGACTAATGTTTTTTATCGGGCGGCATTGTTTGGCAGCTTTCATTTGGCGTCTTATAACAAGTGGCACCGTGAGGAAGCTGGTTGTATAGCTTATCGATGTAATCGAAGGAGCTGCTTCATCATGGAAAACCGTTTAAAATCAGTGCATTTTTTTCGATAAAAACGCCGGTGAATATCCCCATAATTCTACGAGAGAATCAAATAATATCACCGTAGTGATACAAAATCCCTCAAACTCCTTGCCAAACTATCACTGTAGTGATATAATATTGGCGATTTCAGAGGGAGGTGCAGCGCTATGGAGAAGTTGATAACGATATATCACGGTTCTAAGCAGATCGTTGAGACGCCTGTTTTTGGCGGGGGAAAAAAGAACAACGATTTCGGCTTGGGGTTTTACTGCACCGAAAGCAATGACCTTGCGAAGGAGTGGGCCGTTTCCTCGCTGCAGGACGGTTTTTCCAACAGGTATACGCTTGATACTGAATACCTCAACATACTGAATCTCAACAGCCCGGACTATACCATTCTGAACTGGATTGCCGTACTTGTGGAACACCGCATTTTTTCGATAAAAACGCCAGTGGCGAGGAGAGCGAAACAGTACTTGATCGAGCACTTTAGCATTAATGTGAATGCCTTTGATCTGATTGTCGGATACAGGGCCGATGACTCCTATTTCGATTATGCGGAGGCTTTTGTCAACAACGGGATTACGGTGGAGCAGTTGGCGCGTGCAATGAGGCTTGGGAAGCTTGGCGAGCAGATTGTCATCAAGTCCCGGTTTGCTTTTTCAAAGATTAAGTTTGAAGGGTTTGAGAGCGCCGAAAAAGACACCTATTACGTGCTCCGGAAAGCACGGGATGACGCCGCCAATAAAACCTACCTGGAGATACTGGAGGAAGAAGCGGACGGCTTGTATATACAGGACATTATGAGAGGAGAGATCAAAAACGATGACCCGCGCATACCGAGAAATTAATTTGAGTGATGCACAGACGGTGCTTGGCGATGCATTTGACTATGCGGTAAACACTTGTCAGATTCCGGGCGGTGATTTTGTGAAGCTTTTTGCTGCAAGCTCGGTGAGTAAACGGATGGAGAACGGCGAGGCGGCTTTGCTTTCAGGGAAGAGCGGGATTGAGATTGCCATCGATGTGGTTTTTGAAACCACCGGCAAGCAGCTTGAGACGGAGCCCCGGGAGCGTATGGAGCGGTCTGCGGAGTACTGGATCGGGTGGGCCTTGGCGTATTATCAATGGTACTCGTCAAGGCGTTACGGTGAAATCTTCAAGGCGCTGACCTTCGATGACCTGCGGAAGATGTATTTCACCCTCCACGAGGCGGATATCACGAAGTTTGTGGATGTGGCGGATGAGAGGGTCAGGGAACACTTTAAGGACACCAACCTGAAGCGGATTCGCACCACCTATGGGTGCACCCAGGCGGAACTCGCCAATGACTCCGGCGTCAGCCTCCGTTCAATCCAGATGTACGAGCAGCGCCGCAAGGACATTAACAAGGCAAGTGCAGAAACCTTGTACAGCATCTCAAAAGTGCTGGGCTGCACCATGGAAGACTTGATTGAGAGATAATGGCGGTCGCTTGCAAAAAACTTTGCGACAGGAGAAAAAAGTAAGCGAATGTCAGTACCTATAGAAGAAACGGTTTTTAAGCGTAAGCGGTTTGTGGCGGAGGCAATGGAGAAGTTCGGGTTCGTCAGGACCGGAGAGGGGTTTGTGTACGAGGCGGATATTCTTGGCGGTGATTTTCACGCGGTTGTTACGGTGACGGAGAAGGGCTGCGTCAGCGGCAGGGTCATTGACAATATGAATGAAGAGGAATATGCCCCGCTGCGGATGGACAGTTTCAACGGCGGGTATGTGAATTCGGTTAGGCATGCGTATGAGGAGTTTCTTGGCGGTGTTGCGGAAGGGTGCTGCAAGGAGGTTGTGTTTGCGTCCGACCAGGCGAACAGGGTTGCAGAGTTGATTTTGTACCGTTATTCGGTCAGCCCGGATTTTCCCTGGGGGCAGAGTCAGTACGCCGGAGACGGGACTTTTCGCCATCCGGAAAACAACAAGTGGTTTGCGCTGATTATGAATATCAGGTGGAATTCGCTTTTGAAAAACGGCAGTGAGGAGACGGTGGACATCGTGAACCTGAAGATTGACCCGAAGCAGGCTGCGGAACTCGCCAAAAGGCCGGGTGTGTTTCCGGCTTATCACATGAATAAGAAAAGCTGGATCACGGTTTTACTGAATGAAACCTTGTCTGACGGCGAAGTCATGAATTTGGTTGACAGGAGTTTTAATTTGACAAAATAAAGGAAAGCAGCCGGTAAACCGGGACCCCCGGCAGTACGGCTGCACAGACATTGGCGAGGACCTTGAAAACCTGAACGAGCTTTTGGGGCGGTGGGCAAATGATCCCTATGACCACTATAAAGAGATGATTTCGGAGACCCATAAGGCCCTGAAGAAGGCCCGCAGGATAAAGTAATCAGGCAGGAAAAAGTAAGCAACCGGGAGAAACTGTATGAATATCACCCAACTTAAATATGTTCTTGAGGTGGCTGCGTCCTCCTCCATGCGTGAGGCCTCCACGAAGCTTTACGTCTCACAGCCGGCTCTCTCGGCAAGCATCCGGGAGCTGGAGGACGAGCTTGGCATCCTCATTTTCGAGCGGACCAACAAGGGAATTTCCCTCACCGACGACGGCCGTGAGTTTCTGACATACGCCAAGAAAGCCGTTGGCCAGTACGGGATTCTCGAGGACCGGTACCTGTCAAAGGACGCCGGCAAGGAAAAGTTCTCCGTCTCCACCCAGCACTACAACTTTGCCATCAAGGCTTTCACCGACGTCATCAAGCGCATGAAGCCTGAAAAATACGTTTTCTCCATCCATGAGACCAAGACGAAAGAGGTGCTTGACGATGTGGGGACCCTGAAGAGCGAGGTGGGCATCATTTCGTTTTCGGGCACCAACGAGGCCCTGATCAAGAAGATTTTTCGCGACTGGCAGCTGGATTTCACGCCTCTCATGCGGCGGGACACATACATTTACGTCTGGGAGGGCCATCCTTTTGCGGGCAGGAAGGAGATTTCCATTGACGAGATGAAGGACTACCCCTGCGTGTCCTTTGACCAGACGGGCGACGGCAACTTCTACATCACGGAGGAGGCATTGGCGGATTACTCATTCGACAAGATGATCAAATCCGACGACAGGGCCACCACCATGGAGATTATTGCGGAGATTGGCGGGTACTCGGTGGGCTCCGGAATGCTTTCCAGGAAGGACTCAATCCTGAAGGGCCTGGTTTCCATCAAGATGAAGGAGGAGGACCCCCTGACCATTGGCTACATTGTAAGGAAGGGCAGCGCCTTGTCCCGTTACGGCGAGGAATATGTAAAAGAGTTGCTTAAATATAAAGAAATCTAAAGGACATCGCCAATGCCGCGGCCGTGTTTGTGATAACCAACGCTTATCACCGGCAATAAAATTAAACGAAGTTACAAACCTCTTGACGTGTTGTATAATGCACTCGTAAACAAACACAAAGGAGGCGCAAGCGATGTTCAATCCTACAGCAAGAAAACAAGATAACATGATGTGTTGGCGAATGCCTATCTCCCGGGCATGTGATGCGGCGGGGGCGTTCGATCATTCGTGTATGCGCCTCATAACATATTGACGATAAGAAAGTCGATACAGCCGTTGCCCGGGAGCTCAAAATAAAGCCCCCGGTTTTTTTACCAAGCATTCAAACTTAAAACCAAAACTGAAACACAAACAAGGAGATAAAACCATGAGTAACTATAGATTTGAAACATTACAGCTTCACGTTGGACAGGAACAGGCCGATCCGGCAACAGACGCAAGGGCAGTCCCGATTTACCAGACCACATCTTACGTGTTTCACAACAGCAAGCACGCGGCGGACCGTTTCGGCCTTGCGGATGCCGGCAACATTTACGGAAGACTTACAAACTCCACCCAGGACGTGCTGGAAAAAAGGCTCGCCGCGCTGGAGGGAGGAAGCGCGGCGCTGGCCTTGGCGTCAGGAGCTGCGGCAATCAGCTACACAATTGAGGCCTTGGCGGCAAACGGCGGCCACATCGTAGCCCAGAAGACCATCTACGGCGGCACCTTCAACCTGCTGGCCCACACACTTCCCCAGTACGGTATCAAGACCACTTTCGTGAACGTCCACGACCTTAAAGAGGTTGAGGCGGCCATTCAGCCTGACACAAGAGCTTTGTTCCTTGAAACACTGGGCAATCCCAACAGCGACATTCCGGACATCGACGCGGTGGCTGAGATCGCTCACAAGAACGGTATTCCGGTGGTCATCGACAACACCTTCGGCACCCCTTACCTGATCAGGCCCATCGAGCACGGCGCTGACATCGTGGTTCACTCCGCAACCAAGTTCATCGGCGGTCACGGCACCACCCTTGGCGGTATCATAGTTGAGTCCGGAAAGTTCAACTGGAAGGCAAGCGGCAAGTATCCGAACATTGCGGATCCCAACCCCAGCTATCACGGCGTTTCCTTCTACGACGCTGTGGGCCCCGCCGCTTTCGTCACCTACATCCGTGCGATTCTCCTCCGCGACACCGGCGCATCCATCTCGCCTTTCAACGCTTTCCTGCTCCTCCAGGGCGTGGAGACCCTCTCCCTCCGTCTTGACAGGCACGCTGAGAACACCAAAAAGGTGGTGGAGTACCTCGCCAATCATCCCCTGGTGGAAAAGGTCAACCATCCGTCCCTTCCCAACCATCCGGACCACGCCCTCTACGCCAAGTACTTCCCCAACGGCGGCGGCTCCATCTTCACCTTCGACATCAAGGGCGGCCAGGAAGAGGCCTGGAAGTTTATCGACAACTTGAAGATTTTCTCTTTACTCGCCAATGTGGCCGACGTGAAGAGCCTGGTGATCCACCCCGCCTCCACCACCCACTCCCAGCTTTCGGAAGAAGAGCTCCTTGACACAGGCATAAGGCCCAACACCATCCGCCTCTCCATAGGTACGGAGCACATTGACGACATAATCGAAGACTTAGAACAAGGTTTTAAGGCTATTAAGCATTAAGTGACGCAAAACAAAAAACTCGATTTTAGAGTCACAGTTGGTTATCGCTAGTTCTCTTTTGCGACTTGCGTAAAGAGCCAAAAATCAAAATAAGAAAGGAAACAAAACAATGGCTATTTATACTTCTGCAGATCAACTGATCGGAAAAACACCTCTCCTCGAACTCACACACATTGAAAAAGCTTACGACCTTAAGGCAAAAGTCGTGGCCAAGTTGGAATACTTCAATCCCGCGGGATCCGTCAAGGACCGCATCGCCAAGGCAATGATTGACGATGCAGAAGCATCCGGCAAGCTGAAACCCGGCGCCGTCATCATCGAGCCCACCTCCGGAAATACCGGCATAGGCCTTGCCTCCGTGGCAGCCGCCAGAGGCTACCGTCTCATCCTCACAATGCCTGAGACCATGTCCGTGGAGCGCCGCCAGCTCATCAAAGCTTATGGCGCAGAGATCGTCCTCACAGAAGGCGCCAAGGGCATGAAGGGCGCCATCGCCAAGGCAAACGAGCTTGCCGCCGAGATCCCCAACAGCTTCATCCCCGGCCAGTTCGTCAACCCCGCCAACCCGAAGGCTCACCGCGAGTCCACAGGCCCTGAAATCTGGGACGACACTGACGGCAAGGTAGACATTTTCGTTGCCGGCGTAGGCACCGGCGGAACCGTGACAGGCGTTGGCGAGTATCTGAAGTCAAAGAACCCCGCCGTCAAGGTCGTGGCCGTGGAACCTGCCACCAGCCCCGTGCTCTCCACAGGCGTTGCAGGCCCCCACAAGATCCAGGGCATCGGCGCAGGCTTCGTTCCGGACGTTCTCAACACCAAGGTCTACGACGAGATCATCCCCGTCACAAACGAAGACGCATTTGCCACCGGCAAGGCCATCGGCAAGAACGAGGGCGTCCTTGTGGGCATCTCCGCCGGCGCAGCAACCTTTGCCGCAATAACCCTTGCAAAGCGTCCTGAAAATGCGGGCAAGACCATCGTAGTCCTCCTCCCGGACACAGGCGACAGATATCTTTCAACCCCCTTATTCGCTGACTGATTTTTGGCTCTTTACGCAAGTTGCGAAAACGAACTAACGACAACCTGCTGAGCTTCATAAAGCACACAAGGTGTCTTACGACGATTTATCGCAACTTGCTTTGCGCGAGCTCCCCGCTTGCAGTACCTCCGTACAGCGTCGGGGTCGCGCACGCAAAAATAGCTCAAAAATCAGGATTCTACTTATAATTATGAAAAACAGAGATCAATTATTGAAAATAACTACCACAGCTGTTATGATTGCGCTGACCTGCGTGCTCACCATGCTGGTCAGAATCCCGTCCCCCACAAAGGGGTACCTTAACCTTGGCGACTGCGCCGTGCTCTTCGGCGGCTGGCTGCTGGGACCGATCTGGGGCACAATCGCGGGCGGTGTTGGCTCGGCCTTTGCGGATTTCTTCGCCGGCTACCCGCTATACATCCCCGCCACCTTGATTATCAAAGGTCTCATGGCCCTTATCGTGGCAACCGTTCCAGCAAGCCTTCAGAAGCGCAAAAACGCCCATCTGCGGGTAGGTCTTGTAATCAGCTCCGCGGCTGCGGAAGTGCTCATGGTGGCAGGCTACTGGCTCTATGAGGCGACGGTCATTGGCGAGGGCTTCGTACCTGCCTTGGCGGGTGTACCCGGCAACGCCGTCCAGGGAATCGTTGGCGCCGCGGGCTCCTACATCTTCGTGGAGGCCCTGAGCCACACCGGATTTTTCAAACTTTACGGGATTCGCGGATTTGCGAAAGGACAGACAAAATGAATTCACTCTATGAACAGGCCCGCACCGCTGCGGCCGAACTCATCAAAACCGCCAAGCTTCAGCCCGGAGACCTTCTCGTCGTCGGCTGCTCCTCCAGCGAGATCATAGGCGCCAAGATCGGCACCGACTCAAAGCCCGAGACCGCCGAGCAGGTTTTCCAAGCCATTTACGACGCCGCCAATGCCGCAAACGTCTTCCTCGCCGCCCAGTGCTGCGAGCACCTGAACCGCGCCCTGGTGGTGGAGAGCTCCTATGCAAAGGCTCACGGCCTGGAAATTGTCAACGTGGTGCCCCAGCCCAAAGCCGGCGGCTCCTTTGCCACCGCAGCCTACAGGCACTTTGCGGCCCCCGTCCTTGTTGAAACCGTCAAGGCAGACGCGGGCCTCGACATTGGCGGCACCCTCATCGGCATGCACCTGAAACCGGTTGCTGTCCCCGTGAGGCTTTCCCTGCAGCGCATCGGCGAGGCAATCCTCATCGCAGCAAGGACAAGGCCGAAGTTCATTGGCGGCGTGAGGGCGGTCTACAACGAGGATTTATTGTGAGTTCATAAAGATGATTTGATGATTTTGCCCCGGAAGCGATTTCGGGGCTTTTTTTGGGGCCTGATTGACTCAAAAACGCTAAAAACAGCGGTGAAAACAGCAGTCCGATGTTGTTTTCACCGGAAAAAATGTGGTACATTCACAACCGGGCAGCATGATTCATTGACGTAAATGTAATATAAAAAGCCAAAGAGAAGCCTTGAAAACGCCGGTTCCCCGAAACAGGAGAACCGGCGTTTTTGAAACTAATTCATTTTTAGCAAATCAACAACCGTGCCGCCGGAAATGTACCAGATTCCGCCAATCTTGGAGAATAGGGCGTTGTAGGTCAGTGTTTTTTCACCGTCCCGGCTTCTTGCGGCTATGGATACTTCGGCGTGCTCCCCGTCGGAATTGA
>Ga0310786_10001509_pt1 | contig 37426 bp, 47 predicted proteins | sample AusTroGonzalo_MG_FD_203881 | JGI IMG/M metagenome (GOLD analysis project Ga0310786, IMG submission 203881) | Bovine rumen microbial communities from tropical cattle in Woodstock, Queensland, Australia - Gonzalo_03 (v2) (version 2) | ecosystem: Host-associated > Mammals > Digestive system >... | reverse complement strand
AGCTAGGTCAAAATCGGCTGCTAGGTTGTCAACGTTCCAGCGGACGCCGTCAGCGGTGGAATTGTCAAAGGCCGCCAGCTCTTTGCGCTTGCGGTCGTTGGTGTCAAGGTCGGTTCTTTGCAGAGCGATGGCTGTTTTTCCGTCGGTGGGTATGATTTTAACGGGAATGCCGAGCTCTTGCAGGGTTTTGTAGGTAGCGTTTCCGGCGATGATTTCGCCATTTTTATCCAGCAAAATGGACCGCCCGGCTCCGCAGCGTTGTATGCTCTTTTTAATGAGCGACAGGTTGCGGTCGTCGTGGTCCCGGTAGTTGTGCTGGTCGTACTTTATGTCTTTTTTACCCACAAAAAAAGACCTCTTAAAGCGAAATTTCGCCTTAATCGGTCTATGGTTTTAGCACAATACTACTTGTGGGTACGCGTATTATAGCACAATGCGCACCTATTTGTCAAGTGTTATTTGTGGCTTTTTTTCAAACCACCAGCGCACAGTTCCGTCCGTGCCTGTTTGTTGGCACAGGCATAGGTCTAGCGGGTTTAGGTGCTCTTTCTCACAAATAATAGCGATATGCGTAGCCACTATGCGGTCAAATTTTTCAGTCATTAGCCGGGCTAGTTGCTCGGCCTTTTCTTTCTGCCTGCGCAGGTGTTCATCCGGGTCAGCGCAGTATTCCACGCTTTCTTCGCTCATGTCTTCCTCCTTTCCATTCCCATGTGTTGACGTGCGCCGGTTGCTGCCGGCGCGGGGCTATGGGGGCGGGCCTTGTGGGTCCGCTCCATAGCATAATACAAATAATCGGGCCGGTAAGTACGGTCATTTTACAGCGACCTTTACCTGTTGCGTTGGGGCCTGCGCCGCTGCCTGTGCCATGCTCTGTTGTTTGGCCTGTTCGTACTGGCGATGCAGGTCTTCGCGCTCTTTTAGCATTTGCGGCAGGGCGTTTGGGTCTGCGTCCAAAATAAGCCCCTGCAGGTATTTGGCGATGCTCTGCTGTCCGCAATGAAACGTAGTTGCATTTGCGTCGCCAGGCACGTAGGGCGTTTTTTCAAATCCGGCCACCAGCAGAATTTGTAAAATTACGCTGCGGCCTGCTCTTGTGTTTAGCACTTCTTTCACGTCGTCTTTGAGTATGTTCATTTTGTTGACTCCTTGATTAGTTCGTCTAGGCCCTCCGCCAGCATTTCCTTTACGGTATAAACGCCGCGGTCTTTGGCTCTAAAAAATCCCCTGTAAAGGGCTTGTATGGCTTCGGCCCGGCTCACGCCGTTGTGCTTCATGCGCTCCGGGTGTATAGGGCAAACAGAAAGCCCCACGTTTTCGTTGGGCGTGTCCATGCAGTCGCATTTGTAGGGGTCCGGGTCTTCCGGCTTGGGGCAGACCGGCACCTTCCAAATTTGGTAGCGCACGTTGTCTTGGCTCATTTCCCCTCCAGCAGCGCGTCTAGCACGGCTTGCGCGATGTCTTCTCTGCCGCCGGGGTTGTCATAAATGTCCGTTTCTTGGTTCGCCCGGACCATTTCCTCTGCCTTCTTCTCTAATGCCTGCGTTATTATGTTTAGTACGTCTTGGCGGCTCTTGCCGGACAGGTATTTCTCGCGCTGGCAACGGTCGCAAGCGTCCGGCTCTATCTTTTCCCAGCCGCCGTGTATGTAGGCGGCGCAGTAGGTCCCTTCGTGTGTAATGCGCAGGTTGCGGCAGCCGCCGTAAACCTCCATAATCACAATGCGTTTTTCCAGCTCTTTCGTTTTTTGTTCTGCTTCCTGCAGCTCTTTTATTGCTTTTCGTACGTCGCCTAATGTTGCTTTTTGGTCTGAGTAGTTATTAGTAGCCATGGTTATTCCTCCGCGCGGTCGTTCCAAAAAACGACGGCTTCGCTGTCTGTGTTTCCAAGCGGCCCTTGCGCTCCGCAAACGTAGCATTTGCAATAGCGCGGGTTCCCTTGCACAATGTGCACGTCCGTTCCGGGTGCGTTGCAAAATGGGCAGTTTTCGGGCTGCACGGTTGCTTCTACCGGGGAATAGGTTTGCTTGAAAATGTCCGGCTTGCAGGGGTAAAATTCGCCCTTTACGCCCTTAATGATAAAGTCCCCGGTGTTGACCTTCATTTCGCCTTCCAGCGTTTTTATTCTAAAGCCGTCCATGTCGTAAATGCGCACGTCGTCCGGCACAAATCTTTGTATTTCCTGCCAGTTGTTGCCGGTAAATTGTACAGCTTCAATGGTCACGGGTTTTTTGGTGTATTTCATAAGTCCTCCAGCATTTCTAGGGTACGCACCAGCACGGCTATGGTGTCTAGTGCTTCTGCGGCTGCCTGTTGCCAGTTGCCGTCGTTTATGGCTTTTGCCATTTCGCCCAGTTCTTCGGTCGCTAAACTGACCGCGTGTTCCGGGCTCTTCGCAAAGAAGGGGTGCTTCTCGCATGCGTGTTGTGTGGCCTTAATAATTCGGTTCGGTGTGTTCGGGTTCACGTTGTACTCCTAAAACTTTGTAGAGCGGCAGCCGTTGGCTTGGGTCCTTTACGGCTGAGGCATACCCTCTGCGGGGGTAGCAGTTCCACGCGCCGTACTGCCACGCGCCGGGCCGTTTTTGTTCGGCCCCTAGCCGGTCCAGTATCGGCTCATAATAAGCCGCCCGGCGGTTCCTTCTCTCTTTGATTTCCCGGTCGTGCTGCCGGAAAAAATACGCCATTTTCATTGGTCTTCCTCCGTGATTTTTTTTCTTATTTCGTCGCAGGTTTCTTTGACTAAAATTTCCCATTGCCCGCTTTCGGGTAATAGAATTGTGTAGCCGTCGCATTGCTTCCAAAGCAGACGCTCTAATAGCCCCTTCGTGAGGTGTATTGTTCTTTCTTTGTTTCTATCGTAAATTTCAGTAAGCTGAACCTTCTCTTTGTTCGGGTCCGGGCGTTGGCTTTTTCTAAATTTTTTAGGGCTAAATGTTTTCATCTTCTTTTCCTCTTTTCCTTTTCCGATTCTTCGGCGGACAGAGCCATTGCTCCGCCCACAAGAATTCCTATAAAAAACGGCACGAATATTCCGGCAAGAGTCGCTAGCCATAGCGGTATTGTAAATGTCATTGTGCAGCCCTCCTCATGCTGGGCTTGGTAAATTGCCAGCGCATTAAAACCTGCGTCATGCGGTCTTCTATGGCTGCCAGTTCAGGGATGTTCTGCAGCCGGTCCATGCATTCCGGGTTGACCGTTACGGCAAAAACCGTGCGGTGCGTGTAGAGCTGGTCCACGATTTGGAATATATTTTGCAGCCGCAGGGGGGTGTAGTTTTCCCGCCCGTAGTCGTCAAAAAGCACAAAGTCGTAGTTCGTCAGGTCTTTTAGCACCTTGGTAGCGGTGGACGCTTGGTTATAGCCGCCGCCTTCCTGCATGGCGTTTAGCGTCTTTGTCATGGTGGTAAAAAGCACCCGGTAGCCGCGATAAGCGAGCTCTTTACAAATTACCGCGCCGAGCGTGGTCTTGCCATTTCCGTTTGGGCCGTAGATGAACAGGCCCTTGCTTTTGCGCGGCGTGAAACCTTCCACGTAGATTTGCGCGTCTGCGGCATGCTCGCAGGTCAGGTCTTTGAGCCGGAAGGGTTCAAAAATCGCCGGCAGGTTCAGAGCTGCTATGCGGCGCAAGCGTTCCCGTTCTTTTTCGGCGGCTTCCAGCCGGGCCATTTCGCGCTCCTCGCAGTCGCATTGCGGCACGGGGATTTTGCTGGTATAGTCGCCAACGGCAAACTCTTTTAGAATGTACGGCTTTTGGCAATGGGGGCAGGTCATTTCTAAACTCATTTTTCGGGTCCTCCAAACATTCGCTCAATGATCGCGTTTCCGCGTTCTCTTGCTTCTTGCAGGGCATTGGGGTTTCCCTGCGTGCTCGCTCCGGCTGGCTTGTAGTCCTGCAGGAAGCGGTCGTCGTTTAGCCACGCTTGGGCTCCTTTGGCGTAGCCGCGCGCCACCTCGTCGCTCTTGGCGTACTCGCGGGCCTTGGCTACGATTTGGAAGGCAAACTGCCCGGTGCGTTTTACGGCTGCGGCAAATGCGGTGCGGGCTTTTTCCCGGTTGCCGATTCGCTGCTTTGGAAAGCTAGACCAGAAATCTTCAAAAGCGGCGTCCGTTGCGGTTTGCTTTTTGGTTGGCAGCAAAGGTTCCGGCTCGCTTTTCTTTTTAGTTTCTTTAATATCTGTTTCTGTATCTGTTTCTGTTTCTGTTTGGCATTGACAAATACTTTGCTTTGGCATTTCTTTTGTAAATGCTTGAGCACCGTCTAAAACCTCGCTTTTTTGCCAGCGTGCTTGCGCTCCTTTTTTGGCGCGTGCGTGCTGTGCTTTTAGAGCGTCTTTGCTTTCCGCTGTCCAGTCATTTAGCATATTGAAAAATGCTTGAGCATTTGCTTGAGCAGGTTTGTAATCTGTGCTTCCTTCAAATGCCATTTCGCAGGCAGCGATTACCGCTTCCCCGATTTCTTGGGGGCTTAACCGGCGCGTCTTTGCCAGCAGGTCTGCGGTGTATATTTTGATATAGGGTATCTTCATCAATCGGTCCCTCCCACTTTCAGGTCGTCTTCCATGTTCTTGGCTTCTTTGCGGTGGTCGTTTATAAACTGCTCTACATCGGCCCACGAAGCCCACAAGTGGTACTGGTTGCCCAAGCACTCCACCCGCTCTTGGAAGGCCCGCTGTGCGGGGCTTTGGCGGCCTTTGCCGTTTAGGTTCTTGAGCTCTACAAAGTGAACCTTCCCTTTTGGCAGGCAGATGATTAGGTCAGCCACTCCTGCCATGACGCCCTGTGCTTTTAGGTGCGCGGCTTCTTTGTAGTGCCGGGAGCCGCCGTTGGGTACGGCAAAAACAAAGAAACCTTGGCCTTTTAGCATGCGGACGACGTTTGTTTGGAATGCGCTTTCTTTCATAGCGGTTTGAAGTCCTTGTGCTTGTACACGGTCACCCCGTTGGGGTAGCGGGTCACGTGGAATTTGCCGTCAAGTTCGGTTTTGCGTGCTTCCCGGATCGGCTCGTAGTCCTCGTTGTACCCGTGCTGGCAGGCGCGGCACCAGCTTTGCCTGCCGTCTTTACTGCTGGCCCGGCGGTTGAATTCTTCCACCGGTTTTACTTTCTTACAATGCGGGCAAGATTTTACTCTCATTCTTCGGCCCCCTCGTTCTCTCTGCTTTGTCTAACCAACCTTTCAATAAGGGCTTCCTGTGCGTCTGCTATACATGCTTGCGAATTGTAATATTTATATAGCGTGTCGCAGTCGGAGTGCCGAGCCGCAGCTTTCATGGCTTGTTCTTTTTGGAAGCGGATGTTCGCGCGCCATTCTTTTAATTCATTATGTGTAATCATTTTGTTTCCTCCAGCGCGTTGATTTTGTAGACCGTGATTTCGGTTTCGGTCTTTATGGCTTCGCGCTGCTCGTCCGTGAGCAGGTTGGTGTCATAGGTGGTGCGCTTTTGTTTGCGTCCCACGATTTGGTATTTCGTGCCGATGACCGCGTTCAAAATGTCCTTGTCTTTGAGCGGCCCCTTAATGGCTTTGTCTAGGGCTTCAAATTCGGCTTTGAGGGGTTTAAGTTCCATCCAGCGGTCCAAGTCCTGCACCAGCTCTTCGCTTTCCAAGAAGGACGCGCCTTGGTTGACCGTGGTCTTGGTGCACAAGAATTCAAACGGGCAGTACTGGCAAACCTCCGGGCGGTCTATCGGATCCGGGTATTTCTTGGCTTTCACGTAGTCCCAGCAGCGTTCCAGCTGTTTTAATATCTGCTCGCACAGGCCGTAGTCCAAATAGACCAAGAACACCTTTATGTTGCGGAAATCGCTTATAATAAACAGTCCGGCTTCTTCCGCGTTGCCGTACAAATAGAGCTGCATTTGCTTTATGTACTTGCGGTAGAAGGGGTTTTTTGCCAAGTCCTCCACGCTGTTAATGCGGGCGTAGGCGTTGGGGTTCATGCTTTTAAGCTCTACCGGCACCGCGCTGCGGCCCACCAGGATTTTGCCGTCAATTTTCCCGGTGCAGATAAGCTCCCCGGTTTTGGGGTGGCGGATTTGTATCGGGTTTTGCTGGCCTATAATTTCGTAGCCCAGTTCGGACAGCATGCGCACAATGCGCGCTTCCTCGCTTTTGCCGGCTTCAAATATGGCTTGCAGGCCTGCGTCTGCCAGCGGGCGTTTGTCCCAGTCCAGCAGCGAGTGGACCATTTGACGGTCGCACTCGCTAATGCCGGACGCATAAAAGTTCTTGGGCATCCAGCGGTTCTGCGCTTTGGCGGTCAAGTCCGCGTTGCGCTTTGCCGGTATTTCTGCCACCAGCTTTTCGGCTGCTAAAACCTCCGGGGAGACGCTGTTGCTATTCATAATCGGCTGCCTCTGCCTGCGGCTCTTCTACGGTTACAATTTCCAAGGTTTCCACGTTGTTGCCTTTGCCGTTGTTCTTATAGGTAACGTGTACCAGTTGACCGGTCTTTTTGGCTTCGGCTGCGGCTTCGCCAAGTTTGGTGTCAAAGGTGGAAAGCGTGATATTATTTACGGTTATGTTGTAGAGCTTCCACGCTTTGCCGTTTTTGGTCCCGCTTTTGGCGGTTACGGCCTGCACGGTTCCTTCCACCTCTTCCGTTTCCCCGGCTTTGGTTTTGTAGTTGACGGTGGTTGCTTTCTCTTTGTGAATGCCTGCTTCCGCCAGCTCTTCCCATGTAAGGTTGCGGATGCCTAAAATACGGGTTATGCCGTTGACCTCCATATTGGTGACGGCCTTGCGGATAATGTTCGTCACGTCAATTTCGCTCTCGTTTTTTAGTTCGCCGCCTTTGCGACCGAAGAGCTTATCGCGTTGGCTGCAGGTTCCCATAACCTCTATGGTATTGCCGCCCATGAAAAATTCGCCCTTGCAGGTGTAAACGTAATAACTGCCTGCTTCGTCTTTGTGCATTTCTTTGTTCGGGTAACCTCGGCTAATGCGCCAGCTGATACCAAATAGGCGGGCTACTTTCTCGGCCCCCGTGCTTTGAAGGTAGGGCTTGCCGTCCGTGTCCACCCAGTCCTTGGCGGTGGTTTGTTTCAAGGCCAGCAGTTTTACTTTGTTGGCGAGCTGCTGGTTGCGGTCAGCAATTTTCAAAGCGGCTTCAAGGTCGCTCTCTGTTACCACCGGGGCCGCCGGCATGATAATGGCGGGGGTGTTGTTTGTTTGGTTTTGGTTTTGTTCGGTCATTTGGTTTCCTCCTGCTTGGCATCTTCTTTTAATGATTTTGCTACGGCTTCCGCTAATGCGATGAGGGCGTTTTTAACTTGCAGTTCCGGGCTGCTGGCTGCTGCCACCTCTTTGTTCACAAATTTCATCGTTACGCTGCAGGCCGCTTCGCCGCCTTCTACGGATACGCAAAAGCAAACCATGTTTTTTAGTTTCTCTTGCACCTCTTCGTTGGTTCTCAAGGTTTCAATGGCTTTCTCAAGCGATTTTTTGGGGAGTTCTTCTGCGTCTTTATAATTGAATGCTTCTTTAATAACTTTTGTCGTCATAGCACATACCTCTTATGTGGTTATTATCGGGGGCGGGTGTTTTGTCCGTCCCCGGTTTGTTTTTGTTTTAATCGGTCCCGGTTTGTGTTTCAATTCCGGGAGGGCTAGTCGCCGCCACTCTGCCCGGTGTGCCTATACGTCCACGCGGTCAGCGGCCTTCGCCTTACTGGGTTTTAAAGAGCAGCCGGATAATGGTGGCTATCCGTCAGCCGCCCGGTGTACGTTCAAGGGCCGGGTTCCCTTGGGGCATTTTTGTGAGTGCTCTCTCTCGTTTTCAAATCTAGGGGGGCGGGGGCACGGGCGTTAGCGTGTAGGTTTTACTTTGTGCCCCCGACCTTGCAGGGTTTATGACCTTCCCGCTTTTTGGTTTCGCTGGGTGCGGGTCCCTCGTCCTTCAAATCTAGCGGGCGCGCTGCATGAAGTTCTTACTTGTAGTCGGAGAATACGCGCCCGACCCCTCGTGGGGTTACATACCTAAAACTTGTACGTCAAATGCTTCACCGAAAAGCACGCCCAGCGTAAGTGCCATGGCTACGCCTACAACGATAATGCTCGCCGTGTGCCATTCCTCCGGCGTGGTTAGTGTGTGCCAAAATTCAGCGATTAATCTCATACCCCCCCCCGCGACTTTCTTCAATTCGTCTATTGCTTTTCTTGCAGCTGCCATGGCCTGTTGGCTGGCGTTCATTGCCCGTTGGCAAAAAGCCGGGTCAAGTGCCATGGGAAGCGCGCCGGCTGCTTCGTTGTAAATCTTTTCTTGCCGATTATATTCGCGCTCGTGCTTTCTTATTTGCGCGGCGATTAGCCGTTTGTTTTGTTTGTCCTGCAGGTTCATAAGTCCTCCAATTTTACGCCCATGTAATTTTCTACTGCCTTGCGTGAAAAAATCCATTTTTGTAGCCCGTCCATTTTAATGGCTCCGGGTACTTTGCCCGCCGCTGCTAGGTCGCGCAGCCGTCGGGTGCTTATGCAGAAAAGTCCTGCTACTTCTTCTAGTGGGAGTGTTTTTCTTTTGTCTTTTTGGGTCATATTTTTACCGCCGCAATTTCCTAAACTTTCCTTGTCTTTCCTAAACTTGCTTGATTTTTCACAAGTTTTTACCTATACTATGTATAAGCCGTACTATAAAAAAACGCGCAGGCCATTTACCCTCCCACAAGGGCGGCGGTTTAATCCGCCTGCTGTCTGCGCGTGTGCCGCATCCTTTGACCGATTTGGCAATCTTTGGTATGTACTACAAAAAAAATATCGGTCGCCGGTTTGCGTTGCACGCCCCTTTTTGGGGACCATCGGTTTATGGGAACCGCTGGATTTTTTAAGTACTGCTTGTTGCTTTCTTGTTCTTGCTTGATAAACTTTACACAAGTTTGAGCAAGATGTCAAGCGTTTTTTCAAAATATTTTTTGAAATTTCGCTTTTTACGACGATAAAAGAGGACTAAAAATATGAATAAAAAAGAGTTTCTTTTGCGTTTCAATGGTGGCATTTTGCGCGGTGCTCAAAAAAATTTAGCACAAAAATTGAGCGTAACGGAAGGTGCTGTCAGCCGTTGGCTGGACGGTTCTCAAAGACCCAGCGAGCAGTATGTTCTCGCAATGTCGCGGCTGGTTGGTTGCAGCCCTGCTGATATTGCTTCGGTGTTCGGTATCGTGGAAAAAAAGGATAGCGAGTTTGTGCCTGCTTCGTCGGTGCAGGGCATTCCTCTTACGCCTAATAATACAATCACGCTTCCTATACTTGCCGACGTACCGGCGGGCCTGCCGGAATTTTCCGACCGGGATGTTGAGCAGTTTGTGGATTTTCCGCGCTTCCTTTTTCCGGGGGCTGATTATATAATCCGCTGTACCGGCGATAGTTTAGAGCCCAACATTCACGTCGGGGATTATTGTGTTATCCGCAAAATGGAAGAGCCGATTTTTGGGCGCGCCATGTTTGTGCGTACCGAGGACGGAGTTTGTATGAAGGTTGTAAAAAAGGTTAAAGGCCGCACGGTACTCTGCTCTACCAACCCCAAGTACAAGCCGTTTACTCCGGCGGAGCTTAAATTCTACGGTCTTATTATCGGGCATTGGTCCCGCGACGACCGCAAGGTTTGGGAGGGCTAGAATGAAAATAATTAAAATTTCCGTGGTGGTTGTGTTCCTGCTGGTTCAAATTTGGATAGCGTACTCGCTCCACTGCATTGCGCACGACGGCGTTAATGTGTGGGGGCGAGTTGAGGCAAGTCAAAGCGGCTCTTGGTATATTAGCCGATAAAAAGGGGGTAGTTTATGGCCCTTTACAAAGACAAGCGCACCGGCATTTGGTATGTGTCCTATACGGACCCTGCCGGTCGCCGGGTGCGTAAATCGTTAGAAACAAAAAACCGCAACGTCGCTGCTATCAAAGAGGGCGAGTATCTTACGCGGCGCAAGGCCGCCGATACGGTGCGTGTGCCGCTTGAGGTGTTTTTGGCGCGTTATCGTGCATACTTAAAAGAAACCCGCAAGCCGCCGACCGTGCGTATTTTTGATCGCGCACTTCGTGAGGTGTTGGAATATAAAAAAATAGAATTCCTAGACGAAATCACGCCCGCTTTTTTGGACGGCTTTGCGCTTACGCAGAAGGCCAAAATAAAAAAGGATACTGCTGCCGGCTTGAACCGCAAGGTGCGTGCTATTAAAACCGCCATGCGGCAGGCCGAGTTTTGGGATTTGCTTCCCGTTCAAAAATGGGAGCGCGTCACAAAATTCAAAGAAAATAAGCACCGCTTGGAATTTCACTCGCCGCAGGAAATTGCGCAAATTTTGAAGGTGTGCCCTTCGCTCGCGCTGGTGGTGGTTGTTATGTTGGGATGTCGTGCCGGTTTGCGCCGCGGGGAAATGGCGGCCCTTAAATGGCCCCATGTTGACTTTGCGCATCGCGGTGTTTGGGTGGCTCCGCACAAAACTGACAAAGGTCGGCTGGTTCCGTTGGCTGCTGATTTGCGATCCGTGCTTATTCGCGCAAAAAAGGCCGCGCAAAGCGATTATGTGGTGGAGCTTGGCGACGGCTCCTCCCGCAATTCCACGGGCTTTATTTCGGCCTATTACCGCAAAACAATGAAGGAGCTTGTTCCCTTCCATTGCTTCCTGCACAAATTGCGGCATACGTTTGCCAGTCATTTGGTGCAGCACGGGGTGGACCTGTACCGCGTGTCAAAGCTCATGGGCCATAGTTCTATCAAAATGACCGAGCGTTACGCGCACCTTGCTCCTCCCAATTTTGAGGAAGCCATAACGTGTTTGCCGGCGGTCAAATTGCCGCCGCTTCCTAAAAAGAAAAAGAAACAAAAGCCCGGCAAAAAGTGATATAATATTTGTAGGAAAGCCGGGGCGTTTCCGGCGGTAGTTTAGCAGCTGTCAGCATAGTTGTCAGCACTCCGTCGGGGAATTGTTCCTAGTCCCGGAACGTTTCGTCTATGTGGCCTTTTAGCAATACAAAGTTGTTAAAAGGCCTTTTTTCTCGTCGTAAAACCTACATTGTAAATATAGGAAATCGCGGCTGTTTGCGGCAGCTGCGGTGTCAGCAAAATGTCAGCATAAACCCCGCGTGGCTGTGCGCGGGGTTTGGTGGTTTTGGGTTGGCTTACTGGCAGCCGCAGGGTCGTTTGGAGCTTTCAATGTTAAAGGTTTTACGCATTGCGAATTCTTCCTTTTTGCCTTTGTTCTAATTTTGGACCGGGCGCATGTAGCCCACCACGCGAGAGAAAACCTCGCACTTGCTGCCGTGGCAGTTCTTCTGCTCTTCTTTTAGTTCGTTGATTTTGTTTTGTAGTTCCTCTTTGCTTGGCATGTTAGTTTTCCTTTGGTTGTTCTTTTAGCGGGCAAGCGTCCGCCGTGTGGTGGCACGGCTTGCCGGTGCGGTTGCATAGCGTGTCGCCAAAGTACCAGCTGTACTCTTTGTCCGGGCAAGTGCGGCTCATTTGCACGCCCCTTCGTCATGGCAAAGGCAGTAGTGTATTAGCAGCCCCCGCGCGTTTTGTTCGTTGACGCCTTCGTCCCCGTAGTCAAATGGGATAAGGCATGCGCTAGTGTTGCTGCTTGTTAGCGATTTGGTGCAGCCGCTGGCGCACAGCATGCTCGTCCATATTAGCGACAGAATTAGTAATTTCTTTGGCACGTTCTTGCTCCCTTGCCTGCTTGCGCAGTTCTGCTTTTAGGGCTTCCAATTGCGCGGCCTTGCTCCCTTCCTTCCGGGCAAGGTACAAGGCCACGCCTAAAACTAGCAGGAAGCCGCAGACGAAAATTGCCTGCACCTGCATTTATTTTTCCTCTTTCTTGGCGGGTTCTTCTTTGCCTTTACCAATAAAGGACCCGTCGGGGTTGCACAAAGAAAACACGGACAAGATTTTAATAATCTTGGCTAATGCCGCATCGTCTTTTTGCGTGGGGGTCAATTTTACAATTAGCGTGGCTAAAGCCACGGCTGCCCCGATAATTTGCAGTACTTCGTCGTAATGTTCGGTAATGAATTTAATCATCAGTATTCTCCCGTTTTCATAATTTCTGCTAGTTCGTTTGCGCGCCGGCCCACTTGTTTGGCCCAGCGGCTGTCTAGCATTTCGGCGGCGGCTTTTTGGTAATCGCCGCGTTGCGTGGCTGCCAGCATTTTTTTGAAGGTGGATAGTTTGCCTATGCCCATATTGAAGGCCATATCTACAAGCACAAACTGCCGCGCTTCGTTTAGTCCTTGCCACCACGCAAAGTGTTTAGAAACGGCTTTTACGGCGGCCTGCAAATCTTCGCGCAGGATATACTCCGCCGCTTCTTTGCTTATGCCGTTTTCCAAATTATGCCCGTAACCTATCGTTAAATGCCCGGTGGGGCATTGGTAGGGCAGCACGCTTAAACCTTCAAAGCGTCGGGTTAATTTGGCCCATTTCTCGTTCATTTTTCTTGGTGCTCCATTTGCGCTTCTAACTTGGCGACCCGTTCTTGGAGGTGGTTGTACTTATCTTGTTTTTCCTCCAGCCGGGCGATGTCCTTGCGTATCGCACGCAGCTCTTGGTAGAATGCCCCGGCTCCAAAAATAACCGCCGCGACTTTCCATATTACCTCAATGTCCATGCCTGTCATGCGAGCCCCGCTGCTTCCAAGTCGTCCAGCCCTTCGGGGGTTTCTGCGTACTTGATAGCGTCCAGCTCTTCCACGGTTTTGCATGCCTGCATTTTGTTGACGGTTTCACGCCAATGCGCGCGCAGCTTCTTCCATGGGGCGTATTCTTTGGCGGATAACGCGCCGTCGGCCACTTTTAGGGCCTTGTAGTCCGTAGCCGCCAGCAGGCGTTCTACGCGATCCACTTTTAGTTCAACGGCTTGTTTTACCTCGGCGGCCTGCGCTTTGTCAAAGTAATAGTCAAAGTGCGCCACAATATCCGCCTTTTCTACGCCTAGCGGCAGCGTGGTTTCTACCACGTCCGCTGTGATGATTTCCTGCCCTTCTTCGGCTCCCGGCGTGCGCTGTACGTCTTTTACAAGCCGCACGTGAAGGACGCCGTTTGCTTCCTGTACGTCCACCCCGTCCTTGGGGTAGTTTTCGTCAATGCCTAATCTCATGCGTAGGCCCTCCGTTTTATTTGTTTGAAGTCCAGCTCGTTGCAGTACTTTTTCCAAAAGTTGTAACTGCTGAACCATTTGCACCCGCCTATGCGTGAAAGCAAGCTGCGGGCGAGCCCCGGCGTTGGTCGGCGTTGATAGGCGCGAATGGTCCGCATAAGGGACAGCACGTTGCGCTTGCGCATGGTGGTATAGTGTCTATAAAACCTATATCCCAGCATGTCAATGCCGCGCTCCTCTACCGGGAAAATCTGCCAGTTTCCTTTTAGTTCAAGTCCTATTTTGGCAAGGGTGGCCTGTATGCCGTCCACCATTTGCCGCAGTTTTCGTTTGTTGGGTCCTAAAATAATAAAATCGTCCACGTAGCGCAGGTAATGTTTGGCTTCCTTTTGCTGCCGGACGTACCTGTCCAGCGGTGCTAATACAAGGTTTTCTAGCCAGCCGCTGGTGTAGTTGCCTAGTGGCAGGGAAGGGTGGGAATAGGCCACCTTTGCTACTAGGCGCAAAAACTTTTTATCCTTTACAAATCGCGCCACGGCGTCAACGACCACTTGCGGGCGGATGTTGTCGTAGCATTTTTTTATGTCGCATTTTAGGCAGTATCGCGTGTCCGTCCGGCTGCGTTGTAGCCAGCGTCTAATCGCGCGGTGTCCGTAGTGAATGCCGCGTTTGGGTATAGAAGCTATACAATACGGGTCTAGGCGTTTTAACAGCTCGTCGCCTAGCAGTAAAATAATAGCGTGGTGCACGCATTGGTCCGGGTAGAATTTCGGCTTTTGTAGCACGCGCGCTTTGCCGCTTGGGTGGTCCACAATATGGCAGCATTTGTACGGGGACGGTGTGTAGGTTTCGTCCAGTATAATCCGGCGTAGTTCCTGCGCCTTCGCTTCAAAATTGCCCAGCACTTTTTGTACGCTTGCGCGTTTGTGTTTGTGCCGGGCTGCCTTTAATATGGCTAGTTGGCAAAGCTCCAGCGTGACCGTTTCTTCCGTGAGTAAATATCCTTTGCGTTTCATATCGTGTTATAATCTTTGCGCCGTTCAATGCCTAGGCCTTACTAGGCGCACCTGTTGTGACATTATTTTTGCCAAGTGGCAAGGTCCATGCGGGCGTTTATTACTGCTTTATAACTTGCCGAGGGCACCCCTGTTCCAGTTCGCATTCGTGACGCCGTTGTTCACATTCCAGTAGAACGGGCCGTTGTTCGCGCCGTTGTTGAGGTTCCCGCCGCTCCCGCCTTGTACCTTTCCTGCCTTTTCGGGCAAGGGGGATTTGCACCCCCCTACGCCCAAAAGTTCCTTTTGTGCTACCCTCCCTATGCAGGTATAAACACGCCGAGGGCACCCCCGCCCCAGTCCGCATACGCGACGCCGTGGCTCACAGTCCAGTAGAACGGGCCGCTGCCCGCGCCGCTGCCGAGGTGCCCGCCGAAGAAGCACATATAGACGGAGGTTGTCGTCGTGTTAGAGTAGATATAGTCGCCAATAGGCGCGCTGCTGGTTCCGCCCGTTTCAATGGGGCTGGACAGCCAGTCGTATTCGCCCATGTCGGCGGTCGGGTTAAAGCGTTTAATATACCCGCCCGACGTATCTAGCGAAGGGCACACCTTGGTCCAGCCGGTTTGGTTGTCGGCGGTCAGCCACGTGTTGTCGTCGTCCGGGTTGTCTTTAATCCAAATATACCCGCCGTAGCGTGCGATGCCGCTGCAGGCCTTATTTACGTTACCGAAGAGGTTTTCAATGCCGAGGTATTTGCCGGTGCATTTGGCTTCGGTGGAGTGCATGGACGAGGCATATCCGTCAAGCCCTTGTATGTTGTCCCCGGTTCCGTTTTTGGCAAGACCGGCATAGATTTTGCTGGTTCCCACCGTGATTTCGGGGGCCACGGCTCCGTCAAACGTAATTTTCATGTAGTTGTTTGTGGTGTCGTATTCCGTATCAATGGCGGTGATGTTGCGTACGTTAGCGGCCTCGCGGCTATCTACAAAGGAAAGCGTGCGCCCGACCGCGAACATTTGCGCGTTAGAAGCCGAGTAGTCAATGACGGCGGTGTTCGTGCCGGCGGTATCTTCGCGCAAGACAACGTTCACGTTGGCGTCGGTGTACCCTTGGGCCACTGCGCTTTGCCAGTTTTGGCTGGCGTATTTTACGCAGCCCAGCAGTTGCAGGGCCGAGAATTCCTTGGCTCCAAAAACGCGCAAGCCGCGCGATACGGCCTTTGTGTAAAAGTTCGCTTCCGTGGTGTTGGTTAGCGGATAGAGCCCGGTGCGTGCCGCCATGCCGCCGGTGGCGTTTGCGTCAACGCCCCACGGGTAGCGGGTAATGCCGACCCACTCGTGCAGCACGCCGTTTCTTAAGTGCATGGGGGACGGTTTGAAACCTTCCAGCGGCATAGGGGACAGAACAATGGTCTTTTTCCCGTCGCTGCTAATGGTTTGCTTGTACCAGAAAACGTGGAACATGCGGACCTCGTCGTAGTCCTCGGTTCCGGCTGCTCTAATGGCGGCGTATTCTGCCGTGCCTTCTTTGGCGACAATTTCCGCCTTTTGCGTGGTGCTATTGTATTTGACCAGCGCATAGTACCCTCTAAAAATGGGGTTTTCTGCGAAGGTGTCCGTTCCTGCCGACGTGTCGGTGGAGCGTGTAAACGTCTTATTGGCGGCCCCATAGGTGCGTGTGCCGGCGGCGTTTGTGCCGTCAAAAACCACCCCTAAAAGGCGGGCGTCAATGTCCGTGTTTGCTTCAATGGCAGCCAGTACTCCGGCGGGCGTCACCGCCTTTTCGGTATTGGTTCCGGCTGCCGCTTCTTCCGGGCTGGCAAGTTCTACTACACCAGCGCGTCCTTCTTTTGCTTTGTGTCCTGCTGCGAATGCCATAAGTCCTCCTTATTGACTAATTGTGTACGGCTCGTTGGGAACCGTAAAGTTGGCGGTGTAGCGTTCGTAGGAGTGGACGGCTATTTCGTCATATCCGCCCATGTCGCTTCCGCTTGCTACGCCGTGTATAAACGTAAAGTTGTAACCCGTAGATACGCCGGTGTAGGAATATGTGCCCAGCTTGGTTCCGTTCACAAAGAAGGACCATGTGCTGTTGCCGTGGTAGGTAGCGGCTAGGTGATACCAGCCGTCGCTGGTAGAAACGCCGCCGGTGCTTCCTTGGTAGTTGGTGGTGTTTCCGTCGCCGCTGTACACTTTGGCTGTGCCGGTTGTGCTGCTTTCGCATTTTACCTGCAGCCGCCATATTGCGTCCGGCGTGCTGCCGGTGCTAAATACAAGCTCCGCGTAACTGCCGGCGGTGTTGTTCATAGTCGGCATGGCTAGGCATTCCACCGTGAATTTGTCGGTGGCCTGCGTAGTTAGCCCGCCTATGTTAAACCACGCGACGCCGTTGTTCACGCTCGCCATAGCGGACAGGTACAAGTACCCACCGAACCCGTCGCGCACTTTGTAGGTGGACGGGTAGTTGGGGAAGTTGTACTTGTTAATGGTGGCGTAGCCGGCGTTGGCTTCGTAGCCGCTGTCACAATGGAGCAGGATAGCCGTTTGTGCCGCTTCCAGCACGGTGCTGGGGCCGGTGGCTTTTTCCCACACGGTCGTGCTGTTGTAAATTATTTTCTGCACGTTGTTGCCGTTGTAGGTTGCTGTTGCGCTGGTTGGCACGGTTGCGCTTCCAAATTTAAGAACCATAAGCCCTCCTAGTTGGTGCTAATCGTCAGCGTTTCGGTGGTGCTGTCGTAACTGATTTTTACACCGCCTAGCGCGTTGCTGGTAGCAGCCGGGACGCTGGTTAAAAAACCGCTGTCGTTTTGCAGCTGGCTGGTCTTTGTCGGCACGGTGGGGAAGTCAGTAATTTGGCTTTTCGTGTGCGTATGGCTGGACGCGGCATAGTTGCCCGCCGCTTGGAATTCGTCCGCGTCATGCGTTACAATGTCCCCATATCCGGCAATGGTAGTGGCTGCGCCTGCGCCGGCGGTTGCGTTGCTGCGAATGGTGGACAGGTCGCTTATGGCGTCCTGTTTTGCGGTCCACGCGGTTTTTTGCTCTGCAGTAACGTGAATGTCGCTATTGGCAAGGTGCGTATCGTAGTTGCCGACCTTGGTGGCGGTCGCGCCGGAGTTAGCCGCTAAAAGCTGGGCTGCACTCAAGGTGTCCTGTTTGGCGTCAAGGGCCGCTTTTACGATTTTGTTTTGCACCGGGTTTGTGCTGGTAGAAGAGAGCGAACCGTCCACGTCAATGGTCCCGCCACCTCCGCCGGTTGCACTGATTACGCCGTTTGTAATGTCAATGTTGGCCCCAGCGGTCAAGGTGTCCTGTTTTGCGTCAAGCGCGGCTTTTACTACCTTATTTTGCACGGGGTTGGTGCTGCTATCCGAGAGCGCGCTGTCCACAGTTACGCTTCCCCCGCTGCCGGTCCCTTCGGCCCACTCTACGCCGTTTGCGGTCTTCTTCAAATAATAGCCGGTTGTGCCGGAAGGCAAGGCGTCCTGTTTTCCGGCAATAGCGGTGCGGATGTCGCTGTGCGCGGTGTTGCTGCTGTTGTGTGTGCTGACAGCGGAGCTTACGCCGCTGGCGGCGGTTTCTGCGGCAGTTTGGGCCGTTTCCGCGCCGGTCTGCGCAGCGACGGCTGCGTTCTTGGCGGTGACGGCGTCGTTCTTTGCGTCCACGGCAGCTTCTTTGGCAGCCACGGCGGTGTTGGACGCGCTGATAGCGGTCACCATGCGGTTGACGGTATCTTCAAAGGCAGCGGTGGCTTGTGCGGCTTTGGTGCTGGCGGTGCTGGCATATCCTTCGCATGCGCTCACGGCGGTTGCGGTGGCGGCTGTTACGGCTGCGGCCCCTTCAGTAAAAAGGGATTGCAGGTTGGCGATATAGGCCGCTGCGTCCACGTTGTTGCCGGTGGTGCTGGGGTTGTAGCAAATAGCGCGGTCCAGCTTTTCTTTCAGTTCCTGCAGCGTCATCACTACCTTATCCAGCGCGGCTTCTAGTTCCACCGGGCCGATTTCCTGTCCGGCTTCAAGGTCCAGCTCTTGCACAAGCGGCACGTCGCGCATAATGGTCAGCTTCTCGCCTACGGCGGGGGCGGTGTTCAAAATTACATAGCCGCTGTAACCGCTGCTTCCGCTGTCGCTGGGGTCGTGCGTTTCCACCTCATAATCGGTGTCTTCCGTGAGGGTTGTTTCCACTCCGGCTGTGCTCGTCAAAATCACGGTGATTTGGTTGTTTTTGTCAAACACGCCCGCCGTGTTTTGGAAGAAGTCAAACGGGATTTGAAACTTTTTGCTCGCCCCGTTGCCAGAGAAAATATGCTTTACTCTTTCATTGCTTATCATGTTTGCTCCTTATTTACCGGCCCACCCTTTGATTTTGAACAGGCCTTTTTCTTTGTTGTCTTTTTCGGTTATGGCCTTCCCACCTCCAAACCACCAGTAGTAGGGCTTTCCCAAAATTGGCAGACGGCTCCAAATGTTCATTTGGCTGACGTCCTTTTTTCCTTTTATTACGCGCCCGGTGTCTTGCCATAGGTCGTTTGCGGTCCCTAGGGCCGGCGGTGCTACAGCATTAATAAGCGCGTTCATGGGGTCTTGCCGCCCGCGTTTTATCATGTAGCGGGTGACCATGGCGTTCTGCAGGATAGTGTCCAGCAGCTCGTCGGTTATATCTAGCGACCGCCCCAGTAGGAAATCTTTTAATAGGTTTGTTAGGGCTCCGTAGCCGATTAGCAGGGTAAAAAACCGCATGCTTTCTGCTATGGCTTTTGCGTACTCTTCCGGCGTTTGCGCGTTGTGGAATTGTTCCTGCGTGCGCGTGTAGAGATAGTTGGCGCGCCGCGCGGCAAAGCTCTTTAATTGGTACAGTATTTTGTACCCGCCGCCGCCTAGCGCATAGCGTTCCGGCATGTCCAGCAAGCTCATCGGCTGTACTGCCGACAGGTCGTTGTAAAGCAGCGACTGCAGGTTGTCGTTGTTGAGGTTGCCTTCTTTTAGCGCGGTTATGACCTCTTGCGCTTCCTCTTTTGTGAACATTGTTTCCAGCTCTTTTTGCAGCTTTGCCGGGTTCTTTTTGGCCTGTTTTTGGCGCGCTTGGAAGTCCGCATTAATGTAGGTTTCTTTGCCGATACGGTCCATGGTTGTAAAACCGTTAATGCCGAGCAGTTTGCGCAGGGCTTTGTCCATAGCCCCCTCGCGTTCTTTGCGCATGTCCACGTCGTACACCTCCGCGCCGATGTCTTCCAGCTTTATCCACCCGCCGTTTTTGCGGGCGTTGGCGTAGGCGCGCAGGGTGTTTGCGTGTCCCCATTGGGCAAAAGCGAAGCCGATATCTTCCAGCTGGCTAATGGTGCTTATGGGGTTTGTAATGGTGGTTAAATAACTGAACGTCTTTATTCCGCGCACCACTTGGCTGGCTTTGGCAGGCCGCACAAAGGTGGTTATGGCGTCCTTGAGCAGTTTTTCTTCCCGGTAGGATAGCCGGTAGCGTGCTTTGGCGTCCAGCACCAGCTTGCCGACCGAGTCGTCTAGGTTGTCTTCCCCAATGCCGAACACCTCTTTTATGCTTATGGCCTTTGCCATGTCGTCGGCGTAGTCCATGAGGGCTTCGTAGGAGTTTTTGTAGAATTTGCTTAAGGCCTTGGAAACATACATAATGTCACGGTGCTTTATGTTTCCGGGCTGCGCAGCGGCGAGGTCCTTGGGTTCAAAACCTCTAAAATACTTGTTAATGGCCATGGCTTTTTCGGCGGGTGTGCCTTGGTCCACGCCCATTATTTTAAGTACGCGGTCAATGTGACTCCACTCCTCCGTGCCTTGTAAAAATTCAATGAAAGCGTCCGGGTTTGCCATGCGGCGGGGGTTGTATGCTTCCAGCCAGCCGATAGACAGCCCGTGGTTGACGCCCTCTTCCCATATCTTTTTTAGGCCTTCGTTTTTCTCTTCTATCAGTTGGGAGAGGTTCTTTCCGTTGAGTTTTACGTCTTTGTATTTCTCGGCGATTTCGGCTTCCGCGCGGTCGTTGCGGTTCATCTGCGCCCACGATAAAAGTTCAAAATCTGCCGGGTTTTTGGCGACGTATTTGTAAATGTAGGATATGTAGTCGCCGAAGTACTGGCGGTAGCGGCTGTTGCGCATGACGCGCTTGCGCGGCAGGTCTTCAATTTTGCGGGCCAGCTGCTTATCTACGCGGCGCAGCCGGTCGCTTATGCTGACAAATGCGTCTTTTAGGTAGTTCTTCACAACGCCGTCTTTCTTGGCAAGGATAGCGTCTGCCCGCGCTTCGTCCGTGTCCGGGGCCTGCCATGCGTCCGTGATTTCTTTTAGGGTGGCTTTGGTCCGGGGGTTTTGTAGCATGTGCAGCATTTGAAGCGTGCGGTTGACGTAGGCCTTTTCAATAGCCAGCATAGTGCGGCGCACGGCGGCTTCCAATGCTTCCTTGTTCTTGGCAGCGGATATGCGCTGCAGGTACGCTTCCAGCTGGTCGGCGTCCACGCGCTTTTTGATTTCGTCCACAATTTCCTTTTTTAGTTCGGTTAGTTTGTCCAGCTCGGTGTCGGCTAATTTCTCGGTGGCTTTGAGCTTTTCTTCTAACAAGCGGACGTCCTCTTTATCCAGCACGCGGTAGCCCTTGCGCTCTATGTCGTTAATGTTGCGCAGTACCTCTTGGGCTTGCTCCATGTTGTCGGATACCTCTTTTATAATGTCCAGTTCTTCCTTCCAGCTCTCGCGCTGCGTGGCGGCGGCGATGTCTTCTTGGCGATAGACCTTTTTGCCGTCCAGCGCGGCCTGTATGAGGTCATAAGCGTGCTGGTCCATGGCGTCCTGCGATTCGTAGGTTTCGCCGTATGCTTCGCCCATGTAGCCGGCGTCGGTTAGCCACCGGGCCGGATCGTCCCCTATGCCGTCCGGCTTGTTGGGAACGCGCGCGTTTTTGTACGCTTCCGCGTCAATGCGTCCGGCTTGCTTATAGTTGGCCCCACGGCGGCGCAGTTCGCGCAGCAGGTCCGTTTGCGGTGCTTTGGGAATGCGGCGTTTGGTTTGGCTGTAAAGGGCTTTTATGTCCGCGAGAGCCAGCCCGGTTTCGGCGCGCGGCAGGCGGCGGTTTTTAATATCTTCTACCGCTTGGCGGATTTGCCGGATTTTACCTTTGAATTTGGCGGCGTCCGGGACCTCTACGGCTTGCGGGGCCAGCACCTCATTGAAGAAGTCCTTTGCTTCTTGGCTGACGTTCTTTTCAAAAAAGCGGGTCCCGTCTATGGCTTCGTAGATTTCCTGCAGCCAGTCCTTGAAGCGGTCATAAACCGTGCGCATTTGTGGGGCTTCCGGCACGTCTTTGGTGCGCACGTATTCTAGGAAGGTACGCGCGAATTTTTCCTGCTGCTGCCGGTTCCAGCGGTTGCCTTCCTTTTTGCCGAGGAAGCTCTCTATAACCTGCGTATAATGGCGGGTGGCGGCGTTGTCGTTTTCCACGGCTAGGCGTTCAAAGTCGCGCAGGAAAACGTGCCCCAGCTCGTGCAGCAGGGTGGTTTTGTTGGCTCCTTCCAGCAGCGTGATAATCGCGCCGGTGTCCGTGAATTCGGTTTGTCCCAGCGGGTTGGCGTCTTCGCCTTGGAAAAATTTTTCTAGGATTTTGACCGTCTTTGCGTCAAACAAAACATAGCACCGACCGTCAACGGCTCCCTCGTAAGTAATGCCCTTTATGCCGTGCTTATTGAGCAGCAGGGACGCTTCCTTTTCCGGGTTTTGTACTCCTCTTTGGCGTAGGTAGTCGCGCAAGCCCCAGTAAATATCTTCGCCGGTCGGCTCTTCTAACGTTTCAAAAATATCCCAAACGTCGGCGGCTCCGGCGTCCTTAAATCCTTTTTCCTGTTCTGCCAGTTCTCTTACGGCACGCAAGACGCCGTCCTGTACTTTGCGGGGTTGCTTGCTCATTTCTTTTTGTTCGTCAAGCAGCAGGCCGTTTGTGGGAATGTCCACTTTGTATAAACGACCGCCCCTTTTTAGCAGGTCCGGGTTAAATTTTTCAATGGCTTTGAGAGCTTCTTCTTCGCGTGCGAGTGCCTGTTCAAAATGGTTTATTGTCCATTTGTCGGCCCCCTTTTTTGTTTTTATTTCTGCCACCAGCTCCCTGTTAAACTCCAGCGCGTGCTTAATGTCTTTGCGCGCTTTTTCCATGCTGATTTCGCCTTTTTTAATACGGAAGGCGTAATCTTCGCCAAGGGCTTGTATAACGTCGCTTTTTCTAGCAGGTACGCCGTCGTATTCATAACCGGCCATTTCTTTGTACCCTTTGGCGGTCCCTTTTTTGCGGGCCACATAAACGCCCCAGCCGTGGGCTTGGTTTCCTTCGCCTCTTCCTAAATGAGAAAGGTCAAAACTTTCAAAATCAAAGGGGCTGCCGTGCCAGCCGGGTTGGAATAGCACGTCCGGCTCTGCGTCCGGCAGGCCGTCGCGGTCTTGGTCATAGTCCACGTTGGCTCCAAAATCAAACGAGGTGTCCTCTTCTTTTTCGCGCAGGTCCTTAAACTGCACTTGGTTGCGTTCGTACCACGCGCGGGGTGTTTCGCCGGATATTTGGTATTGTAATTGTGCGAATGCTTCGTGCATGTTGGCGGCGGCTTCGGCTTCGTCTTCGGTGTAGCCGACTTCCAGCGCGCGTTCGCGCACGTCGTCGCGGATGTCATATACCTGTTTTTGGTATTCGGGCGTAAGCTGTTTTTGCGTGCCGCGTACGGCTTCGGCAAATTCCGCCGTGGCCTGCATAATGTCCCCGTTGGGGTAGGTGCTGGGGTTGTTTTCGTCGTTTAGCATTTGGCGCACGTCGTTTAAGCTTTCGTTGCTTCCGGCCTTCAAAATGACGCCGGCGAGCATTTGGCGGGCCGTTTCGGTGTCCACGCCGAGGGCTTCCAGCTTGGCTTGCCCGTTGGCTAAAATGACGCCGTAGCGTTCCTGCAGCGTCAGCTCGCGCTTTTCGTTGGCTCGGACCAGCTCCTGTACCTGTTCTAAAGTGGGGGGTGGTAGTTTCTCGCCTTCCTGCGTGTTGGGCTGCACGTTGGGCTGTGCTTGGCCCATAACGCGCCGCACGGTGGCTTCAACGCTAATGTGTGCGCCGGTAGCCCCTGCGCCGGTAATACCGCCTAAAAGGGCTTGATAGGCCACCTCTTCTAGGGTCTGCCTAATGCTGGCTTCTTTGCCGCCCCATTTCTGCATGATGATTTCGTTGGCGGCTCCTTGGCTTCCTTCTTGGGTGGCTTCGGTTAAAAAGTTTTGCACCAGCTTGGCTCCCCAGCCGCGTGCTTTTAGTCCGCGCAGGAAAAAGTCCAGCCCTATCTTTTCCAGTACGGTTTCGGCAGCTCCGGCTGCTAAACCGATTTTTTCGGCCTTTTCCGGGCTTACGCCGTTGGCGAGTGCTTCTTCGTAACTTTGCCGGCCTTGTATGGACCCAAAAACCAGCGCGGTCGCTGCGGGGGATTTGGTAATAGCGGCGGTCCCTAGGGCCATTAAAAGGGAGGTTCCGCCTGCGGATAAATCGTATAAGAAGCCGTCCGTTTCCTCTTTGGCAAGGCCCGATAGCCGCAGCCAGTTCTCGTGTCGTTCCTTCATTTCTTGCAGCTGCTCGCGTGCGAAGCGGTCCACGTTGGCGTGCATGGCTTCCAGCCGGCGGCTTTCTTCTTTTAGTTGGCTGTAATATTTTTCTTCGGCGGCTTTGAATTCTTCGTCGGTTTTGTAGTTTTCGCGTTTAATGTTGACGCGGCCCCATGTGTATTTGTCGGTTAGTTTGGTTTTTTCCCAAGAATAGCGCACGTCGTTTATGCCCTGCACAATAGCCCCTACGCCTAGGCGTTCCAGCGTTTGTACGCCCGACACGGCGGCTCCGGCTGCTCCGCGCGGTATCTGCCCCAGTAAGCTGTTTTGTTGCTCACGTAGGGCGTTTTGGGCGATTTGTTCGCGGGTCTGTTCAATGGGCACCATAGAGTAGTAGTTGTCGCGCTTTTTGTTAAAGCGTTGCAGCGCGGTCAAATACTCCACCTCTTTGGGGTTGTTGCTGGTGGTGGTGACTTGCAGGTTGTCCTTCTCTAAAAATACGGTTCTTTCTTCCGGCAGGTTCATAGTGGCTCCTATTGCCAAGGCAATTTTGTTTTCATCCAAGCCGGGGTGTTGATTTGGTACTTGTCAATCACTTTCCCGTCTTTGTCGCGGCGGACCATAAATTCAAAGCCATTTATGGTTTCCGGCTTGTAGCCCTGCGGCTCTTTGAGCTTGGGGGCGTCGGGGTTTTTGGCGGTGCTTACGTTGTGCAGCGCGCCTTCGTTGGTTAAAACGGCCCCGGTTTGCTTGTCGTCTAGCAGGTAGCGGTTGCCGATAAGGTTGGCATAGGCCACGCCGATTTCGGCCCGCGCCTGCGTCTTGCTGGCGGTGTCGGTGGCGGCAAGGTTGACGTTACGCTGGCGCAGCGTATTGAAAACGTCCACGTATAGTTGGGCCGCCAGTTCGTCCGGGATTTCGGCCCCGTGCAGGTCGGCTTCCAATTTTTCCTTTATGCGTTTTTGCACGTACTCGCTCACGGTGCGGTTGGCTTCCCGTGTCCACCAGCGGGATTTGTTGGTCAGTTGCACGTCGTCCTCTTTTATTTGGCTGGCGATTTGGTGCATGAGGTTGTTCTTCATTTCAATGGCTTTGTTGCGGTTCCCGCTTCCAAAACCATTAACGGTTATGCCGTCATCCACCACGTTGACGAGGTCTGTCAGCTGCTCTATGGTTGGGCGGTCGTATTCAATTTTGCTGTCGCCGCTGCCGGTGCTGGCGTGCCAGTCGCCTTTGCTGTCAAGTCCTAGGCCGTTGTACTTGGTTTGTACGTCTGCCCAGTTGCCCTGCTTTTCCATGCCTGCTTCGCCCTGTTCCAGCACGTCCTTCATGTAGGAATAGGCACTTTTGATTTGCTGTGCAGTCATGCCGGTTTGCTTTTCAAAGTCAGCCGGCTTTTCCAGCATTTGCTTATAGAGCAGCTCGGCTTGGCTGGGGTTATCCTGCCATAGTTGGTTAAACCGGCTTAAAAAGTCGTTGATTTTCTTTTCCTTGGTGGTCCCTTGGGCTTCTTTTTGTTTGCGCAAGGCGCGGTTTTTCCATTCCAGTTTTTCAGCGACCGACAAGGTTTTGAATTGCTCCGGGTCGTCCATAATGCTCCACGTCACTTTTCCTTCGCTGTTGACGCGGGTGATTTGGCTGGGGTCCTTATCTAGCATATAGGACAGCTGCCCGTTGACCTTTTGTTTGTCGTACTGGGTTTTTAGTTCCTGCTTCTGCGCCGGCGTAAAGTCGTTTGTGTCTAAATAGGCGGCGTATTCAGCGTCAAGGGCTTTCTTTTCTGCCGGGCTTGCGTAGGCGTAATCGTAGGCCTTGCGCTCGGTGGTTTCCTGCGCCGTCTTATAGTTGAGCTTCTGCATAAGGCCGATTTTTTGTCCCGTCACGTCCGTTTGCAGGGCGGCGTAGTAGTTGTTGCCCTTGGTTCCTTCCCACGTTTTAAATAGTTTGTCGCCTAGGTACTCTTTGCCGGCGGCCTGCATTTGTTGCAGCGTGTCCTTGACAATGGCGTCGTACTCGGCGGGGTTTTGGCTGGCAGCCAGTTTGTTGTTCATTTCCTTGTATTTGTTGTTGAGCTGCTCTTCCCAGTTCTGCACGCGCAGGTCGTTGTATTTTTCTTGGGCCTGCACCAGCGCGGTGGTCAGCTGCATGACGTTGTCGCCGATTTGTTTGTAGTTTGCGGCGGGGTTTGTCATGGGGTCAAAGCGCAGGTTTTGGCGCACGCCTTGCGGGGTGGTGCGCTGCTCTAATGTTTGAATAGCGGGCTTCGGTGCGTTTGGCATAGTTTCCTCCTAGCGCGTCCACGGCGCGTATTGCTGTTGGTAGTTCATAATGTTTTGGGCCTGCGGCGTGTTGAGCGACTGGGTCCCGTTGGTGTTGACCGGGGCCTTGGTCGCGTTGTACATAGCGTAGGAGCTCATGGCTCCAACGGCGGAGTTAATGCCGGCTTGCCATACATTATTGCGGGCGTTTGCCTTGCTCATGGTTACGCCGTAGCGGTTCATAGCCGCGCTGTTTTTGTAGTTGCGCCAGCGCGATAGGCCGGAATAGCGCAGGTTGAGCGCGTCCTGTTCTAGGTTGCTTGCGCTGTCCGAGAATACGCGGTCAAACGTGCTGCCGGACAGCCCGTTTTCTGCCAGCCGTGCTTCTAGTTCGCCGAGCTGTTTGCGGTTCTGCTTGCGCAGCTGGTCTTCTGCCAGCGAGGTTTCCAATGCCACGGCGCGGGCGTTTTCGTCGTCCTGCCGGGCTTGGAAGTTATACATGGACGCTTCCTGCTGTCCTTGTTTGTGTGCGCCGTACATGTTCATTATGCCCTGCACGGCCTGTCCGATTATCATTCCCCACATAGTTCGCTCCTTAATCGTTTGTAATTTCCAGCTGCGGATAAACTGCCAAAATGCGTAGAGGCAGCGGGTCCTTTTGCTTAAAAATCATTCTTGCGCCGGTGGCGTTTGGTATATCGCGCCCCAGCACGTCGTTGTGGCTTTGGGTCCCGTTCCAGTTTAAGAACAGGTCCCCGCTTTTTAGCGGTATGGCTTCGGCCTGCTCTTCCGGGCGACGCAGGTTTGCGTGGTCTAGTTTGCTTTCTTTTTCGCCGTACCAAAAACCGCCGGACGTTAAAATCCGCACGACCACTTTGTTGATACGCTGTGCGCGTGCGTTGCCGGTTCCGTTGGCCCCTTCCATGTGTACGGGCAGGGGTTCAAAGGTGGTTTCGTACGGAAGCCCTACGGTTACTACGCTGGCGGCTTTGGGTAGCAGCAGCGTGCCGTTGGCTCCAACGGTTATGCCCTTATAAACAACGCCGTCTGCCAAAACGTCCACCGTTTCGCCGGTTAGCCACGTTAGGCCGGTTACGCTGGCGGAGGCGGTTTGGTTGGTGATTTGTTTGCCGCAGTCCACATAGTAGGCGTATTTTAGCCGGAAGGCCTGCTGCTGGTCTTCGGTGTATTCTGCGGGAATATCCAGCGGCAAGCCGTCGCGGAAGTACTCCACACAGTAGGTATCTACGCCGCCCAATTTTCGCTTGATAATGGCCCACAGCTCGTCCGTTTGCCCGTCCGGGCTGGGTATCACGGCCACGCTTATAAACTGGCCTTTTGTGGTGTGTTTGTGAAATGCCTTGACTTGCTGGCTGTTGTTGTAGGTTAGCCCCAGCAGCGTGCCGTCCCTTACTACGCACCAGACAATGCGGTCCGGGTCGTACTGTAAGGCCCATGCTTTTAGGCCCTTTTTGAGCCATGTGGCGGACAGCAGCGATACCTCTTGCGGGTCATACGCTTGGTTGTCGTTGACGTACAAAAGGTCATAAATGCTTTTGCCTTCCGCTCCCACGTAGAGTTCGCTTCCGCCCAGTAAAATCGGGGGCAGTACGTTCGCGCCGACGCTGGTTAGTTTGTTATAGGTTATGTTTTCCGGGCCGAAGGCGTTGGACGTTGTCTGCGGTGCGATTTCGGTTATGGCTCCGGCGGTTCCTACATATAAGCTTTCCATGGCGGTTAGCCATTGGATAGTGTTCATTTGTCCTAAAATCGGCAGCTTCATAGCGCAGTTGGCTTTCTGCTCGCCGAATTCTTGGTCGTCAAAGTTTTCATAGTCCCCGGTTTGGCTAAATAGTACGGCGGGTCCTTTGCTGGTGTTCATCCCTAGGCAGAGGCGTTCTTTGAAAAAGCAGCCGCAGGTAGGGTACACGCCGTCTTTACCAATGGACGAGATTTGCCATTTCTTGGTAGCGTAAAGGGTACTTTCCGGGAATTTTTCCACCACCTCCACGGTGGCGTTTTGCCCGTCCGTGACGGCGGTAATCTTGCCGGTTCCATAGCCGGCGTGCTGGTACACCCAGTTGATTTTGCCGTCGCTGGCGGAGCCCTCGGTGTGGGTGGGTTTTACATTTCCCATGTCGCCGGTGGTGTCGGGTTTATAGAATTTGCCGTCGCTCTTGCGTTCGTCGCGGCTGCCGAATGTGTCGCCGTTGGACCAGTAGAGCACGGTTCCTTCAAAGTAAATGCGTATATACCGGCCCACCATGTCTGCGGTAAAGAAGGACGCGCTGGTATGCAGGGTCACGCTGCCGCTGCGCACGGTGGGGTCGCTTACGGTGATAGTGGTCCCGTTGCTCACGGGGTCTTCCCATGGTCCTTTTTGCAGGGTTACTTTGCTAATAGAAAACGCGGCGGCTCCTGTGCGGCTGATTTTATAAATGGGGTAGTCCTCATGGAAAAGGTACAGCACGTCTGCGCTTTGGCAAAAGGCCACGCGGGGCAGGCCGTTGTCGTCCACAAGGTCGGCTTGCGCGTAAGGGGTGGTTAGTTGCACCACGCTTCCGCCGCTTGTCACGGGTGCGTGGTTGCGGTAAAAGCGGGCATAGCCGTTGCCTAGTTCCACTAAATAAGAAATATTCCTATTTATTACGAATGGGATTAAAAGCGCGTTGCCGCCGGTTGCCACGTAAACGCTGCCCCCTCTGCGGTGTACGCCGCCGGCAATTTCCACGCTGGCGTTTTCCAGCTGCCGGCAGGAATAGGCCGCCACCTGCAGTTCGGTGCGGGCTTCAAGGTTCGGGCTGACAAGTCCGTTATTGAATTGGTTTAGGGCTGCGTTCACTCTTATTCCCATGGGTTACTCCTCGTCATGGGCCAGTTCCCACGAACCGGGCCGGATGTCTTTTACAGCCAGCTGGATAGCGTTGCAGCGTTTGGCTGTTCCAATAATGGCTTGGTACTCTTGGGCCAGCACGCTTTTGCGCTGCGGGTCCTGTTTTAGCCGTTCGCACATTTCGTATGCCAGTTTGGTGGCTAGTGCTTCTACAAAATACGCGGGCCACTTTACTTGGTCCAGCTCCCGGCTAATGTAGCGGATTTGTAGGGGCGCGCCGATGTTTGTAAGCAGGTTGTTTCCTTCCAGCTCATAGGCATTTTTGTCGGCTCCGCCTTGGTTGTAAATGGCTTCCAGCCGTAAAAAGTCGGTTGGTAGCGCGTATTGGAATTTGTACCCAAAGGCAGGCGCGTCCGCAAGTGCGGGCAGTTCTGCGCGTTTAATAGCGAAGGCCCACGGGTAGGTTGCCAGCTCGTAGTCGCGCACCGTGCCAAAAATGGCGGCGGCAAGGCGTGCGGCTTCTTCTTGGCTTTCAAAGGACTGTATGGTAGGCAGCCCCAGTTTGGTTAGTGCTTTATTAGCAATTTGTAAATCGGTTATATGTTGCATAGTCCCGCCTTTTTAGTTTGGGTGGAAGGGGGATATTTCGCCCCCTCCCACCGACCGCACAAGCCCTAGTGCTCGCACGGGAGGAAAAACCCTTTTTAGGCCGCAAAGTCAATAGCGGCGCATTTGGCTTCTTCCAAGCGGGTGGCTCCGATAGCGTACTCCATGTAGATTTGGGTCGCGTTGGAAAGGTCCGCGCGTTTATCTACGGAGACGATGAAGTCCTCCCATTTGCCTAAACCGACGCCGGATTTGCAGAAAATCGGGCAGCGGTAGACGTTGTTCGGGGACTCCGTGGTCCCAATGTTGGTGGCGGAGAGGTTATAGCGCACAAAGTTCACGCCGGCATAGGGGCTGAGCTTTTTGCCGCTTAAAACCTTTCCGTCTTGGTAGTCCACGGAGACGTAGAACCCGGCGTTTTTGAGCGCGGCTTCTACGGTCGGCGGCACCACCATGTAGATTTCTTCCTGTTCAATGTCCACGTTTTGGGCTTGTAATTTGGCGATTGCCAAATCAATTTTGCCCAGTACGTCGCCGGAGGCGTCCGTTTTGGCCACTAACATGTTGGAGGTGTCAAAAGACGCCGTAGAAGCGGCGGCTTTGCCGGTTTTGTTGCTGCCAAAATAGGCAGAGACGATCGTTGCGTCAATGTCGCGGTGGTAGGCCGCGAGCATGGATTTTACGATGCCCTCTTGGGGGTTGAGCTCCATTTTGATACTGTCAAAGGTATCAATAATGTAGGCCCCGTTTTTCATGGTCGGTTCGTACCAGCGGCGGGTGCGCGATACGTTAACCGCAGGGGTTTCTTCGTAGCGCGTGGACCGCGTGTTGGTCGTGAACGTGCCCAGTTGGTCGGCTGGGGATACGGTTACGCCCTTAAGCCCGCTTTTTACTGTGACACAGCGTTCCAGTTTGGAAGCGGTTTGCTGGGCGAGCAATTGCAGAGCATTGGCGAATTTCAAAGTAATTTGATGATTCTCAATGCCAGCGAAGTTGCTTGGTGTATAACTCATCTTTTCTTCTCCTTGGGCTTATTGCCCGATTTATTTTTTGCCCTTCCTCGCGGGCTTTTTAGGGTTGTCCCCTAAATCTTTTTTATCGGCCTTTTTAGCCGGTTTTTCTTCGGCGGCCTTTTTAGCCGGTTGTTCGGCAGGTTTTTCTTCCGGCTCTTTGACGGGCTCTGTTTCGGCCTTTGTTTCTTCTTTTACCGCTTCCGCTTCGGCTTGAGGTTGCTCCTTTGCGGGTTCCTGCGGTAACTGCTCCACGGCAGCCGGTTGCGGCTGTTGTGGGGCGATTTCGGCTTCCTGCGCGTCTTTGAGGTCCTCTTCCAAGGCGTCCACCATGGGCTTAAGGTTGGTATAGAGCCAGTCCTTGCGCAGGCCCGCCGGTCCTCTGCGGATAGCGGTTTGGAAGAAGCGCATAAACTGTCCGCGTGTTACTCTTTCTTGCTCCGGCATACTAATTACCCCCTGCCATGGCGTTGGAGACCTCTTCAAACAGCTTTCGGGCTTCGGGGTCGTTGTTCATAAATTTGGCACCGAAGGCCTTATCTGCTTGGAGCTCCTTCATTTTGGCGGCTGCTTCCTGCGGGGTGTACGCTTTCGCGCTGCCGGGGTTTCCACCGCTGCCTGCGCCTTTGAGGTTCGGGTCAGCAAGGGCAGAGCCGATTTTGTGCATAAAGTGCATAAGGGCTTTGCTTCCCATGGCTGTTTCCATGCGCACCAGCTGGTCTTTATCCAGCCCAAACTGGCGGGCGGCTTGGCGGGCGATTTCGGTGTTCTTTTGGTAGTCCGCGCCCCATTCGGCTTGCAGGGCTTTCATTTGGTTGTCCTGCTCTACGCGGTACGCTTCCATTTTTTGGGCCACAAAGTCGTTAGACGCTTTGGCTACGGCTTCGGCTTGGGTTTTTGTTAAACCGGCTTTGAAGGCCGCGTCAGCGAACGCTTTGGCGTTTTCGCCGTTTTGGTCGTTTTCAAAAGACACGCCGTATTTGTCCGCGCTTTCGGGTCTGCCGAGCTTGGTGTAAAACGCGGCGATTTCTTCGGGCGTGGACGTTTCGGTCGGCAAGGCCACATATCCGTCCGGCACGTTGGTCGGTGCGGGGTCTTGCGGGGCAGGGTTGGTCGGTTCCGGGTTAGTCGGAGTCGGCGGTTCCTGCGGGTTCGGGTTGGTCGGTTCCGGGTTCGTTAAAGCCCCGGCAGCCGGGTTGGTCGGTTCATTAGCCATTTTGGTCTTCCTCCTGTGCTAGTGCATTTAATTTCTCGTCCGGCAGGTGTACCATAGCCAGTATGTGGTTTAGTACCTCGCGCCGTCCGATATTAATAAAAACTTTCTTTTCGTCTATCGGTGCGCCGGTCCCGCGTGCGGGGTTGCTGGGGCATACCTTGGCAAGGTCCGCCAGCACGATTTTGACCTCCGGCTTGGTGGGGTCAAAGACCGTTTGGTAGGCGAGCCGCTTTCTAAATAGACGTTGGAAAAAAGAGAGCTGTTTTTTCACGGTGTTACCTCATTTGCACGCCCGTCTTTTGCTGGGCGTCTGCTAGGTCTTTTGCCGTCTTGCCGATTACCGGCGCGGCCTGCAGCATTTGCTGGGCTTGGGCCAGTTGTGCGTCGTTCATATCGGCTGCCGCCTTCTCTTCGTCGCTATTGAAGATTTTGACGGGGGCTCCGTACACTTTGGCGATTTCCTTCAAAATGCGCGGTGCGTTGATTTGGTTCTTAATGCTGGGGTCAAATTGCTGTAAGGCCCCCGCCAGTTCCACGGTGCGTAAAATGGCGGCCCCGGTTCCTGCGTCTTGCGCTTTGCGAATGGGGCTTTCGTAGTGCACCTGCAGTTCCACTTGCCCGCTGGCGAGTGCTTCTGCCATTTCGGGCGGCATGGGTTCTAGTTGTCCGGCACGGGTGCAGATTTCAATTTCCTTGGCAATTACGCCGGAGAGGAGCTCCTGCTCTAACCGGCTTGTAGTCGGAGAGAGTAGGGTGGCGGTTTCTTGGGCGCGTTGTAGAACCTCGGTTGCGGTCATGTCCGGGCGGTTGACCAGTACGGTAAAAAGGTTTAGTTCAAAACCTTCCCGTATTGTGTTGCGTATGTCTTGCAGCATTTCAAGCGAAAAAGGCAGGGCGTTGGGGGCCTGCATAGGGGCCACCAGCGGGCTTCCGTTCTCGCTTAAACCGCCGGGAATAATGGCGTTGGGTACGCCCACGCGGTTGGCGTTGATGATGTCATCGTTAGCCAGTAGCCACGTAGGGTCGCTGGCCCGTTGCGCGGTTTTGAGGTTGGTTCTCATCATCGCGGCTAGGGTGCGGACCTCCGGCATTAGTTGCATGACCGGGGAGTAGCCGTAGGGCTCCTGTAAGGAAGCGAACACGTCATAGCGCGGGTAGAAAAAGGGGCATACGTTGTAGCCGCTTTCTTCCACGACCTCGCTGGTGGTTAGGCAGCAATAAACGCTCTTATACTGGCGGTGCTGCCCGTCCAGCCGGCTGGGTTGGTAGTCGTCATTGGGATAGACGGCATGTAAAAACTCCCATTCGGTGTTGAGGTCGTCAGAGTCCTTTATCTGCTTGGGGCAGTTCTCGCCGAATTGTTGCAGGGCTTTGCGTTTATCCAGTTTGAATTTACGGAAGAAAACGTCCACCTTGCCGTCGGCGTTTTGTTCGGTGTAGAATTCGCGCACCGGCCACGCCCGGTAGGAAATGCCGGAGCCGTAGTTCTCGGTTACGCTAAAAGGGCCCGCGCCGTAAATGGCAATGTTTTTTAGGTTCTCATAATGGCTGCTGGCAAAGTTGGACCCTGCCGCGTAGCGGATAGCGAATAGCCGGTCGCATTGGCGTTCCAGCCAGTCCGCGTAGCGTTCGTTTAAGGTTTCGTCGCTGGTTGCCAGCCCGTGCCATTTTTGGGTTTTGGGTGTGGTTAGCCCGTCAATGGCGGACGCCCATTTCGGTACGGCCTGCGCCACGGTGTTGTCGGTCTTTTTGGTCCCTTTGTTAAATTCGCCCGGTCCGTATTCCACGGTAAAGTTGGCGTTTTTGGGGTCCGCAAGTTCGGCAGCCCGCTGCCATACACGCTCGTACCCATAGCGGCGTGTTTCCATGGCGGTCAAACGTCTTTTTATATCGTCAAACAATTTCTGCTGCCGTGTGTCCATAGGTTATTCCCCCAGTAGTCGTTTAGCCGCGCTTTGGCGGTAGTCGCCGGCAAGCACGGTGCTCGCGCTGCCTTGCTTGAGCTGGTTGCGTTTGCGCCGTTCTTCTTGGGCTCTGCTGTCGTCCACAATGGTCGGCTTGACCTCGTTTTTGGCGGCTTCTTCTTCCAGCTGTTTCATGGCTCTTTTTTGCGCTTTGTCCTGTTTGTGGGCCGAGTACATAGACGCGCCGAGCATGGCTGCTCCAAGGGCCAGCATGCCTAAAAAGCCGCGCCGGTCCTGTAAAATGTCTTTTACTGCGTTGAGTAGTTTCTTCATGGCTCCTTCCTCCTAAAAAATAAAATCGCTTTGCGCCGTTAGGTTGCTGGCGTTTTGCGCTCTAAAATGTACCTGCTTTGCTTTCTTAAAAAGCACGGTGCTCATCATAGCGGCGTCCGCGTGGTCCGGGGATTTGCCGCCCTTTTTGCGCAGTTCTTCCTTATTAAAAAGTTTCATTTGTCCTGCGCTGTTAAACGAATAGGTAACTGTTGCCAGCTCCGTCAAAGTGGCCCGGTCGCTGATTTGCAGGTAGCCCTTTGCCATCAGTTCGCGCAAGGCGTCGTATGCTTCCGCGCGCTTGTTTGCATAGCGGTCCGGGTCGGAGGCAGCTGCGCCGCCCCTGAATTCATAAACTGTAAATTTTGCCACCTCTTTTAGCCGGTCAATTACGCCGCCACCCACGCCGTCGCCGTCCACGATTAGCCGGTTAAAACGGAACGAGCGGCCTGCTTCTGCTACGCGGCCCACGGTGTACATAGTGTCTTTGCCGTTCCACTCCTCGGTGGCGACCTCTTTCCATTTGAGCGGTCCTGCGTATTCCCATATTTTGAGCACGCTGCTGTCGGCTCCATAGCGGGCAATGTCTAGGGCTGCTATGCGCTCGCCGCCGGTGTAGGGCAGGTCGTTTTTGGCTGCCATATCTATTACGCTTTGCGGGAATAGGGCGTCTTCTGCGGCTGCGGCAAAGTCGCACAGGTACTCTTGCCGGTAGGTGTTGTCGGGTGTTTGTGCCTTGATTTTGGCTAGTTCTTCCGGGGCAATAACGCCGGTGTCGTCTGCGCGGTACATGCCGGCCCACCACTCGCCGTCCGGGTCCTGTGCGTGCGCTTCTACGCCATGGCAGTACACGTCAAAGAATTGGTTTTGCCCTTTGGGGGTTCCTAAAAATACGCACCAGCCCTGCCTGCTGACTAGCATAGGGCGGATAATTTCCGTATAGACGTTGGGCTTCATGTCGCCGTATTCGTCCAGCACTACGCCGTCCGCATAGGTTCCGCGCAGGGCGTCGGGGTTATCAGCCCCGCAAACGCGTATAAAGGAGCCGTTTGGCAGCGTGACGCTGGTTTCCTGCTCATTTACGCGCAGCGCGCAAATGTGGTGCGGCTCGTTCTCGGTTCCGATGTTGACGTTCAAATAAGGCGCGGTATAATGGCGCAGGTAGTCCCACGCCAGCATTTTGGCCTGTTTCAAAAAGGGAGCAATGTAGAAATACCGCCCGTTTGGTTTTGGGTTGGTTAGGGCCATTTTGATTAGGTGGTTTATGGCGCAGACGGTCTTTCCCATTTGGCGGTGGGTCACTAAAACGCAAAAGCGGTGCGCTTCCAGCTGCGGGTGTATTTCCGTTTGTGGATAGCGCGGTGTATAAGGAATGGTGACCTTTACTTCTTTTTGCTCCTCTTGCATGTCGTTTCCCAGTTGCTCGTCAAGGACACGTTTGTTTCCACCTTCTCGGTGGGCTTCTGTCCTAGAGTGTCGCGTATGGCATTAAATGCCTTCACGTCCCCGTGTATGGCGGCATTTATAAGCGCGGTGCTGATAGCGGTTTGGGTGTTCATTTTGCGCCCTTTTAGGTCCACTATATCTATGCTTAAAAGAGCCCGCAGTTCCTCTGCTAGGGTCTTTAATTGCCGCCGTTTGGCTCCGCTCGCCTTGCCTGCCTTTCGTGCGTTCTCTCGGCGTTCCTTCGGTGTTCGTGCGCTGTTTGGCACTAGGTTCTGCGGGTTCGCCATAGTTATATCCCGCTAAACAGCCCCTCCCGGCACAAATGCGCATAGATAGGGGTGTCCAGCTTAAATTGCTTTATAAGTGTTTGCGGGCTTTTGCGTTCTGTATATCGTTTGTAAATCGTGCCCTGCCCGTCATGTAGGCAGATTTCAATGTCGCGCCTGCCGATAGCGCAGGCAATATCGCAAAAGACCGGCACGTTCCAGCGGTTCTTCTTTATAAATTGCTTTGCTAGGTAGCGTGCGTATAGGTTTAAGGTCAGGTCCGCTTTGGTTCCGTCTTTGGTCCATGGGCTGCCGCCGCCTATCTTACAGAAGCCGCCATAAAAGTCCACGGCTAGTTTGCGGCCTGTGGTTCCGCAGTCGGCAAGGGGTCCGTGTTTCTTGTAGGTCCCTGTTCCGTTGATGATTAGTTTCTTTTCTGCGTTATCCCCCAGCGCGCGGCAAAGGTCATAAATGGTTTGGTTGCCAAGGTCCCGGTCGTTTAGCACCGGCACGGCAATAACCACGCGCTTGATTTGTCCTTCGTCCGTAACCACTAGGGTCTTTATGTCAAGGCCGAGGTTGGGGTTTTTGGCTAGGTCGTGCCCTATCTTTTCCGCCAGCAGCTTTTCTGCCGGGAAGCCGGACGCGGTAGGCCACGCGGCTCCAAAAAAGACGCCTTGGTCGCCCCAGCCGTCAAGTCCTTGTGCGATGTCCGGGCTTTGCTGGCTGATGTAAGCGTTGACCTTAAGGTCGTTGGCGCAAATGGTGTTTTCTTTGCCCCAGCGTTTTTGATAGGCCGGTGTGTAGCCGATTTGGGCCACAGCTGCTTTGACAAACATTTCCAGCTGGCGGCGGTCAAATTTGACCTTGCTGGAAACCTCGCCCGCTAGGTTGACCACGTTGCCTTTGATTTGGCATTCTACCGCGTAGCGCGTTTGCGGGTCTTTTTCCATGTAGCGGTCTAAAATGTGGCTGGATATATAATCGGCCACTTTGTCCGGGTGTCCTAGGGTGACATACTCGGTTATTTGCATAATTTTGCGGTTCCTCCCGTTAGTTTTTCCCAGCGGTCCAGTATCACGTCGCAGTATTTGGGGTCTAGTTCTACCAGCCGGGCTTTGCGTCCTAGTTGCTCGCAGGCAATCAGGGTGCTGCCGGATCCGCCGAATAGGTCCAGTACGGTTTCGCCCATGCGGGAGCTGTTGCGGATTTGTAGGGCCAGTAGTTTGACCGGCTTCATGGTGGGGTGTTCTTCGCTGCGGCTGGGACGGTCGCAGTCAATGACGGTGGTGCTTACTTTGGCGGCGTGTATGTTCTGCAGGAGCTGGACCAGCTCTTCCTTTTTTAGTTTCTTAAAGTCCACGCCTTTATCTTCAAAGACGGTGCTTTGGGTGCGGTCGTCCACAAAATAGTGAGCGGCCCCGTCTTTCCACCCGTACAGGCAGGGCTCGTGTTTCCATTGGTAGTCCTGCCGCCCCATGACAAAGCTGTTTTTGTTCCAAATTAGGCATTGGCGTACTTGCCAGCCGATGTTCTTGCATGCGGTGCGGAAGTTGTAGCCCTCCGAGTCCGCGTGCCAAATGTAGAAAACGCCGCCGGGTTTCAAGTACTCGTTGGCGGTTATGAATGCGCCGGTTAAAAAGTCCAAAAACGAGCCGTCTTCCATGCGGTCGTTCTGTATGGTTAGGGCGTCTTTGGTTTTGCCGGTGTAGTCCACGTTGTAAGGGGGGTCTGTGAGTAGAAGGTCGGCGGTTTCGCCTTTCATTAGTTTTGCCACGTCCGTGGGGACGGTGCTGTCGCCGCAAAGCAGCCGGTGGGTTCCTAACTGCCAAACGTCGCCCGGTTTAACGCGAGTGGGTGCTTCGCCTAGTGCCGGGGGTTCGTCTTCCACGATTTCTTCGGGTTCAGG
>Ga0310786_10001508_pt1 | contig 37450 bp, 28 predicted proteins | sample AusTroGonzalo_MG_FD_203881 | JGI IMG/M metagenome (GOLD analysis project Ga0310786, IMG submission 203881) | Bovine rumen microbial communities from tropical cattle in Woodstock, Queensland, Australia - Gonzalo_03 (v2) (version 2) | ecosystem: Host-associated > Mammals > Digestive system >... | reverse complement strand
ATGCCGTATATCGCGACGGACGAAAGGGTTATTACTACATCAAGCGCTTCAACGTATCGAGCATTACGCGCGATCGCGAATACGACATCACGGCAGGTACGGAGGGGTCGCGCGTGCTTTACTTCACTGCCAATCCCAATGGTGAGGCAGAGGTCATCAAGGTAACCCTCGACCCAGCACCCAAGCTGAAGCGTATCTTCTTCGACAAAGACTTCTCGGAGATTATGATTAAAGGTCGTGCAGCGAAGGGTAACCTGCTAACCAAGTTCCAAGTACACCGCATCGGTCTGAAGAGTCATGGACACTCCACGCTGGGTGGACGCAAGGTGTGGTACGACCCAGACGTGAACCGTCTGAACTACGACGAACACGGACGCTTGTTGGGCGAGTTCAACGATGGTGACCAGATACTGGTCATCCTGAAGAATGGCGACTACTACCTGAGTGGCTTCGATGCAAATGTACACTTCGAGGACAACATCGATCGCTTGGAGAAGTACAAGGCCGATAAAGTATGGAGCTGTGTGCTCTACGATGCAGACAATCAGGGCTATCCCTATGTCAAGCGTTTCCAGATGGAGGCTTCGAAGCGTAAACAAAACTACATTGGCGAGAACGAGAACTCGCAGCAGATTCTGTTGACGGATACCGTCTATCCGCGCTTACAGATCACCTATGGAGGCAACGACGCCTATCGTGGTACAGAGGAGATTGACGTCGAACAGTTTATCAGCGTCAAGGGCTATAAAGCTAAAGGCAAGCGACTGACAACGTTCCAGATAGAATCCATCGTAGAGTTGGAGCCCCTACGTTTCCCAGAACCTGCGGAAGAGCCGGAAGAAACGGAAGAGGAAGAAGAGAATCTGGACCCTGACGCAGGCAAGAGCCAGCAACAGGTGCTTGACGAACTGACAGGACAACTAAGTCTATTCCCTGATGATGAGAACTAAAGCCCTGCTTCTTGCCCTTATTGCGTACACTACGCTACTGGCGCAGTCTATTGACTCGCAAAAGGTCATTACCCGCAGTACGATGCTGGGCTTTGGCAGCACCAATATTCTGGACACCTACCTGTCAGCAGAGCATTTCAAAGGTAGTGGTTTATCGTTTGTCACCACTATAGAAAGACAACGTCCTGACAGGCGATGGAGCACGCTGACGGAACACGAGGCCAACCTCTCGGCCACCAAGGATCGTGCTAAGACGCAACAGGAACTGGAGGGTGCATACAACTTCTATTGGGGCAAACTTTACAGCTGGCAACTGTTCGATAACAGTTTAAAACTACAGGCTGGTGGACTGGTAAATGCCTCGCTGGGGTTTATCTATAATACTAGCAACAGCAATAATCCGGCTCAGGCCCGTGCTCATCTGAACATCATGCCTACGGGTGTTGCAACATACAAGTTCAACCTGTGGCGCAAGCAGTTTACCGCCCGCTACGAAGTGGCCTTGCCTCTGTGTGGCATCATGTTCTCGCCCAACTACGGACAGTCGTACTACGAAATCTTCTCGCTGGGCAACTACGACCACAATGTCGTACCCACCACCTTCATCTCAGCTCCCGAATGGCGCCAGATGCTGACCCTCGACGTCCGACTGTGGAAGTCGGGCACCCTACGCGTCGGCTATTTAGGCAACATGCAGCAGGCTAAGGTCAATAACCTGCGCCAGCATGTCTATACCCACCGTCTGCTGATAGGTTTCACCAAACAATTCTCCATCATTCCTTGTTCGCTATGAAAAAATATCTGGTCTATCTTATATCACTAGTCTTACTAGTATCCTGCGTCGATACACAGGAAAGAGATAATACGCCAACAGGCAATTTCGAGGCCTTGTGGGAGATCATCGACGAGCACTACTGCTTCTTCGACTACAAGCAGCATGAATATGGTCTCGACTGGAACGAGGTCTATAATAAATATAAGGTACGCGTAAACGATAAGATGAACGAGGTACAGCTCTTCGAGGTTTTGAAGGATATGCTGGCTGAGTTGCGCGACGGACACGTTAACCTTTACACCTCGTACGATATGGGACGTTACTGGACTTGGCACGAGGCCTATCCACAGAACTATAGCGACACGTTGGAGCGACGCTATCTGGGAACGGATTACAAGATTAGCGGCGGCATGAGCTATCGCATCTTCGACGACAACATTGGCTATATTCGCTACGAATCATTCCAACAACCTATTGGCGAGAACGGTCTCGACGATGCCCTTTCCTATATGTCGCTATGTCGCGGCCTCATCATCGACATCCGCAACAATGGCGGCGGCAACCTGACCACAGCCGAGATGTTGGCAGGCCGCTTCGTGCAGGAGAAGACATTGGTCAGTCATCTGCAACACAAGACGGGCAAGGGACATAACGACTTCTCACCTCTCGAGGCACGCTATCTGGAACCCTCCAGCAAGAGACGCTGGCACAAACCCGTTTGCGTACTTACCAACAGAAGTGTATTTAGTGCCGCCAACGACTTCGCCGTTATCATGCACGCCCTGCCTAACGTTAAACTAGTAGGCGACCGAACGGGAGGTGGCTCAGGTTTGCCTATGTCCAGTTCGTTGCCCAACGGTTGGAGCGTCCGTTTCTCGGCCTGTCCCATGTACGACAGAAACAAGCACCATACAGAATTCGGCATTGATCCTGATATCAATGTAGCCCTGACGGACGAAGCCACAGCACAAGGCATCGACCTCATCATTGAGAAAGCGCGAGAACTGTTAAGAAACTAAAAATACTATACGGCGGAAGCAAATTTTTCATTTTTCACTCTTCACTTTTCACTTTTTTTCGTACCTTTGCACCCGCAAATCGACTTCAGTCCCCTTAATATGGAATTGACTTCGTCGATTCAACAAAAAAGGAATTGCCTTCGGCGATTCGCGCCTGTGGCGGAATTGGTAGACGCGCTAGACTTAGGATCTAGTATCTCACGATGTGCAGGTTCGAGTCCTGTCAGGCGCACAGAACAGTCGGCATAGCTCAGCTGGTTAGAGTATCACCTTGACATGGTGGGGGTCCTTGGTTCGAGTCCAAGTGTCGACACAAAACAAATTCCCAAGTTAACGTAAATAGTTACTTGGGAATCTTTCTTTTACAGGATGTTTATGATTTCACGCAGACTCGACACTACAGATGTCGGAGTTTGTGGTGCTTCCTTAACATCTACAGTCCACCGATTAAACAGTAAGGCATCAATGCCCGCATTGAGAGCACCAAGGATATCTGTCTGCAGATTGTCTCCAATCATTAATGTGGTCTGTCGTGTTGCACCAGACATCTTCAATGCATAATCGAAATAGGCTGGCGATGGTTTGTTGACACCAGCATCCTCACTCAGGATAATGGTATCGAAATAATCGCGCAAACCGCAGGCAGCCAGTTTCTTGTATTGTACTTCATGGAAGCCGTTGCTCGTCATGTGCATCCGATAACCTCTACCCTTCAGGTAGTCCATCAATTCGTGAGCACCTTCCACCACACCAGGTTTCGAGGCACAGAAATCCAAAAAGCGATCGCTCATCTCCAAGCAGAGCGCTTCGGTGACATCTATGCCTTGCCCTACGCTCAGTGGACGACGAAAGCGTTCCACAATCAGATAGTCACGCGTAATCTCGCCTTTCGAATAACGTGTCCACAAATCTATATTAGCCATCCAATAGGCATCGTAGAAAACCTGTGGATCGGCAAAATAACGTTCCAGATGGAACATATCAAAAGTTTCGCTCAAGGCAATGACAGCATTGCCGTGGGTATCATAGAGTGTATCGTCAAAGTCGATAAATAGGTCTTTATACTTCATATCTTCTATTTTCATTGCAAAGAAGAGAGTCGCTAACGTTAGCGACTCTCTTTGTTGGGGTACCCGGACTCGAACCAGGAAAGGCAGGACCAGAATCTGCAGTGTTACCATTACACCATACCCCAAACTTGGTTTTCAGAACGCTCTTATTCTGATTTGCGGGTGCAAAGGTACATCTTTTTCTGGAACTGGCCAAATTTTTGGGCACTTTTTTATAAAAAAACGCAAAATTTCCTGCTTTCTGCTGTTTTCTCAATAATATAATGTAACTTTGTACCTTGAAATACACATTAATATATATAAATGGAACAAACAACACAATTAGTAGAAACAATTAAAAAAGGAATACAAGAGAAAAAAGGGCAGCATATTGTAGTAGCTGACCTACAAGGCATAGACGGCGCAATAGCCCGTTACTTCGTGATTTGTCAGGGCTCGTCGCCCGCTCAGGTTGAGGCCATCACGGAGTCGATAGGCGAAATGGCCCGCAAGGAGTTGGACGAGAAGCCTGCCCGCGTGGCAGGACTGGAGAATGCACAATGGGTGGCTATGGACTATGGCGACGTATTGGTGCATGTCTTCTTGCCCGACGTGAGAAGCTACTACGATTTGGAGCATCTGTGGGAGGATGCGGAACTGACAGAAATCCCGGACTTGGATTGAAATTGATAATTGATAATTGATAATTAAACATTAAATAATAATAAAGTTGGAACAGAACAACAAGCAAAATAAGGGACCGCAGATGAATATGCCGAGATTCAACATGAATTGGATCTACGGAATCGTCATCATTACGCTGATAGCATTGTATATGACAACAGGGCGAGAGAGTTCAAGTGTGACGACACAGACTTCATACTCGGAATTCAAGACGCTGGTCATGAAGGGCTATGCCAACGAGATTGTGGTAAACAAATACCAGAATACACTTCAGGTGTACATCAAGCCAGAGCACATCCGTGACGTATTTCATAAGGGTGTAGACCAGACTGGTCAACGCCCGTCGGTATCGGTGGCCATCGGTTCGACAGACCAGGTGGAAGCCTTTGTCGAGGAAGCTCGCGAGGCTAAAAAGTTTACAGGTAAATACTCGTACGACAATGCCAAGGAGAGCGAATTCTTCAACTCGCTCATTATGAACATCCTGTTCTTTGGCGGTATCATCATGGTATGGATGTTTATCATGCGCCGTATGGGCGGTGGTGCAGGCACTGGTATGGGTGCTGGCATCTTCAACGTGGGTAAGTCGAAGGCACAGATGTACGAGAAAGGCGGCGAGTTGGGCATCACCTTCAAGGACGTAGCCGGACAGGCTGGTGCCAAGCAGGAGATGCAGGAGATTGTGGATTTCCTGAAGAATCCGCAGAAGTATACCGACTTGGGCGGAAAGATTCCCAAGGGTGCCCTGTTGGTAGGTCCTCCGGGAACCGGTAAGACACTGTTGGCTAAGGCCGTAGCCGGTGAGGCTGGCGTGCCGTTCTTCTCGATGTCGGGTTCCGACTTTGTCGAGATGTTCGTAGGTGTTGGTGCCAGTCGTGTCCGTGACCTCTTTGAAAAGGCCAAGACGAAGGCACCATGCATCATCTTCATCGACGAGATTGACGCCGTGGGTCGTGCTCGTTCTAAGAATCCCGCCATGGGTGGCAACGACGAACGCGAGAACACGCTGAATGCCCTATTGACGGAGATGGACGGTTTCGGCACCAACAGCGGTATTATTACGCTGGCTGCCACGAACCGTGCCGACATGCTGGACTCTGCTTTGATGCGTGCCGGACGTTTCGATCGTCAGATACATGTAGACCTGCCCGACCTGAACGAGCGCAAGGAGGTCTTTGCCGTCCATCTGAAGCCCTTGAAACTCGACGAGAATCTGGACATCGATTTCCTGGCCCGTCAGACACCAGGTTTCTCAGGTGCCGATATTGCCAATGTATGTAACGAGGCTGCCCTGATTGCTGCCCGTTTCAATCGTGAAAAGGTTGGCAAGCAAGACTTCCTGGATGCCGTAGACCGCATCATCGGTGGTTTGGAGAAGAAGACTAAGGTCATGACAGAAGCCGAGAAGAAGTCGATAGCCATACACGAGGCCGGACACGCTACTATTTCGTGGTTTACGGAGTTTGCCAACCCGTTGGTAAAGGTAAGCATCGTACCCCGCGGTCGTGCCTTGGGTGCCGCATGGTACCTGCCCGAGGAGCGTGTATTGCAAACCAAAGAAGCCATGCTCGACGAGATGTGCTCGCTGTTGGGTGGACGCGCTGCCGAGGAACTGTTTATCGGTCATATCTCGACAGGTGCCATGAACGACCTGGAGCGTACCACGAAGCAGGCCTACGGTATGGTGGCATACGCAGGTATGAGTGAGAAGCTGCCCAACCTGTGCTTCTACAACCAGCAAGAATATACCTTCCAGAAACCATATTCAGAGACCACTGCCAAGATTATGGACGACGAGGTGCTGAAGATGGTGAACGAGCAGTATGAGCGTGCCAAGCAGATACTGACAGAACACAAGGAAGGTCATGCTCAACTGGCTCAGATGCTGGTAGAGCGCGAGGTCATCTTTGCTGACGACGTGGAGAAAATCTTTGGCAAGCGTCCTTGGCAGAGTCGCTCGGAAGAGTTGTTGGAAGCACAGATGCGTGCCGATGCAGAACGGATGGCTGAAGAAAGGGCCAAGGAACTGGAGGCACAAACAAAAGACTCCGAGAACTCAGAACCCTCCGAGAACTCAGAATCGTCCGAGAATAACTAAAAACAAAACGCTATGAAGAATTTTATTATTCGAACCATCACAGGCATCATCTTTGTGGCAGCCATTGTGGCCAGTTTCCTGCGTCCTGAAGCTATGGTGCTGCTGTTCAGCATCGTAACAGGCATGACGATATGGGAGTTTACGGGTTTGGTCAACGAACGCGAACATGTCACCGTCAACCGCTTTATCTGTACGGTGGCTGGTGTCTATTTCTTCTATGCGATGACCTACTACTGTAGCGACCTCTATGCCGGTGTGGCCAAGAGCGTGGTGTTTATCCCCTATCTGGTGACCATCGTCTATCTGCTGATTGCCGAGCTCTACCTGAAGCAGGATGACCCCGTGCAGGACTGGGCATACACCATGCTGTCGCAGATGTATATCGCGCTGCCTTTTTCGCTTCTAAACGTGCTGGCCTTTACGGCTAATGGCAGTGGCATGGTGGCATTCAACACGCTGTTGCCCCTAAGCGTTTTCATCTTCCTGTGGATCAACGATACAGGTGCCTACTGCGTTGGTTCGCTATTGGGCCGCCACAAGCTTTTCCCACGTATCTCACCAGGCAAATCGTGGGAGGGAAGCATTGGCGGTGCCCTCTTCGTCTTGGCAGTAGCCTATGGTATTGGCTGGCTCGACAACATGGAGATTGCTGATGCGGAACACACCTCACCGTTGTTTGCAGGCATGCTCTCCATTCCAGAATGGTTAGGACTGGGACTGGTTGTCGTCATCTTCGGTACATGGGGCGACTTGGTGGAGAGTCTTTTCAAGCGTACGTTGGGCATCAAGGATTCGGGCAGCATCCTGCCGGGTCACGGAGGCATGCTCGACCGCTTCGACTCATCGCTGTTGGCTATTCCTGCTGCCGTCATTTATCTATATACTTTATCACTCTTCTAATATGAGGAAACTATTGTTCATATTGCTGGTCTGTGTGTGTGCATGCTATGCATACGCCATAGATCCCGTCAAACAGTATGGACAGCTGCAGGTAAAGGGTACCCAGCTGTGCGACCAACGGGGCAATCCCGTAACCTTACGTGGTGTAAGCTTTAGCTGGCACAACTGGTGGCCTCGGTTCTATAACAAAAAGGTGATGAAGACGCTGAAGCGCGACTGGCATTGCACGGTGGTACGTGCTGCTATGGGTGTTCAACCCGAGGAGAGTCCAGAGGACGGCTATCTGAAGAATCCGCAACTGGCCATGTCGTGTATGACGCCTATCATTGAGACGGCTATCAAGCAGAACGTCTATGTCATCATCGACTGGCACTCGCACCACATGTACACCCGTGAAGCCAAGCAGTTCTTTGCTGAGATGGCACAGAAATACGGCCAGTACCCACACGTCATCTATGAGATATTCAACGAACCCATTGAAGACACGTGGACCGACATGAAGAAATATGCCACTGAGGTTATCAGCGAAATACGCAAGTACGACCCTGACAATATCGTGCTGATAGGTAGCCCCCACTGGGATCAGGACATCCATCTGGTAGCCAACAGTCCTATGGAAGGATTCCGGAACATCATGTATACTGTCCATTTTTATGCCGCCACGCATGGCGAGGAACTGCGCAAGCGCACGGAAGATGCTGTCAAGAGCGGCATACCCGTCTTTATTTCTGAGTGTGGCGCTATGGAGGCTACTGGTGACGGACCGGTAGATATGGAGAGCGAGGAACAATGGATTGCAATGTGCGAGCGTCTGGGCATCAGTTGGCTATGCTGGAGCATCAGCGACAAGGATGAAACCTGCTCAATGCTGTTGCCCCAAGCTAAATCTACAGGTCCCTGGCCTGACAATGTTATCAAGCCCTATGGAAAGATAGTAAAGAACCTTTTAACGAAATACAACCCATGACTAAAGAACAAGAGAAACTCGTCACTGCCAATATGGGCTATGTGGTGACGCTGGCCCATCAATATAGGAGTGATATCCTGAGTGCGAACGATATGGTGAGCGAAGGTGCTATCGGACTGATGAAAGCTGCCGAGAAATATGATGCTGAGCGCGGCAAGCCCTTTGTCACTTTTGCTGCACCTTATATTCGTCGTAGCATCGAGGCTGCTATCAACAAGGTGACTACGGATACCGACGTGCGTTCTACAGACGAGTCGTTACCTATTGGCAGTCGCAACAACTATACGCTACTCAACGTCCTTGAGGATGTGAATGCTGAGAAGGCCGATGCCATTGTCGAGGAAGACACTCTCAACGACGACCTCTTGTCATGCGTTGACGTGCTCAACGAGCGTGAGCGCGAGGTGGTGAGCCGCTATTACGGACTGAAAGGCTGGCGACAGACGATGGCTGAAATCGCTGAGGACATGGGATTGAAGCGCGAGCGTGTACGTCAGGAACGTGACAAGGCTGTGCGTAAACTGCGTCGTGCGGCGAAAAGTAAGATGTGAGAAGGAAGAGCTTAGAAGTAAGGAGTAAGAGGTAAGAAGTAAGATGAAAAAGGTTATTTTCATTTTCTCATTATTTTATTTTCTCATTTTTTCATTGTCGCCTATTCAGGCGAAAGTTATCAAGGTGCTGGCCATTGGTAACAGCTTTTCGCAGGATGGTGTCGAGCAGTATCTCTACGAACTGGCACAGGCTCAGGGCGACTCGCTTGTTATCGGCAATGCCTATATTCCAGGCTGTTCTATCGATAAGCATTACGACAACCTGCTCACCGGTAAGGCCAGCTATGAATACAGGAAGATATTAGGTGGTGTCCGTTCTAATAAGAGGAAGGCAGACCTTAGGAGCATTATTCGCGACGAGCAATGGGACATTATATCGTTACAACAGGCCAGTCACTATTCCGGACTGCCCAAGACCTTTACCAATCTGGCCCAGTTGAAGCGTCTGGTACAGAGCTACACCACTAATCTGCATGTGGAATTTGTGTGGCACATGACGTGGGCATACGCAGAGGATTATGCATCGAAGAATTTCAAGCCCTACGATAATAGTCAGCATAAGATGTACACGGCTATTGTCAGTACAATACAGAACGTGCTGCCTGCTGTCGGCATCAAACGTGTCATCCCCTCCGGAACGGCAATCCAACTGGCCCGCTATCGATTGGGCGATACGCTGAACCGTGACGGCTACCATCTTTCACTGACCATGGGGCGCTATACGGCAGCCTGCACCTGGTGTGAATTCCTGACAGGACGCATCGTCGACGGCAACAAATACTGGCCAGACACCATAACGGAGGACGATGCCCAGATCTGCCAGCTTGCTGCCCACGAAGCAATGTTCATGCAACAGCAAGGCAAATACCTGAGTTTTTAATTTTCATCACTAAACTACTTAATTTATGAAAATTGTCATACTTGACGGCTATACGGCTAATCCTGGCGACCTTTCATGGAAAGCGCTGGAAGAGATGGGTGAACTGACAGTCTATGAACGTACGAAACCCGAAGAGACCATCCATCGGGCAAAGGACGCTGAGGTGGTGCTGACGAATAAGGTGCTACTAAGACGTCAGGAGATTGAACAGCTACCGCAACTAAAGTATATCGGTGTGCTGGCAACAGGCTATAACGTAGTGGATTTGGAGGCGGCACGCGAACATGGCATCACGGTAACCAATGTGCCGGCCTATAGCACGATGAGTGTGGCGCAGATGGTCTTTTCGCATCTGCTAACCGTTACCAACCATACAGAGCACTACGCTCACCAGAATCGTCAAGGGAAATGGACGGCAAGTCCTGATTTCAGTTATATGGACATGCCGCTGACTGAACTCGCCAGTAAGACATTCGGTATCATTGGTCTTGGAAATATCGGCCAACGCGTAGCTATGATTGCCAATGCTTTCGGCATGAACGTCATAGCTTACACCAGCAAGACAGCTGACGAACTGCCTGAATATATCAGGAAGGGAACGCTGGACGAAGTGTTGACAGAGAGCGACGTGCTAAGCCTTCACTGCCCGCTAACGCCTGACACCCAACATCTGATTAATCGTCAGACCCTGCAGAAGATGAAGTCCTCAGCCATTCTTATCAACACGGGACGTGGTCCTTTGGTGAACGATCAGGACGTAGCCGATGCCTTGAACAGTCATCGCCTGCAAGCTTTCTGTGCCGATGTCCTGACAGAGGAGCCACCCAAGGCTGACAACCCACTGTTGAGATGCGAGAATGCTTACATTACCCCACACATTGCGTGGGCTTCAAGTGAGGCCCGTGTCCGTCTTCTGGATGTGGCCATCAGCAATGTACGTGCATTCGTTGAGGGGAAACCCCAGAATGTCGTGTCATGAGAAAGTAACTTCACGCGGAATCCAGAACCAGAAGGTGGAGCCGTATCCTTCACCTTTACTCTCCACACCAATCTTACCACCACATTTCTTGACGATGGCACGACAGATGGAGAGTCCGAGGCCCGTACCCTGTACGAAATCGTTCAGTTTGACGAAACGTTCAAAGACGCTGGACTGTTTCTCTAATGGTATGCCCGCACCTGTATCTTCGCAATAGAACAGAATACCACCGTTCTCCTCACGATAGCCCACGCGGATATGTCCCTCGTGGGTATATTTAACGGCATTGGTGACGAAGTTAGTAAGCAGTTGCTGCAGTCGGCCACTATCAAGTACAGCTGCATAGGTAGGATAAGGATTATCCTTGAGGAATGCGACACCTGGCTCTTGCACGCGCTGTTCCAGAGCGAGACATATATCGTCAAAAGTACGCGACAGGTCAATCTTCTTGGGCTCGATGGCCAGCGACTGTCCCATGCTGGATGCTTCAAGGATGTCGTTGATGAGTCGGAGCAGCATGTCACAGTTGTTTCGGATGATACGGATAAACTCGAGTCGTTCCTTGGAGTCTTCAACCATCTGCAACAGATCACTGAAACCAACTATGGCGTTGAGTGGCGTACGAATCTCGTGGGTCATATTGGCCAGGAAGGCACTCTTCAACTTACCCGAATCCTCAGCACGTTCCGTTTCCTGTCGTAACTTCTCCTGTGCCGCCATAAGCTGTGTAATGTCACGTGCCATACCAAAGAAGTCAACCAGCTGACCGTCGGCATCGAACTCAGGCATACCGCTCACAGAGAACCAGCAGGGCTCGTTCTGTATCGGCGTGTAGTTGTATTGGTGAATGGTATTGAACGGCTCTTGTTTGGCAATGTGCTCGCGCATCTTAATAAGTTCTGCAGCACGAAACTTTTCGGGAACGCCGTCCATAAACTGGTTGAGCGTTTCAGTATATTCGTCAACATGTGGCTTACGTGAGAAGTGGACGAGATCAGTCTTGGGGTCGTAGATCCATACGAACATCTTGCACTCCTCCAACAGATAGCTCAGCTGCTGGTCGTAGCGGCGGATGGCCTCGTTAGTCTCGACGAGCTGGCGCTCATGTTCGCGCTCCTGCAGGTACATCTGACGCTCAGCCGTCACGTCACGTGTGGTGACGATGTAGAACATGAGCTGGTCGTTCTCGTCGAACAACGGCGTAATCTTATTCTCCACAAAGCACTCAAAGCCTAAGTCCTTCAATTGAAGACGCTGGCAGACATGGAAGGGCTCGTGGTCGTTAGGATCACATTCGCCCTTGGTACCTGGCACATCAAACAGGTTCGTTTCCATGAAATATTGCTTGAGCCGTTCTGTGGGGAAGCATATCTTGCTCATCTTCTGGTTAGACTCCAGCAGACGTCCGTCCTTGTCGTAGAATGACATCGCCATGATGTTGGTATCGAACAGCAACTTGTACTTGGCGCTCAAATCCTTATTATGAGCGTCTTCATTAATATCGCGCGTTATATCCTTGACAGTGTAGATAATATATCGCGGCTTACCGTCCTCACGTTCCAAAATGGCATTGCCCTCAAAGTAGCGCCATTGGGGTTCCTCTTCCGTACCGGCATTCCAGTGCCGTTCCATCGTCAACTGGTCTATCTGTCCACTCTCCAACATTGCAACCCTTTCGCGGAATTCTTCGCGCTGGTCTGGGTCGATACGGCTGATAAGCTCATGGATAGAAAGACCCTCTCTGGGTAGCATCTTGCCGCCATACAGATTCTTCACCCATCGGGTACGTATATCGTACTCAGCAATATAATAGGCACCCATACTCAAGGCTTGCTGCATCATGCTGTTGAGGTCGGAACTCTGGCGTGTGGTATTGCGGACACGGAGCGTGATGATGCGACTGAGGAGAACAGCCACCAGACAGGCAATGATGACACCCACCAGCACGTAGGGTGCCCATGGCGAAGCATTATCGTGTACACGTTCAGGATGGAACCAACGGTCGTAGATGGGTTGGATGTCGCCAGCTTGTTCAAGTCGGGTAAACTCGTCGTCAATCAGACTGATGATGTTCTGGTCATAGCCGATGATACGCAACTCACCAGCCGGCAGGTCGATTTCGTCGAGGGCTATACTGTCGATGTGCAACTCCTGAATCTTACGTCTCAGAGGCAGTTCACCCCAAACGAAATAGCGGCTCTTTCCACTGCGGATGCGACTGAGTGCTGACTTGGGCGTCGTCATTTCTATCTCAAACGGCAACTTACCCATAGAGCGCAGTGCCAACGCGCCATAGTCATCCTCTTTCAGCATCAGCGTATCGCCCTCTTTCAGATGTCGGAAACTGTTGAGTGGCGGCATATCCAGACGTCGTGCCGTGCGCAGCGTATAATAGTTGATATACTTCTTGGTCGTCACATAGGGATCTCCCTTGAAGTTATAGCTTAGGGCATGGATGAGGTCGGCCTCATGGTGGGCAAACATCTCGTTGACGGTATGCCACTCCTGCATGACGAACTTATGGGGAATACCCATCTGGGTGAGTATCAGGTCAAGGATCTCGATATTGTAGCCGGAAGGCTGTCCGTCAGCATTCAGGAATTCAAAGGGCTGAAAGTCCCAGTCGGCTGCAATCACCAGCGGACTCTGTTCAGTATAGACATGATGGTCTGCAGCAAACACTGTTGCGGGCACCAGCGCAGTCACCATCAGGATGATATGTAATATCTTTTGTTTCATGTTCTTACTTTCTTTCAATCTCTGAACACTGACAGGGAATGGTGACCCACACTATGGTTCCCTTGCCTACTGTCGACTTAATCGTAATCTTACCGCCCATCTGACGCACCATCTCATAGCAGATAGGCAGACCAAGACCTGTACCGCGACTAGTACTACCCGTGAAGCGCTCGAAGATGTGACTCAACTTCTCGTCAGGAATGCCACTACCCGTATCCATAAATGCCATCACAAGTTCCTCGCCTGTATAATCGAAGCGCGCACGCACCTGACCCTCGGTCGTATGCTGGGCAGCATTAGCGGCAATCTGGTCGATGATAATACCGATATTCTGCGAATCCACGTCGATGACCAGTTTGTTGTAAGGATTATCTACAAGATATTCTATGCCTTCTCGTTTGTAATTGAGCCAAGCCGTCTCACAACGCGCGTCAAAGAAGGCGGCAAAGTCGATGGGTTGCTTCTTGAACTCTATCATCTCGGCATCCAGACGCGACAGGAACAGGATGTCGTTGATGAGTTTAAGCAGTTGCGTCGAGTTCTCCTTGATTTCCTGAATAAACAGTGTCTCTTCTTCTGGCGCGTGTTCCTGCTGGAACAATTCGGCAAAGCCTACGACCGATGCCAGTGGTGTACGAATTTCATAGCTCATATTGCGCAGGAAGGCATTCTTGATAGTTTCCACCTCCTGGGCTTTCTGGGTCTTCTGTGCCAGTGCCTGTTCGGTAGCTTTGATCTCGCTGATGTCACGACACATGCCGAAATAGCTCTCTATCTCACCGTCGCTATTAATAATGGGAATGAACGACAGGTAGAGGTAGAGCGGATGACCGTTCTTAGCACGCAGCGTCGTACGCACGGTGGCGTTCAGCGCACCACGTGTCAGATTATCCATCGTTTTCAGAATACGTTGAGTAACACGTTTCGACTCATCGTGAGTCAATGCCAGACAACGTGTCTGCGTCAGTTCGTATTCGTGTTGTCCGATGCCATGATAAATGGACATGGTATGTGTCACGGGCGAATAGTCGACCATACGGACACCACCTGTTCGCAACACGAAGTTGGTATTGCGGATATAGTTGCTCACCTCGTCGTTGGCCTGTTGCAGCAACATGGTGTTATGCTGCATCTGTGTATAGCTGTTCACATTCTCAGTGACATCGCGACCAGTACCGAAAACAGCTTGCAGGCAGCCTTCACTATCGCGGTAAGGCACCAGTTGCAACTCGTAGAACTTGTCGTGTTGGAAGAACTGGCGGGTAGCTTCGCTCTGACTCTCGTCCGTCTTGTACATCAACGTCATGATGGTCTGGTCCATGTGCTCCAGATCCAGATCGTCCATGCGTAGCACATCACGCAGGTTTACCTTATGGTCATGAACGGTGAAACGACCGCCTTTAATCACTGAGGCGGCAATCTCGTTCATGTTGACAACATTACCATTGGCATCGTAAGCCACGGTGTCAACCATACCGGCATTGAAAATGGCCTGATAGCGAACCAGATTCTCTTTTACCTGAATTTGGCGCAGACGTTCGGCAGTGATATCGCACGACGTGCCTATAAGGGTGATGGGACGTCCCTCCTTGTCGCGATGGAGCACGGACATAAGGACGGTCAGATGGCGCAATTCGTCGCTGTCACCCGTCTTGGTCCTTACCTGAAGCTCTGCCTCGCTCTCATTGTTGGTTATCATTCTCTGGATAGCTGCTGCCAAATGGTCGAAATCTTCAGGAAGAAGACTGTTGCCGAAAAGATCAGGTTTCAGCAGACTCTTCATCTGTTTGCCGTCCTCAAAGAATCGGGTAATGGTATTCGTGGCAACATCGTATAGATAGATGTGTACGTGACTGGTACGCAGGATGAGTGACAAACGCTCATTGCTGCGTGTAATGGCCTTCTTCATCTTCTTCTCACGGAAGCGATAGACAACATAGTAGACCAGTGCACCTAAAGCCAATAACAGCAGTACGCCCACCACTTTCCATATCCAGATGGGAATGCCCGTGTCTACCTGGTCAGGATAGAACCACTTGTTCTGGATGGGTTGCAGGCGTCCTTCTGAGTTTAGTAAGGTATAGACGCTGTCCAGCTGATCAAGCAGGTGCTGGTTGTTCGACATGAACTTGTATTCGCCATGCTGTACATTGACAGGCACCAACTCCAGATCGTTGTACTGGAACTTGCGAATCAGGTATTGCAGTGACAGGGTGTTCCACACAATCTGATACTCTCGCGACAGATGAGCTTTCTGGACAGCTTCCTGCATGTCGTCGTAGGCTACGGCATTGTTGCCCCAGCCGTTATTAATCATCAGATGGTGGCTGAAACTGCCTTTATGGACAATGACACGATGGTTGGCCAGATCCTCCACTTTCTTGATTCTGACGGGGTCTATCTTCTGGTGCAGCACACTATGTGTAAATATCTGGATAACCGTCTTACTATACTTTCCATATTCATTATGGAAGTGGGCATCCATACCACACATCAGGTCTGCATGTCCGCTCTTCAAGTCGTTAAGGGCATCTTGCGTGGGTTTCAGCTTGACAATGTAGGGAATGTTCAGTTCCTTGCACAACATCTTAAGCAGGTCGATATTATAGCCCACTGCCTCACCATTCTCGTTCAGGAAGGCGTATGGCCATAAGTCCCACGCGTCTTCGTAAACCAGTGGGTGTTCTTCAGTAAATATGGGTATACTGTCTGTATCTTCTTGCGCAAACGCAGAAAATGGCAAGACTGCAAACAGTAGCAAGAGGTAATATTTCATGATGCTTCGCTTTTCACTTATCGGTTATCACTTTTCATTTCAGTGGGAACACGGAACCAGAACGTCGAACCCTTGCCGACCTCACTATCCACACCTATTTCACCGCCACACTTCTCGATGATGGCCTTACAGATGGAGAGACCGAGACCTGTACCCTGCACGAAATCGTTCAGTTTGACAAAGCGTTCGAAGATACGTGCCTGCGCATCTTCCGGGATACCTGAACCAGTGTCTTCACAATATACATAGATGCGCTGTCCGTCGGCAGTATCCTCCACGCGATAGCCTACGCGGATATGTCCCTGATGCGTGTTCTTCACGGCATTGGTGACAAAGTTTGTGATGACCTGCTGGATGCGTCCGTTGTCGAGGGTCACCATGAGCGATGGCAGCGGATTCTCTTTCTCGAACGTTACGCCAGGCTCTTCGACACGCTGTGCCAACGACTTGCAGATGGTGTCGAACTCCTTGCTGAAGTCCACACGCTCTGGTATAAGTTCCAAACCTGTGGAGTCAACGCTCGACAGCACCAGAATGTCGTTGATGAGTCGCAACAGCATATCACAGTTGTTATGGATGATACGTATCAGCTCGCGCTTCTGCTCGGGCTGATCGTCCATAGCCTGTAGCAAATCGCTGAAACCGACGATGGCATTAAGCGGCGTACGAATCTCGTGGGTCATGTTGGCCAGGAATACCGACTTCTGATGACCAGAGTCGTTGGCTCGCTCGGTCTCACGCTTCAGCTGTTCCTGCTTGCGCATCAGTCCCTGAATGTTACGCCAGATACCGAAGCTACCCTTCAGTTCGCCGTTCTCGTCGTATTCAGGAATGCTGTTAATTTGTACCCACTGTGGTTCCGTATGTTTCTCACTGACCACGGGATGCATCTGTCCGACCCACATCACCGGTTTTGAGATAGCCTCAGCAGGATTCAACATGGCTCGTACGAAGTCATCTTCCTGATTGCAGAAGATGGTATGCAACTGTTCCAGCGTAAACGTCTTGTCGATGGTGGTCAAATCCTTATAGAACTCAATGATGTTTTCCTTGAGCTTGATGCGCCAAGGCTGAATCTGACAACTCTCCATCAGATAGCGTAACTCCGTCTCGTACTTCTTGATTTCCTCGTTAGCATGGCGCAGTTGGATGTCATTCAGTTTGTTCTGCAGATAAAGTTCACGCTCTTCCGTGATATTACGGGCGCTGACAGAGAGATAGATAATCTTGCCTTGGTCGTCGCGAATGGGGTGGAGTCGTATCTCCAGATAGTCGTGGATGTTACGCTCAGGGATGATGCTCTGGTAGCACACCCAGAAACCTTCGATGTTATTGCGGTTGACAAGTTCGTTGAATGGAGGCAGGTCAAACATGTTGACTTGTGAGAAGAAGGCATCATTCACTTCGTTATCGAAGTGGCATATCTCGCGCATCACCTTGTTGGCATCCAACAGATAGCCCTCAGGACTATAGAACGACATACCGGTAATACTATGCTCGAAGATAAGCTTGAACTTGTCTGCCAGAATCTTTTCTTCGCGTTGGGCTTGGCGCATATCGGCCTCGTCGGTCAGTGTCGAGATGACTTTGACTGGCAGGTCGTGACCAGGCAGAAACTCAGCGATACTGGTGTTGTTGAAATAGCCCCAACGGGGTGGCTTCTTGTCATCGAACTCGTAATTCCAACGGTATTTAAAGTCAGCGGACTTGATCTTTCCCTCCATCAACTGATGCAGGCAGTGCAGCGCCTGGAGCAAATCGTCAGGGTGTACGTGCTTCTTCCAGTCCTCATCGCTGATGGTGTCCGATGGCAGCATATCACCATACAACTGGGTAGTGTATTTCTCGCGGATGTTCCATTGTAACACGTTGTTCTTACTGTTCTTCAGGGCTTCCTGCATGGCTTGGTTGATGAAATCGCTCTGTTTCGCATGCCTTCGCATACGACGCAGAATAACCCTATTGGCAACGAATACGCCAACGAACAAAGCAGACACCACAAGCAGCAGGATAGCTTGTAGTGGCTGTATGATATGTGTTATCAGTATTGCCTGTGTCATGACTTCTCAGTGTTTATGTTTCGTCGCGCTTCTTTTTCTCCACCTGTGTTGCTTCACAGGGGATAGTGATGCGTGCGGTTGTTCCCTTGTCCTTCTCCGATTGCGCCTCAATGTCGCCACCCATCATGTGTGCCAGTGCCTTAATGATGGGTATGTCGAGACCTGTACTGAACTCTTCTAATTTTGCATTACGGTCGTAAGCGTTAAAGATGTTGGGTAGCCTATCAGCCTCAATGCCAACACCAGTATCTTCGATGATGATGATGAGCTCTCCGTGCCAGTATTCATATTTACAACGTATCGTGCCTTGTTGTGTAAGGATGGAAGCAATCATGCATGACCTCTGAATCAGCTTGCTGAGGTTTTCAAGATCAATGGTCACCGTCAGGTGTTCATAATCGTTCTCAATAACTACCTTCACCCCTGGTTTGACGTCCGACAGGCCTGACTGGCAACAGCTTTCGAAACAGAGGGCGAAGTCTGTCTCGTTGAGGTTACTCTCAATCATATTGGCGTCAAGGCGCGACAGGAACAGGATGTCGTTGACCAGATTCAGCAGCTGATTAGAGTTCTTCTTGATTTGCTCAACAAATACGGGCTCGTCGGCAGGATCGTGTTCGGCCTCAAACAGTTCAGCAAAGCCCACCACTGTATTCAGTGGCGTACGGATCTCATGGCTCATATTGGTCAGGAACGACTGCTTCACCGTCTCTGTTTCCTGAGCCCTTTGGGTCTCTATGGCCAGACGACGCTCCGTCTCCACCATCTCTGTCATGTTTCGGCACATGCCAAAGTAACGCTCCACTTGTCCGTTGGCGTCCAACACGGGTATCATATTGAACAACAGCCAAATCGGTCGGCCCTGCTGGTCGTGGAGACCTATCTCAATGTTTTTCTCTATCACCATTTTGTTTTTGTGATCCATGTGATTCATCAGAATTGATACATCTTTCCTGAATCGCGGTGCTGTCAAACGGGTGCAACGTACTTGCGTCAGTCGGAGCTGGGTCTGGTTCACGTTATTGGATATCTCAAAGATATACTTATCCGGATAGTAGTTCACCAGTCGCACATCACTCACACGCAGGGCATAGTTGATGTTATGGATATAGTCCTGGATGTTCTGGTGAACCTCGCGCAACCGTTTCAGGCCTTCCTGCTGGCGATGTACGGAATCTACCATCTCCGTAACGTTACGTCCGGTAATATAGAAGCCGTCACGCTCGCCGTCGGCATTGGTGACGGGATTGATAGAGGCCTCGTAATAATACTTTCCACTTTGCATAGAACCATTGATGGTATAGCCGTATCTGTCTAGTTCTGCGGTACTCAGAATGGCTGTGGTACGTGTGACAGTGGGATTTGTAAAGTCAAAGGTGTTGAACAGCGGATTGTCTTTTATTCGGAGTTCTGACAGCAACAGGCCTCGTCGGTCATTGATACTGAACGAACTGCACGCCTTGTCGTTGATGTCACTCAGTCGGCCGTCCTTGTCATAATATAACATGTCCGACAGAGCCGTATCGAACACCGTTTGATAACGCATCAGCAACTGGCTCACATCTTGTTCGCGTTGCAACACGTCGGTGATGTCTCGCTGCACACCTAACAGCGTTTTAGGATTCCCCTTATCGTCACGTTCGATAATGGAGAGCATCACCTCGTATTGGAGTTGTCCACCATCAGCAGTAGTTCTTCCCTTAATGCGCATCATATCGCTTTCCTTTTTGCCATCACGGATATCAAAGATGATACGGCGCATTTGCTCGAATTCGTCGCGATCGAAGAATTGTGCAAAATCGATTGGGTTATATTCGTTGGTCTGCTTGCCATCCTTTGAGATACTGCTATAACGGCGTCTGTTGATATGGTACGTCCACAGGCGCAACTTTCCAGTCTCTAAGATGGTAGCCAGTCTGTTGATTTGGTTTTTGCTCGTGGCATCGGCTTCTTTCTCACGCGACGCCCAGAGACGGTTATAGAACAACATGATTCCGACAGCTATCAACATAACTGTCATCACACCTATTAATATATAATTTATGTATTGTATGATCATCTTTTTAGTCGGCTGTGAAGCTATTGGCAACTTCAGTACGTTTGCAAAGATACAACATTTCTGTCAAATAAAAAAATAAATGTCGATTTATTTTGCATTTTAGTTGTTTCTTTGTATCTTTGCAGACGAAGAAAACCAAATTTTAGCATTATGATAGACGTAAAACAAACATTAGCAGCAGCTGAGGAACGCATGGAAATGGCTGCCATGTACCTCGAAGAAGAGCTGAATCGCGTACGTGCCGGACGTGCCAACGTCGCCATTCTCGATGGTGTACGCGTAGAGTCTTACGGTTCACGTGTTCCACTGAACCAAGTAGCCAACATCTCAACACCTGATGCGCGTACCATTGCCATCAAGCCTTGGGACAAAAAGCAGATCCGCGACATTGAGAAGGCCATCATGGACTCTGACGTGGGCATCACGCCCGAGAACAATGGCGAGATTATCCGCTTGGGTATTCCACAGCCCACCGAAGAGCGCCGTCGTGACCTGGTAAAGCAGTGCAACAAGATTGCCGAGAAGGCTAAGATTGAGGTGCGCAATGTTCGTGGCGACATCAAGGATAAGCTGAAGAAAGCCATCAAGGACGGTCTCTCTGAGGACAATGAGAAGGATGCCGAGCAGGAGCTGCAGAAGATCCACGATAAGTACATCAAGAAGCTCGACGAGCTGATGGAAGCCAAGAACAAGGAAATCATGACCGTATAATAATTGATAATTGAAAGGTCTGGTAATTAAGAATACTGGAAGCTGGTACACCGTCCTGACGGACGATGGCCAGCTCCTTGATTGTAAGGTGAAGGGCAATTTCCGTATCAAGGGAATCCGCTCTACTAATCCTGTGGCTGTGGGCGACCGTGTCATTGTGGGTGAGGGCAACTGGATTACCGAGATTGAGGACCGTAAGAACTATATCATCCGTAAGTCCATCAACCTCTCCAAACAGAGCCATATCCTGGCTGCCAACGTCGATCAGGCCCTGCTGGTCGTCACCGTGGCCCGTCCTGAGACCAGCACCACATTCATCGACCGTTTCCTGGCTTCTGCCGAGGCCTATCGCGTACCCGTGATACTGGTTTTCAACAAGAGCGACCTGCTCACCGACGACGAAGCCCATTATCAGCAGATGATGATCGACCTCTACGAGAATATCGGCTACGAATGTCATGCCATCAGTGCTCAGACGGGCGATGGCGTCGACCCCTTACGTCCTAAGTTGGAGGGTAAGATCACGCTGCTCAGTGGCAATTCGGGTGTGGGCAAATCGACGCTCATCAATCGCTTGGTACCTCATGCCAACCTGCGCACTGCCGACATCAGCGATGCCCACCAGACGGGCATGCACACCACCACATTCTCCGAAATGATCCCGCTAACTGCTACTGTGGTCGACGGTTCAGCCGTCGACGCCCCCTCTTTCCTCATCGATACCCCGGGCATCAAAGGCTTTGGCACTTTCGACATGGAACGTGAGGAACTGACCAGCTATTTCAAGGAAATCTTCGAATTCTCCAAGCAGTGCCGTTTCTCCGACTGCACGCATACCCACGAGCCCGGCTGCGCCGTACTCAAGGCCGTCGAAGACCACTACATCGCCCAAAGCCGTTATCAGTCGTACCTCTCGATGCTCGACGACAAGGACGAAAACAAATATCGCGAAGCCTACTGAACTTCGCGATATTCATCCGTTGCTAAAACCTATTCATGTCATGACTAATGAACCTATACAGCCCCCGAAAAAGCCCAGCGGATGCTGGTGGATGTCCGGCTGTCTGATGACAGTGATCAGTGTCTTTCTCATCATTGTAACCATCGCCCTGATTTTCGACTCAGAGAAGCATTTGGACGAACTGCGTGCCGAGTATGCCGCCGCCAATCAGGAGTATGAGGATGCTTTGATGGCCTATGATGCCGACTCTACTCATCTGCAGGCCGAATACCGACGCATACAGGCAGAGATCGAGGCTGCCAAGCTTCGCAACGACTCTGATGCCGTCATGGCCCTAGAGGATAGTCTGCTGCAATATGCGGAACCGGAGTACCATCCCCGCGGCGCCATCGGCTTCAATATTGCCGCTGCCTTCTACATCGTCTTCATCATTATCTTGCTCATCCCTCTCGCTATCGGCATCGTCCTATTACTATACTACCGATACAAGAATCGCAAATACCTTTCGTCTAAAAGGTCCATTTGACGCCTAACGTCGGGATGGCATAGAACTTGTGGTTGTTACCTTCGTTGTCGAAGACGAAGTTATTGCTGATTTCCACCTCGGCACCCACGCTGAGGTTCACATCGTCCATACCCTTCAGTTTGTTGAGGTTAACCCAGAACTGTGGCTCGCTCAGCACGATGAGTTTTCCGCAGACATCCTTGTCGTACCACACATCTACAAAACCTGAGAACGTGCAGAGCCCGTTAGCAAAAGTGTCACCCCATACGCCCGTCAGCTGGAAACCGTTAAAGGAACCGCGATTATAGCCTTTGAAATAGTATTTGTAAAGGGTTTGCAGAGAAAGGGTCTTCGAGAAATCACTGCTGGCCCAGTTCCAGGCAAAACCGCCCAAGAAGGCATGTTGAAAACGATTGGCTATTGCCGTATGTTCAATACTCGTAGCACCGCCGTTATACTCCACATGGAAGGCGAAAGGCGACTGCTTGCCCAATTTGAACTCACGCGAAATCTCCCAGTAGGCACCTGCGGTACCGTCAGAGAAATAGTCGATATCTGTAAACATAAATGTACTACCCCACTTGTCGGGTTTGAACATCTCGACAGTTGTGGTCACATTGGGACGTCCTGACAGGCCATCATACAGCGAGTGTCCCATATCATAATGCAACTGTACGTTTTGTGCCTGTGCGCCCAGGGCTGCTACAGCCATCAGGGCAGAAATAACAATCTTTTTCATATTCTTTTCACTTATCACTTTTAACTTTTAACTTCTCTATCATGATTCTTGCCGCCTCGTCGGGTGCCTGACTGTCGCCTAACAGCCGATGCACTTCGTCATAGTCGCTCAACATGCGTTCACGCTCGGCACCGCCAGGAAGGATAGCCTCTAATTCCCGTCGGATATTGGCCACGCTGAATGTCTCGGCAACCAATTCACGCACCACCTCACGGTTGGCAATGAGGTTCACCAGCGACACGTATTTAACCTTGATAAAGTGGCGCTTGAGGAAGCCTATCAGTCGGGGCAACGGTGTCTCGTAACATACCACCTGAGGCACGCGGAACATACAGGTTTCCAACGTCGCCGTGCCACTGGTGACAAGGGCTGCGGTAGCCTTGGCCAGCAGGGGATACGTCTCGTTGACGACGAGGCGCACCGCGGTGCCGGCAATGAACTGCTGATAGTAGGCGGGATCAATGCTCGGTGCACCCGCCAACACAATATCATACTGTCCAGCCAAATGTTTCGTAGCCTCAATCATCGCGGGCAGATTATCCTTGATTTCCTGCTGACGCGAACCTGCCAAGAGGGCTATAAGCCTCCTCCTATCCCCCTCCAAGTAGAGGGGGGACTCCGATGCGCAGCCTTCTCCCCTCCCTACTTGGGGAGGGGGCGGTGGAGAGGCTAAATATTCCCTTACTTCCTGAGCCGTCGGGTTGCCCACATAATGGATGGGATAGTGGTGTTTCTGTTCGAAAAATTCAACCTCGAAAGGCAGGATGGAAAAGAGCTCGTCGACATCGCGCTTGATATTCTTGATGCGATATTCCTTCCAAGCCCATATCTTTGGCGATATGTAGTAGAAAACCTTGAACTTTGAACCTTGAACCTTGAACCTTAGCTTATGTACGTATTTTGCTATTTTGAGGTTGAAGCCCGGATAGTCAACAAGGATGACGACATCGGGTTGCCATTCGCTGATGTCCTGCTTACACATCTTCATATTCTTGAGGATGGTACGCAGGTGCAGCAGCACAGGGACAAAACCCATATAGGCCAACTCGCGGTAGTGACGGACGCGCGTGCCTCCAACAGCAGTCATCAGGTCGCCGCCAAAGAAACGGAACTCCGCCGCTTCGTCGCGCTGCTTCAGAGCCTGCATCAGGTGTGAGGCATGTAGGTCGCCACTGGCCTCGCCAGCTATCAGGTAATACTTCATGGTTCGAAAATCTGCTTAAAATCACTGATATACTGATGGGCAGTGACATCAATCTGGGTCGGTGTGATGGCCACATAGCCATGGTCCAGTGCCCAGCGGTCGGTATCCTCAGCCTCCGGCTCATCATTCTGGTAGTGGCCCACCATCCACCAGTAGTCATAGCCACGTGGATGATGACAGCGCGTCGTCTCATTCAGCCAAGTACCACGCGACATGCGGCAAACCTTGACGCCGTTATAACTAGTCTCATTAGACAACAGCGGGAAATTCACGTTCAGACAGACGCCAATGGGCAGTCCGTTCTCCAGAACATACTTCGTAATACGCTGAATATAAGGACGTAGGGGGGCAAAATCGGCATCGGCACGGTAGTCGCACAACGAGTAAGCCACCGAGGGAATATACTTCATGCAGCCCTCCAGCGTAACACCCATCGTACCGCTATAGTGCGTATTGACCGAGGCGTTGTCACCATGGTTGATACCGCCAATGACCATGTCGGGCTTACGCGGACAGAGATTGGCCAGCGCCATCTTGACACAGTCCACAGGCGTTCCGTTGCACGACCACACCTCTACCCCATCCTCTTTGCGACGCTGGGTCAAGGTCAGCGGAGTGGTGGCCGAGAAAGCGCAGGCCTGTCCGCTACGCGGTCCATCGGGCGCACATACCAGGATGTCGCCTAACGTCCGTACCATTTCTATCAAGTCGTTGATGCCTTTGGCTTGGTAGCCGTCATCGTTCGAAATCAGTATTAATGGCTTCATATTTTCATTAATATTCTCTTATTTGGGTGCAAAAGTACTAAAAAAGGTTGATATTTGGGAATTTCTCGCAGAAAATTTGTACCTTTGCAACCTGTTATACTTGTATAAAATAAGATTATGGGAAAGATTATTGCATTGGCCAATCAGAAAGGTGGCGTAGGAAAGACTACGACAACTATCAATTTGGCCGCATCGCTGGCAACGTTGGAAAAGACCGTTTTGGTGGTTGACGCCGACCCGCAGGCTAACGCCTCAAGTGGTTTGGGTGTGAACCTTCAGGAGGTGGACTGCTCGTTGTACGAGTGTCTGATAGACCACGCTGACGTGCGCGATGCCATTTATACCACAGATATTGACGGACTGGATATTATCCCCAGCCATATTGACTTGGTTGGTGCCGAGATAGAGATGCTGAATATGGAGAACCGTGAGCGCATGATTGCCAAGATACTGGAGCCTCTGCGCGGCGAGTACGACTACATCCTGATTGACTGTTCTCCCTCTCTGGGACTGATTACCGTCAACTCGCTGACAGCCGCTGATTCTATTATCATCCCCGTTCAGTGTGAATACTTTGCACTGGAGGGTATCTCGAAACTGCTGAACACCATCAAGATCATCAAGCAGAAACTGAATCCGAAACTGGAGATCGAGGGCTTCCTGCTGACCATGTACGACTCTCGTCTGCGTCTGGCCAACCAGATCTTCGACGAGGTAAAGCGTCATTTCCAGGAGTTGGTATTCAAGACCGTGATTCAGCGTAACGTGAAGCTTTCCGAGAGTCCCAGTCATGGTCTGCCCGTCATCCTGTACGATGCAGACTCCACAGGTTCCAAGAACCATCTGGCTCTTGCTAAGGAAATTATAAATAAAAACAAATAACCTCTTCACTTTTCACTAAAAGAAATGGCCGTTAAGAAGAAATTTGCAACAGGCGTGCTTGGCCGTGGACTGGACGACATCGGAACCGGTCGCGGACTGGACGCCCTGATAGATACCACCGCTGAGGTCAAGACGGAAGGGTCGTCAAACCTCAACGAGGTGGAGATAAACCTAATAGACCCCAACCCTAATCAGCCCCGTCGCGAATTCGACCAGGAGGCACTGCAGGAGTTGGCAAGCAGTATCCGTGAGTTGGGCATCATACAGCCCATCACGCTACGTAAGGTAGAGAATGGCAGATACCAGATCATTGCAGGTGAGCGCCGTTGGCGTGCCTCGCAGCTGGCTGGTCTGCAGAAGATTCCCGCCTACATCGTCAGCGTAGAGGATCAGGGCGTCATGGAGATGGCGCTGGTCGAGAATATCCAGCGCGAGGACCTGAACGCTATCGAGATTGCGCTGGCCTATCAGCATCTGGCTGAAGCCACAGGCATGACGCAGGCAAAGATATCCGACCGCGTAGGCAAGAGCCGCGCAGCGGTGACCAACTATCTGCGACTGCTGAAGTTGCCCGCACAAGTGCAGATGGCACTCAAGAATCACGAGATAGAGATGGGACATGCCCGTGCATTGCTGGCCATCGATAGTCCTTCGCAGCAGATCAAGCTCTTCCGCGAGGTACAACAACAGCAGCTGTCGGTTCGCAAGGTCGAAGAACTGGTGCAGGCGCTGAAGAGTGGCGACGACGTGAAGACGGCTCGTGGCAGGATCGCTTCCAAAAGCCAGTTGCCAGAGGAGTTCAACATCCTCAAGAACCGTCTGGCACAGTTCTTCCAGACGAAGGTGCAGATGAGCTGTTCACCCAAAGGGAAAGGCAAGATTACCATCCAGTTTGACAACGAGGAACAGCTGGAACGCATCATGAATGCACTGGATGGCGCTAATAATAATTGACAATTGATAATTGATAATTGACAATTGATAATTGAGAATTGAGAATTGAAAATTAAACAAAATATACATAGGTGGCTGTTGACGATTGTGCTGATGACAGCATGCATCAGCGGATATGCCCAGCAGGACTCTCTGATTGTCATTGAGACCGGCGACAGCATAGGACGTATGTTGGCCCCAATGGATTCCATCGTCGTGGAGGACACGAAGGCCTTGCTGGCCGACAGCACTTCGGTGGTTGTCAAGAAGCAACCCAAGGAGAAAGTCAAGCGCGACTGGAACACATGGACGCCCGACCCACAGCGTGCCCTGTGGCTGGCATTGGTGCTTCCGGGTGCCGGTCAGATATACAACCGAAAATACTGGAAACTGCCCATCATCTATGGTGGCTTCATGGGTTGCATCTACGCCCTGACGTGGAACAACATGATGTATAAGGACTATTCGCAGGCCTATCTCGACATCATGGACAACGACCCTGGCACGGCATCGTATAACAAGTTCCTGCACTTGGGACGTACGGTGACCAAGGATAATGAGGAGTTCTATAAAAAACTGTTCAAGAGTCGTAAGGACAAGTATCGTCGCTGGCGCGACATGAGTTTCTTCGTCATGCTGGGCGTATATGCCATCTCGGTGATCGACGCCTATGTGGATGCCGAACTCTCCGTATTCGACATCTCGAAGGACCTCAGTTTGAAGGTGGAGCCCACCGTCATTCCCAACAGGATGGGTGGCAATCCGCTACAGGCACAGTCAATAGGTGTGAACTGCTGCTTGAACTTTTAGTTAGTAACACAGAAACTTTGAAGAGATATGAAGATAAACAACGTGACATGCGAATTAGGAAGTAAGATTGCAAAATGGACCATGCTCTTTTGCCTGTTGTTATTTTTGCCACTCAGCATGAGTGCACAAGTCATTGACGAGGATGACGATGACGAAGAGCCGGACGAAGAGGACGAAATCACCGTCGTGGACCAGAGTGGCAACGAGGAAGTCATCGAATTCCCCGAGGCTATGACCTACGACCTCGACTCGTTGCTCAACGTCTATATGGCCAAGACGTATCTTGACGAGCCTCAGGACTGTAACATGAAGGACGTGAATCCGGAATACAGCAAGGAGGATTATGTCGATCGCCTGTATCGCATGCCATGTGTGATGGAGATGGCCTATAACGATGTCGTGCAGAAATTCATCGACCGCTATAGTGGTCGTCTGCGCCGCAGCATCAGCTACATGTTGGGTGCCTCCAATTTCTACATGCCCATCTTCGAGGAAGCGCTGGAGATGTACCAGCTGCCGTTGGAGTTGAAGTATCTGCCCATCATCGAGTCGGCCCTGAACCCGAAAGCCGTCAGCCGTGTGGGTGCGGCAGGTCTCTGGCAGTTCATGCCTGGCACGGGTAAGCAATATGGGCTGAAACTGAATTCGCTGGTCGACGAACGTCGCGACCCCGTGAAGTCGTCGCAGGCTGCTGCACGCTATCTGCGCGACCTCTACAAGATCTTCGGCGACTGGAACCTGGTCATTGCGGCCTACAACTGTGGTCCTGAGAACATCAACAAGGCCATCCGTCGTGCCAACAACGTCACATCGTTGAAAGGTCCGGACGGCGAACCCCTTCCCGTTGTCAAGGATTACTGGCACATCTACCCCTACCTGCCTCGTGAGACGCGCGGCTACGTGCCTGCCTTCATTGCTGCCAACTATATCATGACATATTACTCGCTACACAATATCTGCCCGATGACCACTCGCCTGCCGGCAAAGACTGACACGGTGATGGTCAGCCGTAACGTACATCTGGAGCAGGTGGCCGAGGTCGTCGGTCTGAACATCGACCTGCTGCGCTCGCTCAACCCGATGTATCGCCGCGATGTGGTGCCAGGTGCTACCGAGCCTTCTGCCCTGCGTCTGCCACTGGCCGACGTCAGCCGTTTCCTGGATTTGGAGGACTCCGTGTACAACTACAAGGCCAGCGAGTTGCTCAGTCGTCGTGCTGAAGTAGAGGTACGTGACGACGTGCCTACCTATTATAAGAAGAGTAAGCGTACTGTCAAGCGTGGTAAGAAGGCTCGCACTTCCCGTAAAGCGCGTGCCACCAGAGGTCGTGCAAAAGCCACAAAGACGCGTGCCAAGGCTACACGCAAAAAGACGACCACACGTAAAAAGGCTGCAAGCAGCAAAAAACGTAAGACGACCAAAAGAAGGAGGTAAATATGGATGAAGACATGATGCGGGAAGCCGCTGACGACAAACTGATAAACGATGCCTTCCAACATCTGTTGGATAGCTATCTGTCATCGCGCCATCGTAAGAAGGTTGATATCATCACCAAGGCATTCAACTTTGCCCGACAGGCTCACAAGGGTGTGCGCCGTCTCTCTGGCGAGCCCTATATCATGCACCCCATTGCCGTTGCACAAATTGCTTGTGAGGAGGTCGGACTGGGTTCTACCAGTATATGTGCCGCCCTGTTGCACGATGTAGTCGAAGATACCGACTACACGACGGAGGATATCGAAAACATCTTCGGTCCGAAGATAGCCCAGATTGTCGACGGACTGACCAAGATCAGTGGTGGTATCTTTGGCGAACAGGCTTCTGCCCAGGCAGAGAACTTCAAAAAGCTGCTACTCACCATGAGTGAGGATATCCGCGTCATTCTCATCAAGATCTGCGACCGCCTGCACAACATGCGCACACTGGAGTCGCAGCCTGCCAACAAGCAGTATAAGATTGCCGGCGAGACACTGTATATTTACGCGCCGCTGGCCAACCGTCTGGGTCTGAATAAGGTGAAGACTGAACTGGAGAATCTCAGCTTCCAGTACGAGCATCCTGAGGAGTATGCCAGCATCAAAGAGAAGCTGGCTGCTACCAATGCTTCGCGTCACGAACTGTTCGACCAGTTTACGGCGCCCATTGAGGAGGAGTTGAAGCGGATGGGCGTGACCTATGAAATCAAGGAGCGCGTCAAATCGCCCTATAGCATCTGGTCAAAGATGCAGAACAAGCATGTGTCGTTCGAGGAAATCTACGACATTCTGGCGGTGCGCATCATCTTTACCCCCAACAATCGCGACGAGGAAATCAACGAGTGCTTCAAAATCTATGTGGCCATCTCGAAAATCTATAAGAGTCACCCCGACCGTCTGCGCGACTGGCTCTCGCATCCGAAGGCTAACGGCTATCAGGCACTGCACGTCACGCTGATGTCGAAGCAGGGCCGCTGGATCGAGGTGCAGATTCGTTCAGACCGCATGAACGAGGTGGCCGAACAGGGTTTTGCCGCCCACTGGAAATACAAGGATGGCGACGACGACGAATACACCGAGGACGAGGCCGAACTGAACGAGTGGCTACGTACCATCAAGGAGATACTGGACGATCCCCAGCCCGACGCCATGGACTTCCTCGATGCCATCAAGCTGAACCTCTTCGCCTCCGAAATCTTTGTCTTTACGCCCAAGGGCGAAATCAAGACGATGCCTACGGGGTGTACGGCACTCGACTTTGCCTTCACCATTCATACCTTCTTAGGTTCGCACTGCATTGGTGCCAAGGTCAACCACAAGCTCGTGCCGCTGAGCCATAAGCTACAGAGTGGCGACCAGGTGGAGATTCTCACCTCTAAGTCGCAGCACGTACAGCCTTCGTGGATCAACTTCGTGTCCACCGCCAAGGCCAAGGCTAAGATTCAGGCCATCCTGCGTCGTAACAACCGCGAACAACAGAAACTGGGTGAGGACCTGTTTGCTGAATTCTGTAAGAAGAATAATATCGAGAATGTCCTGGCTGCTGCCGATAAACTGACGGAGTTCCATGAGTCGCGTAACCGCGATGAGTTCTACCAGTCGTTGGGCGACAAGACCATCCTTTTGGGCGAGAAAGACATCGACGAGTTGCAAGGTAAGGATACTGGTGCGAAAGGCTGGCGCAGACTCGTTCCATTCCTGGGTCGCGAAAAGAAGAAGAAGGAAGGCGCACCCGATCAGACAGAACTCTTCGTCGTGCCCGAGAAGTTCAACCGCAAGAAGCCCATCTTCATTACCGACGACAATATCACGCAATACAAGTTCAAGCACTGCTGTCACCCCATCCCTGGCGACGACGTGCTGGGCTTCATCGACGGACGCCATCAGATTGAGATTCACAAGCGTGCCTGCCCCGTAGCTGCCAAGTTGAAGGCCAGCTTCGGCAACCGCATCCTCGATGCCAAGTGGGACATGCACAAGAAGCTCTTCTTCGATGCCACCATCCGCATCCAAGGCATCGACCGCGTCGGCATGCTCCTCGACATCTCACAGATTATCTCCAGTCAGATGAGTGTCAACATCCACCGTCTGACCATCACCTCCGAAGATGGCATGTTCGACGGTTCCATCGAACTGCGCGTCCATGACCGCGACGACGTAAAGGAGATTATGAACAATCTGCTGAAGATTGAAGACCTGAAGGACGTCACACAGATCATGTAGCGGCCTACGGCCTAAATATACAATATAAAATAAAAAAGATTAAAGATAAAACAAACACAAACTACGATGAAAACTGCTTCTATTACTACCCGCCGGCATATTCTGTCGCGCACATTATTATTTTTTATTTTTTATTTTTTATTTAGCCCTGTAGGGGCGAAGTCTTACGACAATCCTGATACGCTTTTCGTGGCACGCGACGGTACTGCCGAGTTCCGTAACGTCAACGAAGCCATCGAGGTATGCCGTGCCTTCATGGAGTACCACAAAGTGATATACGTGAAGAAAGGCATTTATAAGGAGAAACTCATCATTCCCCAGTGGCTCACCAACATCGAGATATGCGGTGAGGATCGCGACCAGACCATCATCACCTGGGACGACCACGCAAACATCAAGGCCGACATCACACCACTCACCGCTAATGGTACACCTCAAAAAATCGGTACCTTCCGCACCTTCACGCTCAAGATAGAGGGCAGCAAGATCACGCTGAAGAATATCACCATCGAGAACAATTCCGCCCGATTAGGACAGGCCGTAGCCCTGCATACCGAGGGTGACCGCCTGACATTCGTCAACTGTCGTTTCCTGGGCCATCAGGACACCATCTATACGGGTAATGCCAAGACGCGCCTCTTCTTTAAGGACTGCTATATCGAGGGCACCACCGACTTCATCTTCGGTCCCTCGACGGCTTGGTTCGAACACTGCCAGATATTCTGCAAGGCCAACTCGTATATCACCGCAGCCTCTACGCCGCAGGATGTCGCGTACGGGTACATATTTAATAATTGTAGCATCAGCTGCGACCAAGGGGTCGATAAGGTCTATCTCGGACGTCCTTGGCGCGACTACGGCTATACCCTATTCATGAACTGCCAGCTGCCCCGTCAGATTCGCCCGGAGGGTTGGCACCAGTGGCGTCCCGAAGCCGTCAAGACCGCCCGCTATATGGAGTATAACAATACGGGCGAGGGTGCAGCTACTGACAAGCGCGTAGCATGGAGCCGCCAGCTGACAAAAAAAGAGGCTTCGAAGATTACCCTCGAAGCCGTATTCGCCATCAATGATATCTGGCAACCATAATATCATTCTTCTTCAAAGTCCCAGTCGTCGTCATTCATCTGGGGAGCATTGAACTTACCGCCGTAGTTGCTGCCTGCCAGCAACTGCGGTCCAACCTTGATTTCCATGACCTCCATCTGAGGTACCCTATACTCTTTTTTCATATCTCGTTTCATTCTTCTTTTCTTTCTATTTGGAAGACAACTGGAACAACTTAAACAACTTTTTGATATTTACTTACTGTGATATAAGATTTTCTTTGTTGTCTTTGTTGTTTGGGTTGTCTTTTATTTAATCACAACCTTACGACCTCCATTAACATAGATTCCCTTCTTCGTCGGCTGCTTATCCAGCTTCCGTCCATCCAGGGTGTACCATACATCATTATCAATTGTCAATTGTCCATTGTCAATTGAAACGAGGCTCGTCGTTTCCCCTCCAATCACCACGCGCATGGTCGCAGGCAATTCGTCCACGGCAGTGGTGTTCGAGCCATCCATAGCAGGTGCCAGTGATGCCGTATATCTCAGGTATCCACGCATCGGATCGATGCTGGCTCCTGCACCAGCCTTGACGAACTGGCCGATTTCGCAACCGTTCTTTTCTTCAGCGGCGAAGCCGAATACTCTGCCGAGGTCAGCGTGTCCACTCTGCCATACGATCGGTGAGTGCGTACCGATGAACTCCCACACGCCCTGCGCCGTCGTATGCGGATTGGCGGTGCTGACGGTCACCTGGGCAGTGTTGTTCACCGTCATCTTACCGTTCGAGCCGTTGGGAAGGAAGATATACGGAGTGTTGGCCTGGAGCACATCCGTAGATGACAGTGCCTCACTATAGTGTACCGTCCATGGTGTCGTTGTCTCATCGACTCCAGTGAGTGTATGGAATGTACCACCGCTTATGTTACCCACCACCATCTCGAACGGCAGATACAGCGTGGCAGCCTTGCCATTGATAAAGTTACGCAGTATCTCCACATGGTCCACCAACACAGGCTGTGGAATGCTTACCGTCTGTGGTTCCGTGTTCTCGTCGGGTGTAATCAGCGTCAGCGTGATACCGTCCTGGTCCAGAGTGATGGTGGCGTCGCCCGTAGCGGCAGGTACCTCCACATCCTCATTCTGTTCGTTCTTTACCGTCACCATGACGGGTGCACCGTTGATTGTAAACGGTACATCGACGTCACGCAGGTTGTAGCCACCCTCCTTGTCAGCTATGCTGACGGTGTAGGTGCCAGAGTTCACGAACTCGGTGACGATTTGGTCGTTCAGCTTGTAGCTGACGGTATAATCATCTTGATCGATGACCTTACCACCCACCGTTACGGTAACCGTCGGTTTCTGATCGGTGCCGGCGATATATGTGGCGCTGGCCGGACTTAATGTTACCGTCTGCAGAACGTTTTCCACCAATAGCACATTATTAGCTTTAGTGCCATTGTAAGTAATATAACCCGTTCCATCGATGGTAAAGAAGTTATCATCGGAAATCAGATAACTGTTGGGAGTTTCTGCCTCATGGATGGTATACTCGAAGCCAGTCGTGAGACCCTCAATCTCATAGATATCTGTAGTAGAAGTCCATTCTTTGAGAACATTTCCTTCGTTATCTTTCAGCTGAATGGTCGCACCCGCTATTGCTGCTTTAGTATCAGTATCCACGACACTGATTTTGACCAGCGTCTTTCTATTCTCTACCAACAGTACGTTGTCACTATTTTTACTGCCAGAGGTCGTGATGCTACCATCTGCATTGACAGTAAAGGTGAAGTCGCCAGCGAGGGTATAGCCATCAGGGGCTATTGACTCATGGACAGTGAACTGTTTACCAGTATATAGACCATCAACCGTATGGATGGCTGTAGATGAAGTCCATTCCTTGAGAATGTTATCATTCTCATCTATCAGTTGAACGGTCGCACCTGCTATTGCTTCTCCATTGGCAATATTCACGACGCTGAATTTCACACTTACGTCCTCGACGGTCAGCTTACCGTTGACGTATTCGATGTCATAACTTGCTGTCACGTCGTCGTTATTGCTATTCTTGATGACGGCATCGCTGGGTACGTTATTGCTCTCGCCGACTTCAGTCTGCGTGCCGGTGATGGTAACCGCATCGATTCTATCGCCCTCGGCGAGGTCAGTATTTGTGTAGGTCAGCGCGGTCAGCTCATAGCCGTCATAAAGCTTTGTGGCATCGCCGGCAGTAATGGTCAACGCCTTCTGTTCGATTTTAAAGCTGGCCTTCGCCTCGCCGGCCTTATAGTCGGCATTAGCATCCACAGAGGCCTTCACCCAGTATGTGCCCGCCAAGGACGGTACGGTAGAGCTATAGTCACCGTTTTCGGCATCGGAATATGTATAAGTCGGCCCATTGCTACTCAAGTTATTCTCGACTTGCGGTGTATTGGCGGCCTGGCCATAGGTCCAGTCATCAAGGCTGACGGTAATGTTGTTGTCTAACTTCTCCCTGAAACTGACGGTAACGGTGGCGTTCAGGTTCTCGTCCTCAGGCAGCGTCAGGGTGAACACGTTGGTTGCCGTGCAGGTCACACCGATGGCGTCACCCAGCTTGACATCAGGTTGCGTACGTCGTGGAGCCTGTGCCATGTTAGTGTTGGCAGTCACCTTAGCAGTGACGTCGCCGTCGAAGCAACACCAGTCGCCGTCGGGCGTGATGGTGATAGTCACCTTACCATCGTTATCAGCCCCACTGGCAAAAGCAGTACCATGCTCGCTGACATAGATGAACTTCACACGAGGATTACTCTCTGCTATGGCCATTGCCTGTCCTGCGCCGACCACCATCAGCAGCAGGAAGGTTAAGATTCTCATTGTCTTTGTCATATCTCGTTTCATTCTTCTTTCTTTATTTATTGGTCGCTTCGCTCAAAATTATAGAAAAATTGATTTCGAAAATTATAAGGCCTTCGGCCAGAAATCCTCTTTAACATATAATTGCCATGTAATTGCCCATATAATTTCTCATATAATTAATTCATGATAATTCGTGGGGCATTCGTGGTAATTCGTGTTTCATTTTTTTATAATTTTTTGATTCAATTTTCTTATAATTTTGAGGCCTTCAGGCCGACCCCTTATCTTACAACCACTTTACGTCCTCCATTGATATAAACGCCCTTAGCCGTCGGCTGCTTATCCAGCTTCCGTCCATCCAGCGTGTACCATACATCATTATCAATTGTCAATTGTCCATTCTCTCTTTGAGAGTGTGGCGTTGCGAAGTCAATTGAAACGACGCTTGTCGTCTCAGTGCCGATTGTCAGCACCGGCGCAGTATACGTACCGCTCAATACCAGCAGGCACTTATGAGCACCCAGTCCACCGTTCTCGTCGGCTTGGATGAACTTGCCATCGTACAGCAGGTAGGTCTGTCCTTCGTTGTAGTGGCCTTTGAAGTCGTCCGCGCTGACGTCGCTGCTAAGGCAGTTTCCGTAGAAGGTGAAGGCGCTGCCAGTTGTTGATGCAAGGCCCGTCTGGGCATCATAGCCACTGGCAGGTGCTGCCCCTGCTGCCTTGTATATAGCCGTCACGGGTACTATGACATTCGCACTGCGCTGTATCAGCACCGGTGTGTAGGCCGGAATCGATGTCAATGCATCGTTCAGCGTTACTGTCGAGCCGCTGATGCCGCTGATGGTATAGGCTGTGCAGTTCTCAGGCAGCGTGCGCTCGTAGGTGTCGCAGAATGTAGCCCAGAGGTTGGTACTGTTCGCAGCGAAGAGCGTCGCGGGCGGTACAATCTCCAGTTTCACCTTGCATTCCCCGTCCTCGAAGTTAGCACTGTTCTTCGGTGTGAAGGTCACTTCGTATTCGGTCACATTGCTGTCGGTAGTCGTGGGTACAACCGTATTATCCTTCCACGCGAAAGTGCCTTCTACGTCCAGTTCTCCCGCCTTCACCGTGCCGCCCGTGAGGGTGCTGGCGGCGAGCGTCTGACCGTCGGCTATAGCTGATGCGGTTGGCAGCTCCGTGACGGTGACGATGGCCTTCTCAATCACGAATTCCATTTCCGTGTTGCCAAAGGTAAAGAGCGCACCCGTTTTGCTCTTGACGATGATCTTCGCCTCGCTGCTGGCATCGGTGTTATTCTCATAGGTCACGTCGTATTGGTCGGCGGGAATCTCCTTACCCTCCGCGTAATAGACCTTGACGGCGGGCTCCTTGGCCGTTCCGTCATAGTAGATTGTGCTCTGGTCCACCAGCTCTATGATGGGGCTTGTAACATTCTTGGGAACCACGGTAAAGGTGATGGCCTCTTTGGCAGGGTTGTAGAGGTTGTTTCCGCTGAATCTTGCTTTCAATGTGACCGTACCGAGACCGATGGTGTTCAGGTAGATATCCTCGCTGTTGGGGGCGTTTTCTTCACTCTTCACGACCTTATTCTTCGTGATGACAGTCGGGTCGGAGATCGTCCATCTCCAGTTCGTGCCGCTGACCGCCTTGTCGTTGACGGCATTGACGACAATGGGATTTTCGGGGTCGTATTCAATATTGGCGCCGGTCTGGAACGCCACACCTGCCGTGTTCTGCTTGCCGGTCAGGGTCAGCACGGGGTCTGTCCTGACTACCTTGAACGTGAATAACCCGCTTGATGACAGGTGCCTTTCATCACCGTCCAGTTCCGCGCGGACCACGTATGTCCCTTCCGAAAGTTGGC
>Ga0310786_10001507_pt1 | contig 37466 bp, 36 predicted proteins | sample AusTroGonzalo_MG_FD_203881 | JGI IMG/M metagenome (GOLD analysis project Ga0310786, IMG submission 203881) | Bovine rumen microbial communities from tropical cattle in Woodstock, Queensland, Australia - Gonzalo_03 (v2) (version 2) | ecosystem: Host-associated > Mammals > Digestive system >... | reverse complement strand
CTAACTGAGTAGCCGTTCTGGAGACGAGCCTCTATGACCTTATCATAGTACTGCTCCTTCTTTTGTGTTTGATAAGTAAACATTGTTTCTCGCTTGTTGCGAGTCAACTTTTTTCAGGGAAAGACACTCCCATCCTCAAAAGTGGCCTCTTTTGAGGACGAAACCCCTTTTTCTCGCCTCCCATCCTCAAAACAGGCCCAAAATGAGGACGAGTCACCCCATTTCCCCATCTCATCCTCAAAAGTGCCCTTTATTGAGGATGACACCGTGGCGGTCGGGCGCGAAAGGCGTACATTTCGCGCTCGGCCGGGCAGGACCTGGCACCACCGCCGGACATTGCGTCCGGCGGTTACGAGCGATCTCCGCCCGAGAGCTCTGGGGCTCTCAGGCGGAGTGCTCGTTGCCGGCAAGCGAGGTGGCTGCCCGGCTGATGGGGGGATGGTGTGAAGGTGGCTGCCCGATAGATGGTAGATGGCGTAGTGGTTGCTGCCCGGCGGGTGGGGGGATGGTGAAACGGTGGCTGCCCGGAGAGTGGGGAGTGGGGAAACGGGAGTTGAGTGAGGAGGTGTAAGGAGGGGGCGGGGAGAGTGTAAAAGGGTTTACGGAGTTGTAAAGGTGTAAAGGGGACTTTACAGTTTTACGGGTTGTGTAAGTGGTTGTGGGGTAATGGGTTGCGAGTTTGGCACGGGGGATGATATAGGTTTGGGTGTAAGCGTGAGAAACTTACAGAGATTAAAAAGATGGGTTAAAATCTTATTTGCTACGATGTTTGAAAACAAGCCTTAACTGGACTTGAACTGTGAAAACTTCAAGGCGTTTGCGGCCGGGTCTTTTTTAGAATGCGACCTGACAGAAACATGAGAAACCTTCCTGGCCCGGCCGCGACGCTAATTTTTGAGAAACTGACTGAAAAACTAGATAGTAGACCTGAACTTAACTTGACTGAATTGACAGACCTGAACTGAACTGAACTTTGAAGCGATAAGAATTAAGGGAACCTGAACTTGACTAGGGAAAAGTGCATTAGCGTATTGTAACAAGACGGCCTGGACTTAAACTATGGAACTTCACTTACTTTGAAAACGAACCTTAACTAAACTGACCAACTATAATCAAATCCTTAAACTAACTTAATTATGAAACGTCTTTTTGTTCTTTTGGTGGTTGCTCTGATGAGCACGATGGTGATGAGCGCGAAAACCGTGCGCGGTTATGTCTCTGACCAGAATGGTGATCCGGTGGTGGGTGTGCGGATGATTGTGGCGAATCAGGATGCCCCGAAGCAGGCCCTGGTGATTTCGGAAACGGATCAGACCGGATTCTTCGAGATCGCGGTTCCGGACGACCTGAATGTCGAGGATATCCCCAATGTCTTTGCCCAGCGCGGCGCAAAGGTCATCAAGTACTGGGTGTCTATGAGCGGGATGATCGAGATTGTGATCGATCCTGCGACGATGAAAAGATAGCGTAGCTTAAGCTATGGGAAATAGAGAGCGGGCCGGAGTGCGATACTCCGACCCGCTCGAATGTTATGGATTACACAAAAAGGGGGTGTCAGAACTCGAATGCGACGGTGAGCTGCGGGGCGAAGTTGAGCTTCTCGCCTTTCTTGAAGTTCAGGGCGGAGCCGACGGAGGCGGTCAGGCCGCAGCCGTTCTCCAGCGTCCAGCTGTAGCCGATGCTCGGGGTGATGAAGGCCCAGGCTTTCTCGACGTGGAGTTTGCCTTTCGCGTCAGCGGGGGCGGAGGCGAGCTTCTCCTTGCTCCAGGCGCCGGTGACGCCGGCCTTGAGGCCGAGGACGAAGGAGTTCGGGCTGTCGCTGGTGAAGTACTGGAGGTCGGCGAAGGCGGAGGTCTGCGGTTTCTTAAGGAAGTCATACTGCAAGCCTGCACCGATGTAGACCTGGTCGCCGAACATATAGCCTTGCGAAATGCCGATGGAGGGGAAGAAGCTGGCCTTTTCGCCGCCGGTGAGAAGGTTGCCGCCTACATAGACGCTGCCCTTATAGCCGGGATCGCGGAATTCTTTCGTCTGAGCGTTTGCGGCGGAGGCGCCGAGGACCAGGAGCAGCGAAGCCGCTGCCAGGAGTTTACTTGTTTTTTTCATCGTTAAGTAAGTTTTAATTTAAGTTTACCGGGTTGCTTAAAATCAAAGCCCGTGCCAGTCTCCGGGCGCGCTCGCGTGGGAGGCGCGCGCAATTTGCAACCCGGTTGCGCGCGGACGGGCGTATCTTTGCGGACGTTATGAGTGAGAAAAAACATCTTCCGTTTTTCGGCGTCGGGCCGATTTATATTGCCATCATTGCCGCGGCGACGGCCGCGGGAATGCTGCTTTCGCGCAGCGCGCTGCTGGCCGGCGGGGCGGTGCCCGCCCTGAAGACGCCGCTGCTGGTGGCCGGGATCCTGCTGATCCTGCTGGGCCTGTGTATCTGGGGCGCCGGCTTCTTCCTTTCCCGGATCGACGAAGGGATCCGGAACAACCGCCTGGTGACGGACGGCATCTATGCCTGGGTGCGGAACCCGCTTTATGTCGGGTGGATGTTCGTCTGCATCGGAGTGCTGCTGTTCGCCGCCAATCTGTGGCTGCTCCTGCTGCCGCTCTTCTTCTGGTGGCTGATGGCGTTTATGATGAAGCGGACGGAGGAGAAATGGCTCCACGACCTGTACGGGGCCGAATATGACGCCTATTGCCGGCGGGTGAACCGGACCTGGCCCTGGCCGCCCAGGCGGTGACTTCTCTTGGATAATCCGGCGGGAATTGCTACTTTTATCCCTGGTAATTTAAAACGGATTATGAAAAAATTCCTGCTTTCTGCATTGGCCGTACTGGCCGTGTTTTCCGCCTCCGCCCAGGGGGACGTGGATTTTGAGATGCCGCTGTTCGGCTCCGAGCCGGGCGAAGCGCATCCGGCGTGGTCCGGCGCTGCGCTCAGCGGCCTGAGCTTCGGTCACGCGCACCGCTTCGACGCGCCGGCGCGGACGAAGTCGTCCGGAATGTATTTCGACATATCTTTCTGTGAGTTACGCTGCCGCCCGTGGCGCAATGGCAACTGCTTCTCGGTCGGGCTGGAATATACCGGTGAAATCTATCGGCTGGACCGCGACGCCGCCTTCAACGAGCGCGGCGAGATCGTCGACCTGCCCGCTTCGCGCTCGAAGGGCAGTTCCACTTCTTCCGAAGGAAACTTCCTGGTGGATTTCGGCTATGCGTATGAATGGAACCGCCTCACCGTGGGCCTTTTTGCCTGCCCGGGCATCGGCTACAGCAGCGCGCAGAGCCGCTACAAGCCGGCCGGGACGTCCCTGCGGATGCAGCAGGAGCTGCAGTCCTCGGCCGCCTTCCGCCTGGCGCTGAAGGCCGGCGTCTGGTACAGCAATTTCGGCTTCGTCTTCGGCTATAACTTCGGCAACGTCAGCCCCGCCCGGGAGCTGCCGCATTGCAGTTCCGCCTTCATCGCAATCTCGATCCGCTATTAGTATGAAGAGGCTGACGGCCATCGCGCTGGCGTCCGTGCTGCTTTGCGGCGCGCAGGCGCCCGCGCAGCCGCCCCAGCGCGAGATCCGCGAGAATGTGACGGCGGATTTCGCGCCGAACAAGCATTCTACGCGCGAGCGCCCGCTCCTGATGGGGAGCGACCGCATCGGCGTGCAGTCGCTGCGCGAAGGCGCGTACCGCGATTCGCTGGCGCGCTGGTTCGACCGCATCGAGGAGTACGTGCCCGAGGAGAAGGATACGGTGGCGAACCGCTATTTCCGCGCCCTCTACGGCGCGGACACGCTCTGCTTCCACGAGCGGCGGCCGGAGTTCGTCTGGGAATATGGCGGCCGCACGCTGCTGGAGGTGGAGAGCCGGCTGGCGCCGCACCAGCGCTTCGAGGTGGAGATCGACGGGCTGGGGGAGGCGGAAGTCGCCGCGCTGGCCGATTCGCTCCGCCGGATGCGGACCTCCGACCAGCTGCTCAACAATTCGCAGACCTGCATCTTCTATGCGCTGAACCTGCTGCTGGACCGCGCGGGCGTCAATCCCGCGCCGGTCATCACGCGGAATACGACCTTCACCGACGGGACGCAGCTGAACGCGTTCTTCGCGCATTTCCTGCGCCTGCAGGGAAGCTATCCCTGCAAATTCCGGGAGCTGCGCAAGGCGGAGCTCCCGGGCGACTGCGTGCTGGTGTTCCGCAACGCGCAGGGCGACTATATCCACGCGGTCTTCTACCGCGCGGACACGGAGGAATTCTATACGAAAAACGGGCTTTTCACGCCCGTCATCGTAAAAGATATCCGCCCGATCTCCGAGCGCTATGGCTGCTACGACGCCCAGGGCCTCGACGCAGCCGCGCAGGAGCGGCGGGCGGATACGGTGTTGGTCTTTACTCTGTGATCCGGATACTGACCGAGCGGAGTTCCTGCCAGCCGGAGGCGTCCGTGACGCGGATCATGAAATGATACTCTCCGGGGTCGATGTCCTCCGGGATCGGGATGTTGACTTCCGCTTCGTAGTAGTCTAGGTTTTGGGGAATCGGAAAATCTTGGTTGTAGATCCAGGGGTTGACCGGTTGTTTCACGGGATCCTGCCGGCATTCGCCGGCTTCCGTGCTGTGGGTATGATGGTCGAAGTTGTTGTGAATTTCCAGGTTGTAGGAGCCCAGCTCCACGTTGTCGCCGAAGGCGTACGCGAACGGCAGGACGCCGCCGCGCCGGAACTGCTGGCAGTTCAGCGGCGAGGCGTAGTCGCCGTGCGGGAGGATTTCGGGCGGGACCTTGTCCTGCTCCTTGGAAGTGCTGCCGCACGCGCAGAGCGCGCACAGCAGCAGCGTTTTCAATAGATTTCTACTCTTCATGTTCGTGTTCGTGCTCGTGCTCCGCATCGAATTCGATGACGTCGACGTGGGTCTCGGCCAGGGTCGTCTGGCCCTTCTGGTCGGTCACCGTGAAGTGGAGGTGGTATTCGCCGAGCGGCGCGTCGGCGGGAATGTCGATGTGCTCGTGGAACTCCACGTTCTTGACGCCGATGTATTTGCCGTCCGTGTATGACTTCTCGATCTCGTAGGTGCCGTTTTCCTGGTGGATCTCGACGTCGATGCGCTTGATCAGGCCCTCCGCGAGGATGTCCGCCTCCAGGTGCAGGTCGTCGCCGCGCATCGCGACCTTCTCATTGTCGTGGCCCACTTCCGTGAGGTTGACGGTGGGCTTGGCGATGTTTTCCTCCTTGTTGCAGGAAGTGGCGAAAAGGATGATGGCAGCGGCTGCTGCGAGCGAGATGATGGAATTTACTTTCATTTTATTCAGTTTGTTAAAATTCGAGTCCCAGCATCAGGGATGCGTTCAGCCCCGGTTCGGGGACTCCGATGAGCCGATAATAGCTCGTGTGTTCATAGTAGCGCCGGTTGAGCAGGTTCTCGACCTGCAGGCCGGCTTTCAAAAGAGTCTTCCCGAGCGGGAAATCCTTTCCCGCCGAGAGGTTGAGCGTGTACCAACCGTCGGTCGGCTTTTCAGGAGGCACGATCTCGTCCTGGCGGCCTGCGATGCGCACGCCGAGCGAGACGAAACCGTCGTCCAGGAATGAATATTTGCAACTGATATCGGCCCGCCAGGGCGGCGAGAAGGGGAGCGTGTACCCCTTTTTGGCGCCGGACATCTGGCGCTGCCAGAGGTATTCTCCCTTGGCTTCCAGCTCCAGCCAGCTGGCGACCTGCCAGGTGGCCTGCGCCTCAAAGCCGGTCCGGAGCACTTCCGCCTGCGTGTAGGTGTACATCTGCAGGCCTTCGTAGTAGGTCGAGCCGGGATTGAGGTAGATGTAGTTGGGGAACCAGTTCAGGTACGGGTCCAGCCGCAGCGAGAGCCGTTCGCCGAGCCAGTTGATGCCGGCGTCGACCTGGTAGGACTGCTCCGGCGCCAGGTCGGGCGCGCCTTTCTCGTAGCGGAAGATGTGGTAGTTGACGCCGTCCGCGCCCAGCTCCTTGGGGATGGGGACGCGGAAGCTCTTGCCCACGTTGACCTTCAGCACCCAGCGGGCGGGGCTCCAGGCGAGCCCGGCCGACCAGGTGAAGCTGTCGAACGTGCGCCGGAAGTCCTGCGAGCGCTGTTTGTAGACCGGCTTGCCGGTCGCGTCGGGCGTCGTGAACCAGTCCTCGTAGCTGTGGATGGCCGTTTCCACCCGGTCGTAGCGCACGCCGGCGTTGACGTTGAGTTCCTGCGAGACCGTGAAACGGTCGATCAGGAACGCGCCGCCGGCGAGCGTCTCGAAGTCCGGGATGATGAAGCCCCAGCCGCCGCGGCGGTTGTGCTGGAATTCGGCGTCCGCGCCGCCCTGCAGCTGGTGCCGCGCGGAGAGGTCGTAGCGCATTCCGAGTTTCCCCGTCAGGGTGTGCTTGTGGAAGACGCGTTCGCGGTCGTCCGCGGGCACGGGCATATAGCCGTGCGAAACGGGCTCCGAGCGCTCCTCGCGGTGGTTCAGCTGCCAGGCGAGGTCGGCGTCGACCGTCACACGCTCCGCGTGGAAATGCGCGTGGTCGTGGACCGTCAGGTGGCTGACGCTCTGCCACGGCAGGTCGATGTCGCGCCGCGAGGCATCGTAGTCGATGCCCGACAGGCGCACCTCCAGGCCGTGCGCATTCGCGAAGAAGCCGCTCTTGGACCAGGCTTCCGAGACGATGAAGTCGTTGCGGAAGCGCGGCCCGACGTAGCCCAGCGTGAGCGAGGCGTCGCGTTCGCGGCCGGCCGTGTTGCGCAGCGTGCCGTCCTTCAGCGGGATGCGGTAGGAGTAGTATTCGATCTCGTCCGTCGGGACGCGGTAGTCGGCGTAGTCCGAGCCGGTGAGGTTGAGCCGCCAGTAGAAGTTGCCCTGACGGCCCTGCAGGCGCGTGGAGAGGCCGAGCGCGAGGTTGTTGCTGCGCGCGAACAGGTTCACGCGCCCCTCGAAGGGCGCAGTCGGGAGGTAATTGGTGTAGATCCCGAGCACGCCTCCGATGGCGTCGGAGCCGTACATCAGCGCCCCCGGGCCCTTGACGACCTCCACGCGGTCCACCGCGAACTGGTCGATCTCCAGGCCGTGGTCGTCGCCCCATTGCTGCCCTTCGTGCTTGATCCGGTTGACCGCCACGACGATCCGGTTGAAGCCGAGGCCGCGGATGGCGGGTTTGGACTGCCCGGAGCCGATGGCGCGGGCCTGCACGCCGGGAATGGCGCTCAGACTCTGCATAAGCGTCCCGGAGAAGTTGTTTTCGATATAGTTCCGGCCGATGTCGATGCTGTTCAGTGACATATGCATCAGTTCCTGACGCTGCGATTCTCCATAGACGGAGGCGGCGCTCAGGACTTCTGTCGTGTCCGGTCGCTGAATCAACATGACGGCAGCCAGGAGGGTTGCAATCATATTATTCCTGTTTGTATTGTTGATATAGCTGTCCCTCTCCGCGAGAATCGCGTACTGAGAGCGCTAGGATTAGGCGAACAATACCAGGATGGGAGGGGCGCGGGAATGGTTGTGCCGCTGGCTGCCGGCGGGGACGTCCTGCTCCGGCGCGCCGGAGGCCGTCTTCAGACGGACGACGAGCGGGAGGACGGCCGCGGCCAGCGCGGCGATGTAGGGGAGACCCAGGAAGTGGCAGAGCACGCAGTCGTCGATGCCGCCTTCGCCGGGCAGCAAATGACCGGATTCGTGGTGGCAATCGACGCAGGAGAAGGCCTCTTCGTGGGGGTGACGATGGAGCGAAGACGCGAGGACGGCCGGCAGGAATACTGCCAGCAACAGCAATGAAAGGATGCGTCTTCTCTGTTCCATGGGGCTGCAAAGATAGTCAATTCTGCCCGATTCCGAACGGAAATCATCATAAATTATGATGGCCCGCGGATCGTATTAAAATGCTGCCAATGGCCCCTGCCGGGTCACTGGCAGCATTCGTTCGAGCAGACGCCGGCCTTCAGGAAAGCGCCTTCTTCGTCGAAGTCAATTTCCAACGAGCATGCGTTCCTTTTCAGCTGGTAGCTGAGATGCCGGGTGTTCTGCCCGCGAGGTCCGTTTCCTTGTCCCAGCCGGGACATGACGCACGAATAGGAGGGCCCCGCTTCATTCAACCAGTCCATCACGTCCTCGGACATATAATACCGGATTGTCGGGTCCGAATGGTGATGCCAAGCCCACCGGTCGAATTTGATCTGCCGACCGAGGGTCGGCGCAAACGAAAGGATGATGCACAGGGCTGCAATAGCCCCGAGCACCATCACTGCGCGTTTTAAGAGTCTGTTCACAGTTTAGAGGAAAAGGTTATTTGGATTTTTGCAGGATATATGTTGTCGTGTTTCCTTCTTCGTCCGAGGCGCTCAGGTGCATCTTGTCCCCTTCGAGGGTGCCGGAGAAGACGAGATAGGATTTCTCTCCGTCTCCGTGATAGAGGCCGAAGTCCGAATCGCCGTCCCAGCGGGCCTCGAAGATGCGGCGGTTGCCGGCGAACATCCCGACGATGCCCGTCTCGACGACGCCTTCCGTCTTTCCGTTGCGGAACCAGACGCAGAGCGTGGCGATGTGTTTTTCCGTGGCGCCGGTGGTGTTGTTGGTCATTTCAACGGGATATGTCGTGCTCCAATAGGGCGTCGTATTGTCTTGATCCAGCGAGCAGGAGCTCAGGAGGCATAATGCGCCAAGCGTGGCGATGGCGAGTCTTGTGTTATGGCTTTTTCTCATAGCTTTTTCTCTTGTTTCCATATTATAAACGCACCGAACCGCGAAATACGGCTCGGTGCGCGAGAAAATTTTGGTATTTTTTTTGCGAAGCTTTCCCGAAACGACTAGAACCATGAAAGCGAATCTTCTTCTCACCCTCGGTCTGATGTTCTTTTGTGCCGAGTCCTTCGCCCAGGACATCATCCACACGCTCGACCAGCGTCCTATCGAAGCCAAAGTTCTCGAAATCACGGATGATTATGTCCGGTACAAGACCTTCGACAACCTGGAGGGGCCGGATTACCGGATGTCCGTGAGCCGGATCCTGCGTATCGTCTTCGAGAACGGTACGGAGAAGCTTTTCTCCAATGACGCCCCGCTGGGTATCGGCGTCTTCGGACCGATTTCTTACCGCCACGGCCGCTTTTACGATTATCGCGGATATCCCATCGACAGCCGCAACGATTATCTGGGCGTGGCCTTATACGGAAGCGATTATCGCAAGGCGGTCAGCCAGAATTACTGGGGAATGCTGCTCACGCTGTTTGGCTCGTCCCTGGTAGTCTCCTCGGCCGTCGCTGCTGCGGCGGCTTCAGACTTCAACAAGTCCTTGTCGTCCCATAACTCGTCGCGTTGGGATAGTTGGGATAACTCCGGTATGCGTGATTCTTACGGCATGACGGCCGTTCTCGGCGTCACGGGCGCCGCATGCCTGGGCGCGGGTATCCCGCTCTGGATCAGCGGCAACCGGAAGCTCAACAAGATCGCCGACGACTACAACCGCAACTATGGCCGCGGCAATGTCGGCTACAATTCGAGCGTGGAGCTCAAATCCGGTCCCAACGGCGTGGGCCTCGCCCTGAATTTCTAGCGGCGTTCCTTTTCCCCGAGGACGCACCAGCGGACGACGGGGATGCGTTTCAGCAGCTCGTAGAGGAGCGGCGAGAGCGTGAACACCGCCACGGTCAGGATGGCGTACATCGCAACCGGCGGCAGCTGGGTGTACTTTTTCATCATATAGCCCAGGCTCGCCACGACTACATAATGAACGATATAAAGGCCGAAGCTGGAGCGGGTCATGTACCCGGCGAAGGCTCCGGTCTTGTCGAATTTCGCCTTGAACCAGCCCATCATCGCGAGGCACATCATCCAGCCGTAGAGGCAGTTCAGCGGGCTGCCCAGGTACTGCGGCGAGGTGTTGTCCTGACCGAAGGTCGTGACGGTCAGGACGGCGCCCGCCGCGACGGCGCAGGCCATCAGCGGGATCCAGAGCTTGCCGAGCTGTTCCTGCACGTGGTCGTGCGAGAAGATGTAGTAGCCCAGCAGGAAGCAGATCAGGTAGAAGACCGGTTTATAGAGGTTGATCAGGCCGTCCAGGCTGTCCGGGCGGGGCTGCAGGACCAGGGTCTTTTCGCCGAGCCAGATCAGGATGCCCAGCAGGATGACGGGCGCGATGCCGGTTTTGCTGAAGCGGGGCCAGAGTTTGTCCTGTTTGTCGAGGGCGCGGATGCCCAGGAGGAGGAGGGAGAAGAGCCACAGGTCCTGGATGAACCAGAGCGGACCGGTGCCGCTGATGGCCCAGAGGAGGAATTTGATCGGCTGCTTGATGTTGATGAGCCCTTGGGCGTCCGCCACGGCCGTGTTGAAGTAGCCCGTCATCCACTGGAAGACGAACAGGCCGACGGTCGCCGGCACCAGGAGTTTGCGCGTACGCGCGCGGTACCATTCCTTTGCGGAATGTTTCTCCAGCGCGTACCGGGCGCTGATGCCTGCCAGCAGGAACAGCAGCGGCATGAACCAGGGGTAGAGGATGTACATCACGATGTCCTGGTACTGCGGGCCGTCGCCGAAACCGCCGATCCCGCCGAAGACGCCTTTGTTGTTATAGAAGTAGATGACGTGGTAGAACAGCACCAGGAGCACGGTCACCCAGCGCAGGTTGTCGATCCAGTGTTTTCTCATTTCGACAGGCCCTCCATCACCTGGTCCACGGCGCTCTGGAAGATCTCCGTCTTGATCAGCGCCATGCCTTTCTGGTCTCCGACCATCAGCAGGGCATCGCCCGGTTTGATTCCATACGTATTGCGCGCGTCGCGCGGGATCACGATCTGACCCTTGTCTCCCACCTTCACAACTCCGAAGATGTACTTTCCTTCTTGCTCTTGCATATTTCCTACTTGTTAGAAATTTCCCACAAATATAACAATTCTCCCCGGATTCCTGGCAATTCTCCCCATTTCATGGACAGACTCCTTTATTCGCGGCGACTGCCGTGCTGCGAAGGAGGGAAGCGCTGTTCGAAGTGGGGGAAAGTGCCCTGTCTGGAGGGGAGAAATGCGGTGTGTATTTGTATTTGTCCGAGGGGGTGTTGAGAGGGACGGGTGGGGGCTGGCCGCTGATTGGGGTGCGTGGAGGCCAATTTCCGTTTTATGAGTGTGGAAGGGGTGTTTCTGAGCGGGTTGGATGCTGATCCGAAGAGGGAGAGTGGGTGGATTAGCGCCTGTCTGTCACGGGTTTAGGTGTTGTTTGGGGCGAAATCAGGTGCGTTTTGGTGGTAAAACGGGGCTAATCGGAATAATTTCCGTTTTTGTAAAAAAAGTTAAAGATATGAATATATCTTTAAAAAATTTTTTCATTACAGAGTGTATGTTTTTTAAAAAGTTTTTATTTAAAATTGTGGGTGAATTTCAATAAGTGAGACTAATAACAGCCGTCGTATTAAAAATTTTACCCATGCTTGAAAAACTATTGGCTCATTATGCGGATTTGTTGAATGAGTTCTTGAAGCAAACGTACAATCACCCCGAAGGTATTGCTGCCGTGGGGCGGATTGGCGGTACGACGGACGCGATTCCCAACAAACTCGTCATTTCCCTGCTGAACGTCGAACGTGAGACCGCCGGTGGAACGGTTCCGGCTACCTATCGGTCTGGCAATGGGGCGTATTCCCGAACCTATTCTCCGCTGCTTCTGAACCTGAATGTCATCCTGGCATCCGTCTTCGAGGAGAGCCGGTATGGTTTCTCTCTGTCGGTGCTGTCCGACGCCCTGCGTTTTGTCCAGGCTTGTCCGAAATTCAAGTTCGACGGGATGGATTTCACCGTCGAGATCCTGGACATTTCCATGCAGGATTTCAACAATGTCTGGACGCTGCTGGGTGGCCAGTGCTATCCTTCCGTGCTCTGCAGGATCCGCTATCTGTATGTCGACGGTGGCGTGATCGCTTCGAGCGGAAAGACTGTCAACAATCCGGATGTCAATGTGAACGGCAACTAAAGCGAAGCTGAAATCTGTATGGAAAACTATCGCGAGCTTTTCCGCCTGGTGGTCGAGCACGATTACTACGGAGGTGGAGGATGTCGGGCTTTCTCCTGTGACCTGACCCCTTTGGGACAAGAACTTCTGCGGCGCCGGGACTTCTGTTTCCGCCAGGTGGCGGCCAATGCCTGGGCCCTGTATTTCCGGCGGATTCCTGTCGTCGACGACAGCCTGATGCTGTCGCTGGGGTGTCTGGACCCCAATTTCCCGCTGTACACGGATTGGGCGGGATATGTTCCCTCGACCGTCTATGGGCTCGAACTCCCTTCTCGCGAGCGGATCGAGGCGGACACGGATCTTGTCGCCCGGGACGGCAAGCGCGGGCTGGGAATGGGCCTGTGCTCGATCCAGCTCCGGCTGGGCCGGGACCTCTACGCGGCGGCTGAAGCCGGCAGCCCGATGGCCGCGACCATCCATTTCAAGGCGGTCGCGGTCAGATGGGCCTATCTCTTCATTCCACGCAAGGAAAAGGAATACCCGACGGACCGCCTGCGGCTGGAGGACGAGAGCGGCCAGGTCGTCTTCGACGCGATGTCGGACGACCCGGACCGGAAAGATGCCGTGCGCACCGCCTCCCGGGACGCAATTCCGCTGCGCAGCAGCTATGGCTGCAAATTGCGCCTCGTGGCGTACGACGCCAACGACCGGCGCGTCGTCCTGTTGTCGGACGTCGAGCCGCCGGAGCCCGGGCGCTTCCTGGACGCGCCCCGGGGCACCATCCAAAGCATAAGCTATTACTAAGTAATACTCAAATCCTTTTATGTTTAACCAATTTTAAATCAAATGGGCGAATACAAAACCCCAGGCGTCTACATCAAAGAGAAGAACGCCTTTGGATCTTCCGTCGTGGAGGTCGAAACCGCTGTTCCCGCCTTTATCGGTTACACCGAGAAGGCCCTGAACGGAACAGAAGACTTAACAGGGAAGGCTTGGAAAATCACTTCCATGGCCGAATTTATCCAGTATTTCGGTGGAATGCGGGTGCCGAAGTACACGATCGCCGCAGTCGCGGACGGTGCCGCTCCCGCTGCCGGAGGCAATTCGTTTGCCGTGAATACGTTCGACGGTGACACGAAGCGCTTGTTCTCCATCAGCGTGGACAACAACTACACGCTGTATCTCAACATGCTGCTTTTCTTCGCGAACGGCGGCGGTCCGTGCTACATCGTCTCCGTCGGCAGCTATGAGTCCGAGTTCAAGAGCGCGGCGCTGAGCGCGGCCCTGGATGCGCTCAAGTCCGAGAGCGAGCCGACGATGGTCGTCGTCCCGGAAGCCGTCAACTTCGCGGTGGAGGACTGCGTGGCCCTGCAGCAGGCGGTGGCCCAGCATTGCGGCGACGAGCAGAACCGGGTCGCGATCCTGGACGTCTTCATCGACCGGTATCCGCAGGATCCGACGCAGACCGTCGATTATCCGGGCGCCTTCCGCGATGCCTTCACGACACCGTACCCGTCCTATGTCGCGGCCTACTATCCGTATCTTGCCACCTCCGTCCTCTCCGATGGGGATATCACGCCGGATATGATCGTGTTCAGCGGCGAGCTGAAGGACTTCCTGTCTTCGCTGGGCCTGGCCGACGATCAGGTGGGCGAGCTGGTCAAGCTGGCTCCGAACGGCTTCAACACGGATCTCCACCAGGCGCTCCTGCAGAATTCGCCCGCGTATTCCCAGCTGGTCAAGGCGATCCTGGCCAATCTGAACCTCCTGCCTCCTTCCGCCGCGATGGCCGGCGTGTATGCCACGACGGACAAGACGCGCGGTGTCTGGAAAGCGCCGGCGAACGTTTCCATCAACTCGATCGTGAAGCCGTCCGTTACCATCAACGATTACGATCAGAAGGACCTCAACATGCCGATGAGCGGCAAGGCGATCAACGCAATCCGCACCTTCCCGGGCGAAGGCCTGAAGGTCTGGGGCGCGCGTACCCTCGACGGGAACTCCCAGGATTGGCGCTACATCAACGTGCGCCGTACGATGATCTATCTGGAGCAGTCCGTGAAGAACGCCGCCCGCGCCTATGTTTTCGAGCCCAACGACGCGGGCACCTGGATCAATATGAAATGTATGATCGAGAATTTCCTCCGCAGCGTGTGGAAGCGCGGCGGTCTGGCCGGCGCCGTCCCTGAGGACGCCTACGAGGTCCACATCGGACTCGGCGACACGATGACCGCCGACGATATCCTGGAAGGCATCCTGCGCGTCACCGTCCTGGTGGCCGTCAGCCATCCTGCCGAATTCATCGAGATCACGTTCCAGCAGCAGATGCAAAAGAGTTAATCCCATTCGTTCAATCACAAATTAAGCAATTACTATTATGGCAGCAGCAGATAATGGTTCCGCGCAGAGTTCCAGCACGCAAGCCTGGCCTTTGCCCAGTTTCTATTTCAAAGTATCAATTTCCAATGTAGGAGATATTTCCTGCAGCGAAGTTTCCGGTTTGGAAACGGAATTTGAGGAAATCACCTATCGTGCGGGCGACAGCCCCGTGTTTACCAAGCTCAAGATGCCCGGCCTCAAGAAAGCCGGCGACCTGACGCTGAAGAAGGGTATCTTCAAGGGCGACAAGGCCCTCTGGGACTGGGTGAACAAGGTGAAGATGAACACGATCCAGCGGGAGGTCGTCACGATCAGCCTGCTCGACGAGTCCGGCAAACCGGTCAAGACCTGGGAGGCCGTCAACGCCTGGCCCAAGAAACTCACGGTCGAAGGTTTCAAGTCGGATGGCAACTCCACGTCCATCGAGACGATGGTCATCGCACACGAAGGTGTCAGTCTCAAGTAACTAGTTTCGATCTATGTCAGCCACCGTATTTCCCGTCAGTTTCTATTTTCTGGTAACCTTCCAGAATTCGAAAGGGGTGATATTCCAGACCTCCTTCAGCGAAGTGCGTGGTATCGGTTGGAAACTCCAGACCAAGGAAGATCGCTTATTCGGGTTAAAAGTCAAGATGCCGGATCAAATGACGCAAAATGAGTTGGTCCTTGTGCGTCCGATCACCGCATTGAGCGATGATTTCTCCGATTGGGTGGATAAATGCTCTTTAAAGCTGGCTTTCCGGAACGGCAACGACAATATGATTGGAGTCAAGGCCTGTGACGTGGTCGTCAAACTGATGGACCACAATGGAGAGCCGCGGGCATCCTGGTCTTTCTACCATGCGTACCCCGTGGATTATTCGCTGGGGAATCTGAAGGCGAGCGAAAGTGGTCTCGCGATGGAGACCATTACGTTAACCTACAATTTCGGATGGCGTGTTCAATAGTTGCTTCCAATGCCGATAATCATCAAAGAAATGCACGTACGCACCGTGGTCGAGCGGAAGCTCATCACGGAGACGGAGGTTTCCGAGGAGGTTATCCGCAAGATCGAAAAGCGGATTGTCGACAGACTGTCTGACTATGAGGACGGGCAGTCTGTCCGACAATTCAATACACGAAGAAAAAACGAAAGATAGCAGACCGTGGCAGCAAATATGTCGATCACATCCTATACGGATGAAAACTACAACAGCGAGAGCCAGCCGGCGCTGGAGTTGCCGGTCAATCCCGACAAAGTCAAGCTTTCAAAGGGAATCCAGTATGCGGAGGACCGCCAGCTCGGAAGCCTGAACGGCGCGAACACGTATGTCCGCTATCAGCCGGAGACATTCAGTTTCGAATGTGTCTTCGATATGACGGGAGCGCTGGCCGACGAAGATGAGCCCGGGCCGGTGCACGATATGGTGAAATCGCTGGAACAGCGTCTGTATGACTACAATACGGAAGGGCACAGGCCGTCTTACGTCAAGGTGGAATACGGCGACATCTCGTTCTACGGGCAGCTGAAATCCCTGGACACGGAATACTCCCTGTTCGATACGGACGGGATCCCGCTGCGCGCGGAGGTGAGAGTTACCCTTTCGGGCTATTGCAGCCATAAAGAAGAGAAGTCCCGTTTCTCCAAACATTCTCCGGACGTGTCCCGTCTGGTGAAGCTCAAAGACGGCGAGACGCTTGCGTACCTCTGTTCCGAAGTTTATGGCGACCCGCTCCTGGTGGGCCAGGTCGCGCGCTTCAACAACCTGGCTGGCTTCAGGAGCATTCCTCCGGGAACGGAGATCCTGATGCCGATGCTGAAAAAGAATTGACCCTATGGCAGATTCGCCCTCGAAATATACCGGCAGGTTGCTGACCTGCGTCGTGACGGTGGACGGAAAGAAGCTGGACGACAGCTATATGCTGGTGTCCGCGGACGTCCGCCTCGAGCTGAACCATATCGGCCGGGCGCGGCTGAAGTTCAACGCCGGCAATATGGACAAGCAGACCTTCGACGAAAGCGACGACAGCCTGTTCAAGCCCGGGAACACCCTGCGCCTGGATGCCGGCGACATCGACAGCCAGGAGACGGTCTTCGACGGGCTCATCACGGGCATCCGCATCCAGGTGGGCAAGGACGGCCGATCCTATATGGTGCTGGAATGCCGCGACAACGCCTTCCCCGCGACGCAGGGGAGGAAGAACCGCATTTACGAGAAGAAAAGTGACAGTGACATCATCAAGGAGGCGCTCTCGTCCTACGGCAGCGTCTCCGTCGATGCGACCACCTATAAACATAACACCCTGGTCCAGTACTACTGCTCGGACTGGGATTTCGCGCTTTCGCGGGCGGACGCCTGCGGCCTGTACGTGTTCTGCGACGGGAAGAAGATCGAAGCCGCGAAGCCGGCCGTGGACGGTTCGCCCGTACTGGGCCTGACCTTCGGCGAGGACATCATCGATTTCAACCTGGAGCTGAGCTCCGACGACGTGTACGCGGACTACCAGGCGGTCTCCTGGTCGGCGGACAAGCTCGAGGCCGTCGTCCAGTCGGCCCCGGCGCCCAAGTACAACAAGCAGGGCGACCTGGCCCCGGACAAGATCGCCTCCGGCGGGAAGCTGCTCCTGCAGACGGATGCGCCGACGGAGGCGGATGCGCTGAAGCTGTGGGCCGGCAGCGCGGCCCAGCGCAGCGCCCTGTCCCGCTATCAGGGCACGGTCAGCTTCTACGGGACGGGGAAGGCCAAGCCGGGCTGCCTGATTGAACTGAAGGGCCTTGGGAAGCGTTTCAACGGGAACCTGTTCGCCGGTTCGGTCAGCCACCACATCAAGGACAACGAGTGGACGACGGAAGTCGGCGCCGGCGTGCCGACGACCGGCATCATGGACGAGCCGGACGTCGAATCGCCTTCGGCTTCGGGCTTCCTGCCCGGCCTGCACGGCCTCCACAGCGCGGTCGTGAAGCAGCTGGACGGCGACCCGCAGGGCGAGTGCCGGATCCAGGTGGAGCTGCCGTGGATGGACGGTCAGAGCAAGCTGCTCTGGGCGCGCCTGGCGTCGCTGTACGCCACCAACACGGCCAGCCTGTTCTTCCTGCCGGAGGTCGGGGACGAGGTCGTGGTCGGGTTTATGAACAACGACCCGACGCATCCGGTGGTCCTCGGCGCGTTCTACGGCAAGAAGCAGAAACCGCCCTTCGAATATGACAAGAAGAACGATACGAAGGCGATCATCACCCGGGAGAAGCTGACCCTGAGTTTCGACGAGAAGAAGAAGGTGATTACGGTGATGACGCCCGCCGGCAATTCGGTGGAGCTCAGCGACGACGCCAAGTCCATCACGCTGAAGGACCAGCACGGCAACGAGGTCAAGATGGACAAGGGCGGGGTCGCCGTCACCTCCTGCAAGGATATCAAGCTGAGCGCCAAGGGCGGCATCACGATGGATGCGAACTCCAAGATCAGCTGCTCCGCGAAGAGCGACGTCAGCCTGGAGGGAATGAACATCAGCGCCCAGGCGAAAGTGGGCGCCACGGTCAAGGGAAACGCGAAAGCGGAGCTCTCCGCGAGCGGACAGACCACCGTGAAGGGAGCGATGGTAATGATCAATTAAACGAAGAAAGATATGCCGCCGGCCGCAAGATTGACAGATATGCACGTTTGCCCGATGCAGACCCCTGCGTTCCCCGCACCGATCCCGCACGTGGGCGGTCCGGTGACGGGGCCGTGCGTGTCCAACGTGCTGATTGGCAAGCTGCCGGCGGCCGTCGTCGGCGATATGTGCGTGTGTACGGGGCCGCCGGACACCATTGTCAAGGGCTCCGCCACCGTGCTGATCGGCGGGCGGCCGGCGGCGCGGATGGGGGACACCACCGCGCACGGCGGGACCGTCGCCGCGGGTTGCCCGACCGTAATGATAGGAGGCTAAAAGATGGATATGCAGAAAGAATGGATGGACAATGACGCATTCCTGGGCGTCGGATGGAGTTTTCCGCCCGTCATCACGGAGCGGGGCGTGAAGATGTCGGCCTACGAGGACGACATCCGGGAGAGCCTGCGGGTGCTGTTCAGCACGACGCCGGGCGAGCGGGTGAACCGTTATGACTATGGCTGCCCGCTGCGCCGCTTCAGCTTCGAGCCGCTCACGCAGCAGACCATCGAGCGGCTGCGCAGTGCGGTCAGCCGCGCCGTCATCCTTTTCGAACCCCGGATCGTGCTGGAGAACGTCTCGTTCGAGGAAGATCCGCAGGAAGGGTGCCTCCGGATCCAGCTGACCTATACCATCAGCAAGACGAACAACAGGAACAATATGGTCTTCCCGTTCTACATCAACGAGGGGACCGGTTTGGAGAAATAAAGATATGCTCAGTACGGAATACCTGTCCAACGAGGCGAAACTGAATCAGTTCGATGCCCTGACCGACGACTGGCGGATGCTGTTCGCCCAGCTGGTCAAGGACGGCCGGGACCACAGCCTGGCGTCCTTGCTCGAGAACAATGTCCTTTCCGTACTCGCAGACATCAGGCGCAAGAAGTTCGACGGCTATGGCGCGAGCTTCTCGGAAGCCCACGGCACGATTCTCCAGTACCATTACGTGCGCAAGCTGGAGCAGGAAATCGGGCGGTGGGCCGACCGGCTGGACGCGTTCATCCAGCGCGGTCCCCAGGCCGGCCGGGGCGCCCGCGACTCCGTGACCGTCGCGCGGGAACTGCGCGACCTGCTGCGCGCCTGCCTCGCCGAGACGCAGCCGGAAGGCGCCAAGCACCGCTACTACCGGATGCTGCACGCCGTGTCCGGCGTCCAGGAGCGCTTCGGGAAATACGTGAAGGCGCTGGAGGCGTGTTCGGACGTCGATCCGTCCATCTCGCTCCTGTTCGCCTTCCTCCGCAACTATGGCGGCATCGCGAACGGCTTCAACCGCTCTTTCGCGGCGCTGCCCGACCTCTACCGCCGGGAGATCCTGGGCGAGTCGCCGCAGGCGGAGACCGCCGATTCCGTCTATCTGCTCGTCACGCCCAAGGAAGGGGAGCCCGACTTCACGCTGCCGCCGCATACGGCGTTCGCCGCCGGCGACCTGACCTATGAGACAGAGAAGGCGGAGACGGTCTGCCGGGTCCGGTGCGCGCAGTCCAAACCCTTCTCCCGGGCCACCGCCTCCCTGGAATTCTCCCCGGTGGGGTGGCAGATCGAGTCATCGACCCTCGTGATGGAAGAAGGTTTCCGTCAGATCGGGCTCACGATAGCTTTGCGGGGCGGCTCCGCCGATGCTTTTTCCCGGGAGGGCCTGACCATGCAGTATTCTACCGCCGCCGGGTGGCAGGACGTCGCCGCCGACTGCAGCCTGCAGGACGGCCGGCTGCAGCTCGGTTTCGTCCTGGATAAGGAGGCGGCGGCCCCGGCGCCCTGCGCCGCGGAGACCCACGCGGTGGACACGGAATTCCCGGCGCTGCGCCTGCTGATTGCGCCGTTCAGTCCGATGTACGCGTGGGCGGAGACGGTTACGTTCGGCGGCGTGACCCTCCACGTGTCCGTGAACGGCATCCGGGATTTCGTCTTCTATAATGACCTGGGCGATGTCGATACGACGCAGCCGTTCGCCGTTTTCGGCCTCCAGGCCGAGAAAGGCGCGTGGTTCGTGTTCGGCAAGGATGAGCTGGGGCTCAAGAAACTGACGTCGGCCTCGCTGCGGGGAACGTGGCAGAAGATGCCGGACAGCAAGGAGAGCTTCGACCAGCGCTATGCCGACTACGGTGTCGATGCTTCCAGCTTCAACGTTTCGATCGAATATCAGGAGAACAACCTGCTGAAGAATGTCGGGAGCCAGCCGCTGTTCGCTTTCGATGTGGACGGCGCGCTTGCTCCGGCCGACATCCAGGTCGTCCTCGACAACCAGCACGTGATCGGCGGCAGCACGAGCTTCAACAAGGACGGTTATTTCCGGGTGACGCTGCAGTCGCCGGAGATCGGCTTCGGACTGGAGAAGTACCGCTCGCTGTTCCTGCAGGTGATGCTGGAGAACAGCAAGAGCAAGAAAGTCGTCAAATCCGCCCCCGAGGAGCCCAGCGTGCCCTATCTCGTGAACGTGGAACTCTCCTACGAGGCGGAGGCGGCCACGAGTTTCGCGACTTCGACGGCCGGTCCCGTCCCGGTGCGGGACGCCGCGGGGACGATCTCCCTGAGCCGGATCCTGGAATTCTCCGCGCGGCAGACGTTCCCCTGGGAAGCGGGGGAGCGGCAGACGCTGGCGCCGCAATATCCCGCCGCTGCGATGCAGTATTTCGCTTTCGCGGATGCGTTGGGCGAGAACTGCCTGCGCGTGTATCTGGATATGGTGCTCCCCAAGGCCCGCGTCCCTTACGGCGTCGCCCGCCCGGGCCAGTCCGTGACGCTCGGCTGGGAGCTGTGGAACGGCGTCAGGTGGCAGGCGTTCCCGCCGGAAATGGTGGAGGAGGAGGGGACCTGCGGGTTCACCCAGAGCGGTTATGTCGAACTGACGTTCCCCGAACGGGTCGCATCCGAATGGCTGGACCGGGACGGGCTGCTCTGGATCCGCGCCGCGGAAAGCGGGGACACGGAGGCCTGCCTCGAATTGCGGAACGTGTGGACGAACTGCGTGCGGGCGGTGGCCGAAAGCGGCTTCACGGCGCCGCTGCCGGCCGGAACGGTCCAGGCGCTGGCCGTCAGCGACGAGCGCGTCGCGCAGGTCAGCCAGCCGTATCCCAGCTTCGGCGGCCGCGCCCGGGAGACCGAAGACCGGATGGCGGCGCGGCTCACCGCGGAATTCCGCCACCGGCTCCGTGCCGTGACGCAGACGGACTATGAACTGCTGCTGATGGAGCTGTTCCCGGAGGTGGAAATGGTCCAGTGCTTCTCCCTGCCGCGCAAGGAGGCCGGCGACCTGCCACGGACCTGCCTGGTCGTGTACAGCAGCGCCGAGGACAAGCGCTATTTCCTCTCCTCGGCGTGGAAACTGTCCGAGATCGCGCGGACGATGCAGCAATATGCGCCGGCCTGCGTGCAGGTGCAGGTGACCAATCCGCAGTACGAGCGCCTGCAGGTCCGGTGCGTCGCGACGCTCCATTTCGACGTCCCCGACAAGGGCAAGGTGATGGCCAACCTGACCAAGATCATCACGTCCTATTTCATGCCCTGGGAGGTGTACGGCGGTTTCCCGGAATCCGGCAAGACCTTCTCCTTCCTGGAATTGTATGCGCGTATCGTGAACCACGAGGACGTCCAGCGGATCGTGTCCGTCCAGATCGACGGGAAAGAGATGCTGGTTTCCGGCCCCGGCGGGGAGGAGGACCAGGTCATCCGCGGCGCCCAGCCCTGGAGCGTGTTGCTGGCGGAGAGCGAGATCATCCTGCTGGACCCCGACGACGGCATCGGCGGCAACGGGATCGAAGAGGACTTTATAATCGGTTGATAATAAATACAATAAAGATATGGACCAAACAGACAGAAGCACACTGAAGGGCTACTTCAAGAAAGGATGCATCCCCACGGAGGAACAGTTCGCGGAACTGATCGACTCGGTGCCCAACATCGTCGAGGACGGGCAGGTCAAGCTGACCGAAGGGAGCTGGAGCTTCTATCCCGAACAGGGGAAGCCTTTGCAGGTCTCCCTGTTCGACGCGACGGGGAAACCGGCCGTGTGGACGCTCTCGCTTGACGACAAGAAATCGCTGAATCTCCACAACGAGAAGGGGGAGACAGTCGTCTCGCTCAGCCAGAAAGGCCCGGACAAGCCGGACGACAGGCCCGTGCCCAAGGGCACCTACCGCGTCTTCCCGGCGGACAAGAAGTGGCACGACGTCATCGTGATCCTGCCGACGGGAACGATGCTGGGCGCCTATCAGATCTTTGCCTGCCTGCCCGTCTTCGCGGACCGCAAGCTCAAGGAGACGAACGTCGTCGCCTATCATTACGGCACGACGAGCAGCAGCCTGACCTCCTCCCGGAAGCATTGGTGGGGATGGTGCGGGCCCATCAAGTTCCGGTGGTATTTCAGCGACCTGGTCCTGCACCTCCAGGTCCGGACCAAGAAGCGGTGCGGAACGAAGAAGATCCATCTCAGAATCATATAACGGTCATTATGAACGAGAAGAAGGAACCGTTTATCGAACAGCAGGATCCCCGGCAGTCGCTCTACGCCGGCCTGCAGGAACAGACGCTGGAGACCGTCCAGCGCCTGTCCGGGCGGGTGTGGACGGACTTCAACCCGCACGACCCCGGCGTGACGATGGGCGAGGCGGCGAACTATGCCCTGACGGAGCTGGACTATAAGCTGGGATTCCCGCTCGTCGATTATCTGGCGGAGCCCGGCGTGCCCTTCGATTTCGGACGCTTCGGCCTGTTCCCGGCTTCGGAGGTGCTGGCCCCTTCCGTGGTCACGGTCGAGGATTACCGCCGGCTTTTCCTGGAGAACATTCCCGGGATCATCAACCTGCAGATGGAGTTTGACGCCGCGACGGGCGGCTACGGGATCAGCTTCGTCAAGATGCCTTTCTACGACGACGCGCAGGTGGCGAAGAAGATCGAGTCGCTCTACCAGAAGCACCGCAACCTGTGCGAATGGCTCGAACGGCTCGAACCGGCGGAGACGGAGGCTCTGTATTTCGAGGCGGACATCGACATCTGCCCGGGCGAAGACGCCACGACGGTCCTGGCCCGCGTGTATGGCTGCATCCTGGCGTATCTCTCGGGAGAATCCACGCCGCAGAACGGCAAGACGGAGTATGACCTGTACAAGCGGCTCTGCCAGGTCGAGGGCGTCAAGTATTTCCGGACCTGTTTCCTGAAGAAGGACGGCGTGCCCCAGAGCCGCTTCCCGGACAACGCCACGATCGCGATCCCGACGACCCGGGGTGACTTGCAGAAGATCAACCTGTACTGCGGGAACACGGAGCAGGACGTGAACGTCGATCTGTTCGTGGAGCTGCTGAGAGGCTTCTGCCTCCGCCGCCGGCCGTGGGCCGGGAGCGGGCCGGAGCCGCGGAACACGCTGGCCGGAAGGAGCCACGACATCTATTCCCATGATTCCATCGCGAACGATCTCCCGGCCTGCTATCACGTCGCCCTGAAGGATGAAAGCTCGTCCTTCGGCGCGTATGTATCCCTGTACGACAGCGTCATCGCCGGCGGCCTGGCCGAGGCGAAGGCCCTGCCGGAGCTCCTGTCCATCGCGGAAGCGGACGCTCCCTTCGGATATACCGGCCGGACCCTCCGGCTGAAGAACGAGTACCTGGACTTCCTGGACCACCTGTATGGCGTGGAGAGCCAGCCTTCCTGGCTGCGCGAGGACAGCTGCTACGGCGAGACGCCGGAGGAGATCGCCGGCCGGCGGATGGCGTTCCTGCGCAACGTGCCGATGCTCCAGCGCGACCGCGCGAAAGGGCGCAACCTGGGCATCGCGGACGGGAAGCACAACAGCCCGGCGGTGAAGGTCTGGTTCTGTCTGCTGCTGGGGCTCAACCCCGACGACGTGCACCTGGTGTGCAACGTCCTGCCGAAGAACAACCTCCGCCTGTTCGAGGTGGGGGATGCGCTCGCCGATGAACTGCGCATCGATTCTTTCCTGATCGACGAGGCGATGCTGGCGGCGGAGAACGTCCAGGACGTGGAGCGCGTGGTCCTGTCACAGGATGCCCGGGGAATGGAACTGGAGTTTGACGAGATGCGCGCGGCGCTCCCGTTCTTCCACGGGAACCTGCTGTCCGGCGACCTGTTCCGCAACGGGACCAACCTGAAGAACTACAAGATCGTGCGGGTGGTCGGCGGCGAATATATGCTGCTGTTCCGGCACCGCGAATATACGGGCTGGACGAACCTCGGACACGGGTTGGACGTGCGCCGGCTGGTCCGGCTCGCCAACATTTTGCGCAGGTACCTGCGCGAACTGAACCGGTCGTGCGAGACGATGTACCTGCTCGAACCGGTCCTGGCGGACCCGTCCCGCGCGTATGAGGTGGCCGTCGTCCTGCCCGCGTGGACGTTCCGTTTCCACAAGCCGCGTTTCCGGGAGGAGTGCTGCAAGCTGCTCCGCTCCCTGCTTCCCGCGCATCTGGGCGGGAAGGTCTGCTGGATCAGCGAATCCGGGATGCGCAAGTTTGAGTTTTATTATCAGCAGTTGATCTGCGCCCTCGCCGATCCCCAGCTCGCCCGGTATCGGAAACCGCTGCTCGAGGCGATCGACGGGGTGCTCGCGCACGCTGATGAAATACAGGATCTGGATGACGCAAATTGACAGGGTATCGTTCGACTTCGTCGTGCCCGGGGAGGGAATCGCAAGAGGACTCTTCTCCGGGTGGGAGAGCTTCTGCCACGACTGCTTCGAGCAGGTGGTGGAAGAATTCTTCGCGCCCCATGACCGGGACGACGTGCGCTATGCCTTCGACCAGGTCGAACTCGACCTGGGAGCGATTCCGGAAGCGGATTTCTATCGGATGTTCCCGCTGCGGCTGCGCGAAGCGCTGCAACGGGCGGTCTCCTTCGACGGGAAGCACGTCCGGAACCGGGAAGGCGTTCCCGGCCACCTGGACGGCATCCTGTATGGATTGAAATACGGGGCCCTGCGGGAGACCGGAACCGAGCGGGACATCGACGGATTCTTCGGGAAAGAAATCAACTGGCTGCTGGCGCAGCCTGAGACGGTCAAGTCGGACTGCCTGAATGAGATCGCCAGCCTGTCCCTTTCCGAAGAGGGCGCCCTGCGCCGGTTGATCCTGCATTTCGACAATGACGACCTGCTGCTCGGCGTCTTCGGCGCGGCCCTCTCGAAGCCGGACTATACGGCCTGGCAGAAGAACCGTTTCCTGCTGTCCTTCCTGGAGCTGGACGGAAGCATCCCCGTCCGGTTCATCCACGAATCGGACGGGAAGAACGACCTGTCCCGGATGGCGGAACTGCTGGACAGCGGGTCGGTCTGGAAGATCATGCAGATCGAGATGACGCGTCAGTCCAAGCCGGGTTTGGCGTTCTACTGGCACTATCTGTACGAGTGGCTCCTGCGGTATTATCCTTATAATGATGTCAGCCTGTTCGGCGGCAAGTCGCAGTTTGTCAATCACTTGCATTTCCGTTTCCTGACCTTTGTCCACAAGCAGCCCTTCCTGTCGTTCTATTCGGAATATGACCTGACCGTGCAGTTCCTGCAGGAAATCTTCGGCCGCGACAAGTACTTGTACGTGTCCGAAGCGATCAACCGCCTGCTGAACCAGAACCTGGGGAATGTCACCCACCACAGCCGCTACGGTGAGAGCCTCTATCTGTCTTTCCTGCGGATCTCGCTGCTGTATCACCGGGAGACGGACCGTCCAGAGGCGGAGCCCGAGATGGTCTTGCTGGACGGCGAGAAGATCAAGGCGCTGATGCGGGAGTCGGCGAAGCAGCCGTATTCCAAAGCGGCTTTCCAGGCGGTCCAGTTCGCGGGCGCCTGGCTCAAGAAGCATGCCCGGAACAAGGAGATGGTGGTCGAATATCTTGCGCCGGTCGCCAACGAGACGTTTGTGAACGGGATGCTGGCTTCGGTCTCGCTCGCGCTGCTGGATGATGTCCGGCACGTCAAGCAGGCCGTGCTGGCGAACCGCGGGACGTTCTCCTGGATGAAGGGTGTCGTCGATGACAAGCTGGAAGCGGCCTGGAACCGCTCGGTGCTGTTGTGGCTTTCCGAGACGGGACACAGCGGCCCCTTTGACGTGGAGAAGCTCCTGGTCCGTTTCCATCAGGAAATCACCGGATCTGAAAACACTGCGGAAGAGGAGGCGCTGGTCCGGATCTGGCGGGAGCCGCAGCCCCGGAAGGAAGAGCCGGTGGCTTCGGAACGCGGCGGCGTATCCATCCGGGAGCTTGTCCGGAAACGGGCCCTGCGGGTTTTCTCCGGGGAGGCCCTGGCCTCCGTGCTCTCCGTGTTTGACTGGATCGGGGACCACCTTCCCTTTGTCGAAAGCCATCTGTTCTGCGCGGAGCGGGAAGTGTGGCTGCAGGTACTGCTGTGGCTGGTCCGCCAGAAAGACGGTGAGGCGTCGGAGTACACCGACGCCGGACAGTCCCTGCTGTCCTATTTGTTTGACGAACAGATCGTTGCGTTTATCCGTGGCGATGCGAAACTCGCTACCCTGGCGCAAGCCGGGCTGCGGGACGAGACAAGGAGAAGGATCCTGGAGTATTTCCTGGGCCAGTTCCCGCAGGAACTGCTTCAGTATGTGCACGGTTCCATCCAGCGGGGCGAAATCGCCGAAGCCGCGTGGTGCGCCTGGCTGAGCCCGGAGGACTGGCGGAATCTGACCCACAGCATCTCCGTGTCCGTCGCGGAATCGTTTATCCGGATCTTAGAATCGCTTCATCTGGATCGGCGCGAGGAAGGTCGGGTATGGACCGCCTTCTTCGCCCGGTACGGGGTCGAACGGTGGCGTTATAACACGCTGGTCGAGAATGTTGCGCAGCTCGTCGAGGTGCTGTCTGCGTGCTGCCCGGACAAGGCGCCGGACCGCGGGGAGATCGTCTCCGGGCTTGTTCCCGCCGCCCCGACGACGCCTGCCCTGGAGGTGCTGGACGAGGAGATGGTGAGCTACCGGATCGGCAATGCGGGCCTGTGCCTGCTCTCCCCGTGGCTGCTGCGGCTTTACGAGCGCCTCGGCTATCTGGACCCGGAGCGGAAGGAATTCAAGGACACGTATTCCCGGATCCGGGCCGTGTTCGTGCTGCAGTATCTGGTCTATGGCGAGGAACGGATGCATCCGGAGAGCGAACTGCCCTTCAACTGCCTGCTGGCGGACCTGCCGTTCTCCGTCCCGCTGCCGCGGGAACTGCCGCTCACGGAGGAGGAGAAGCAGACCGCGGACGGGATGATCGCGGGCGTGAAGGCGAACTGGCCGAAGATGGACGGGACATCGGTCGCCGGATTCCGGCGAAGCTTCATCCTGCGCGGCGGCCGGCTGGTCCGGCACGAAGGCCGCTGGCTGCTCACGGTCGACGAGAATGCGTACGACGTGCTGCTGGACACGGTCCCGTGGGCCTTCCGGCAGATCCGCCTGCCGTGGATCAATGGTTATATCCAGGTCGTCTGGCATGACAAGCAAATCATATAAAACCAGAATATTATGGAAAAAGAAAGGATTCAACTCGAAAAGAACACCCGCACCATCCAGCAACGGAGCGCCGGGAGCGCAAACATTGTGGACAACCGCCAGCATTTCCTGTCCGGCACCTCCCTGCAGCGGGTGGAGGACGATGAGGAAGATGTGGCGCAGGGCAAGATGGAGCACACGGCCCAACGGGTCGAGGGCGAGGAAGACGACGAGGTCCTTCAAGGGAAGATGGGCGATGCCGCTCCGAAGAACGAGACGGGCCTGCCGGACAACCTGAAGGCCGGTGTCGAGAGCCTTTCCGGATTCTCCCTGGACAATGTCCGGGTCCATTACAACAGCAGCAAGCCCGCCACCGTGCAGGCCCTTGCATATACGCAGGGGACCGACATCCACGTCGCCCCCGGCCAGGAGAAACACCTCCCGCACGAGGCCTGGCACGTCGCCCAGCAGATGGCCGGCCGTGTCTCGCCCACCACCAACATCAACGGCATGCCCGTCAACGACAACGCCGCCCTCGAACACGAAGCCGACGTGATGGGGGAGAAAGCGGTGACGCAGAGGAGAGCCAAAGGTGAATACAAAAAGAAAGAAGGGGAAAAACGGCAAACCGATTATTATGCTTGTGAGAATGCATTTTATGACGCGGTCCCAGGAGAAGATAAATCGCATCCAGTTCATAGGAAGAGTTATATCCCATGGGCAAAAGATTGGAGTTTTGATACAATTAGAGCGAATTATTTAAAAGCATGTTCCCGCTTCCTAACAAAAGATGAATATAAAAAAAAGGAAAAAACAAGTAGTGATGCGGTTGCTCAGCTGGTGCCGATAATAGTGAACAACATAGAGCCTCCGGCAGCATATGCGACTTTAGTGAACTTTGTTAAAGATAACTGCGAAAATGATTGCGATGGTTATGCGGAACAATGCGTCGATCATATTATGGTGCATACGCTTACTAGTGGAGGCGGAACAGGTATGGACATAGGTGGGCAGCACATATTTCATATTTCTCACGGATTCGAAGGTAAGGGTTGTACGGTGTTCTTTATTCACACGGGTCCTACTACAAAAAGAATAGTTGGTGTTGGACATCATTTTGGGCGTGGGAAAGCTAGTTATAAATTGGATTGGGTAGATGGCATTTGGACTGGTGTGAGAGCCGGACGTTCTTTTTCTTTAAAATGATGAGTTGAATGCCAAATTAATAGCTATGGAAGTAGAAATAGTTAACCGGAAGAAAGGGTCCCGGATCATTCAGCAGAAGGGCGGCCCTGGAGGGCAGGCGCATATCGCGGACAACCGAGCGAATCCCGTTCAAGGTTTGATGATGAACAGGGATGTTGCGCAGCGTGTTATTCAAAGAACTGGGGAGGCGAATGGGAAATTCTGCTATGACCCATACTCGAGTGACGTCAATTTTCGAGTGCCTTATACTCCAAATACTATTCATTTTACGAAGTATAAGGCTGGCTCTGAGATTAGAAGCGCTGGTTTCAATGGATGTTATATGATGGCGTTTAGGTTCAATGAGGACAAAAAAATAGATGTGGAGAAAATGTTTGCAAAGCCAGTCCAAGATCTAGATTATGATGCTGTTTATATCGCTCACGTCGCGAATGATGATGAGGGTAAGTTCGCGCTGCTGGATGCAGAGACAAGAAGGCTAATTTTCATTGATTCAATATTCCGACCATATAGGAACGAATCAATTGAAAATAGTTATATCCCAAAGGATTGGAGTGACAAGACTTTTTCTTCGGGGTCGCAGGCCGGAATTGATCGTTTTACGGGTGGTATGAAACTAGGGGAAAAAGGTTGGGAAGGAAAGGTATATAAGCAGGAAAAGATTGCTGAATCAACAAAAATACGGATTATAGGCGGGGTGCCGGAAGTTGTTGCTGATAATGATCTAAATGAAGAGGAAACAATGACGGTAGGTGAGGCAATCGCCGCTGGATCAATTTCCGAATCTCATATACATGAATATAAGTTGTATAAATGGAAGAATAAAAAAATAGCAGACCGGGATTATTCCGGGGAAATGATGAAAATACAGACTTTGGCCACAAAAGCATACATATATGCATGGGTTATAAAAAAGATCAAAACAGAAAAAGGCGACGGACCTCTTAACCCTGATGAAAGGGCAAAAGTGGATCGAGCTGAGGCTTGTTTACAAGAGATAGGCAGAAATTGTCCTGATGCTATTTTGCTCGCACTTAAAGAGTTAGTTAATTCGAGTCGTGAACCGGAAATCACGCCGATATTGAAAGGGAGTCTTTCGGCAAAACAATATAAACTGGATATCGCGGAGATATGTAATTTTTTAATGAGACTTTCACCATTCGGAATTATATAGCTTGGTTCAACCATTCTTAAAAGCAATAGAAGATATGGAAACGGAACAATGTAGTCAAGCGAAGAATACCCGTGTCATTCAGCAGAACGGAGACAATACGGGGTCGATCCGCATTGTGGATAATCGTGCGAATGGGACCCGGAAAAATGAGACCGGCCTGCCGGACAACCTGAAGGCCGGTGTCGAGAGCCTTTCCGGTTTCTCCCTGGACAATGTCCGGGTCCATTACAACAGCAGCAAGCCCGCCACCGTGCAGGCCCTCGCATACACGCAGGGCACGGACATCCACGTCGCCCCCGGCCAGGAGAAACACCTCCCGCACGAGGCCTGGCACGTGGCCCAGCAGATGGCCGGCCGCGTTTCGCCGACCACCAACATCAACGGCATGCCCGTCAACGACAACGCCGCCCTCGAGCACGAAGCCGATGTGATGGGGGAGAAAGCAGCGGGACTGGAAGCTGATGTCGGTCAGAACACGATCAGAGAGGGGACAGTTCATAGTGCTATACAGAGAAAAATCGGTTTTGAATTTGAGAATGGAAAGTTGCGAACTATAGAAAAAAAAGAAGGCGGGGAAATAAAGAAAATGGCGAAAGGTCAAGTACTCTGCGACTTAGGGGAAGGAACGAGAATAACGGCTGATGATTTAGATAGTGAAACATCTGATCTCGAAATAGTTACAGCCCCTTTTGATAATGAAAGAACTGCCCTTGATTCTGTTGGTGGAGCATATGATCGTGTCGCTGAATTAACGGAATATTGCCAAACTCATCCCAAATACTGGATTGACAATAAGTTCCGCATTATTAAAAATGAGGATGAAGGAAATTATTCTGCACAAGCTACAATTGCGATCCCTTTAGAAATAATGAGTGCTGTAATGGGAAAAGCCAGGAAACGTGTACTGGGCAAAGTGTTTAATACAGAAGAGTATAAAAAGCGTGGGTTTATGGATCTTGTAGCTCACTATCTTGATCATACGGTAAAAGAAAGAGACGAACTCCCTATATATGGACCAAAGTCTAAATTCTGGTTGATGGCTCGGAATGATTTTGCTTCTCTATTTGCGTTATCCGGAATTACTCGTCAAGAATGGGAGGGTACGGGAGATTACTCTTATAAAAGAATACTTGGAAAATTTAGCGACTTATTCAAAATCGAAGCCCCTGGAGCGAAGAGGATGTTCCCTGCTGGCGTGCGTTCGGACTATTTTTATGGTGAAAGCTCTCCTGATTTTTGGCATGTGGAACAAGATCGTGTGGAATGTTCGTTGACAGCAGAACAATGGCTTAGGTCAATTCCAGATGTGGATCTTCTAAAAGGCGGAGAGAATAATACATTCGAAGGGATGGGGGCTATGGGGAGTAATTATGAAGATGATGTAACCCCAATTTTTGAGGTGCGAGACTCCTCTCCATTGGGCTTTAATAGAGTATTAAACGGTAGGGATCAAGTCTTAGATTATATAAATGCGATGTTTAGATTTCAGCAAGAAATGCTGAGCGAAAAGTTTAATGTTAATTATGCAAATAAAGAACTAAAACCCCAAACCCTTGATATCCAAAGACCCGAAAACGAAGTAGAAGAAGTAGGCTCCCGTTACATGTCATTCTGTGAGATTCTGTGACAGGTAACTTGAGTCCCATAATTCCGTGACGTGCATCAGTAGTATTTAACAATAAGCAACGAATATGCAAGAATCCATAGCTTGGTTCAACCAGGTGCTGTCGACGGCGATCCAGCTTTATTTCAAGCAGGAGTGCGCGTACGGGAGCATCGAGGAGGTGACGGTACCGGAGGACGGGTGGCTGGACGGGATGGTCCAGCCGCAGGAGATGTCGTTTGCGGAGCGGGTCGTGGTCATGCTCGCGCTGATGCCGCATCTCGCGCCGCAGAACCTGGATATCTTTTTCGCGCAGAACAAGGATTTCGGACGCCAGTACACGGAATTCGGCGGCTGGAAAGGCCTTTCGCACGCGGGCTTCCTGCCGACGGGGGAGACGGCCGCCTTCATCCTCTGCGGCGAGGATGCGGAGAAACGGAAGGAGGTGATCCGCCTGTTCCGGAAGGACCATTGGCTGTATAGGCAGAACATCCTGCGGATCGAGGGCGCCGGCGAGGGGGAGCCGTTCCTCAGCGGGCAGCTGCGGGTGTGCGAGGAGTTCCTGTGCCGGGTTCTGGCGGACACGGAATTCCGGCCGGATTATTCGATCAATTTCCCGGCGAAACGCATCACCACGGCCCTGGAATGGGAGGATATGGTCTTGGATTACCGGGTCGCGACCGATCTGGACGAGATCAACACGTGGATTGCCGCGGGCGCGGACATCCTGCAGCGGTGGCGGCTCGCCAAATTCGTGAAGCCCGGGTACCGCGCGCTGTTCTACGGCCCTCCGGGGACGGGTAAGACGCTGGCGGCCTCCTTGCTGGGCAAGAAGAACGGGCTGGACGTCTATCGGGTGGACCTTTCGATGCTCGTCTCCAAGTATGTGGGCGAGACCGAGAAGAACCTGGCCCACGTGTTCGACCTGGCGGAAAACCACGACTGGATCCTCTTCTTCGACGAGGCGGACGCCCTGTTCGGCAAGCGGACGGCGACGAACACCTCGAACGACCGCTATGCGAATCAGGAAGTCGCGTATCTGCTGCAGCGCATCGAGGATTTCCCGGGCACGGTGATCCTCGCGTCCAACCTGAAATCCAACATCGACGAGGCCTTCTCCCGGCGTTTCCAGTCGGTGGTCTATTTCCCGATGCCGACCCGGGAGCAGCGCCTGGAGCTCTGGCGGAAGGTGCTGCCGCCGGAATGGCTGGGGGAGAAGGCGGACACGCTGCTGGCGATCGCCGCCGATGCCGAACTGTCGGGCGGCTCCATCACCAATGTCGTCCGGCGCTGCGCCCTGAAGATGGCGGAGAGCCGGCTGGAACTTCTGAGCGAAAGGATCTTGAAAGACGCCTTGTCCCAGGAAGCGATCAAGGCCTGACCGTCCACAAAATCGCCTTTTTTTGTGGACAAACTCCACTTTTTCGCCCACTTGTCCAAAAATACCGCCCATTTCGTGGACAAACTCACTATGCGCCGCCCCTTATCGCTGCCTCCATCCTCAAAACCGGCCCAATTTGAGGATGACGGCCCCCAACACCCCCATCTCATCCTCAAAATCAGCCTGATTTGAGGATGACTTACCATTTTTCCCGCTCCCGTCCTCAAATACACCCCAATGTGAGGACGAAACCTTATTTTTCCGCCTTCCGTCCTCATTTTGCCCCGTTTTTGAGGATGAGTCACTCCTTCTTCGCTCTGAATTGATGATTCGCGGCGAATGCCGTGCCGCGGAGAGAGGGCGGAGAGGGTTGCGGGGGTGGGGGGAAATGATTAATTTTGATTTTTGTGAGAGGCGGGGAGACGTATTTCGGGGGATGTGGCGTTTTAAGGGTAGAAATGAAAAACGAATAGAAATACGTTTGCTTTGCTGATTCTATCGAAAGCGTAGGTGTATAAGGAAGTGGAAGAGCAGGAGTTGGCCAGACTCTGCTCGGAGAGAAATAGAATGGCGGAGGATGAGCTGTATAGGAGATATGCAGCGAGGGTGTATACACTCTGCCGCCGGTACGCCGGAGATGAGGACGAGGCGAAGGATCTGATGCAGGAGGCGTTGATTCAGGCGCTCGACAAGATTCAGACATTCAAGTATTTCGGGAAGGGGTCGCTGCAGGCGTGGATCAGCAGGATCGCCATCAACAAGGCGATCTCTCAGGTCCGGCGAAGGCGATGGCAGATGGTCTCGCTGGATTTCCTCCAGGCGCAGGACAAACTGCCGGAGCCGACGGAGGAGGAGATGGGGGTGATCCCGGAGGAGAAACTGCTGGCGTGGATCGCGCGGTTGCCGGATGTGCGGAGGACGGTGTTCAACCTGTACTGTATCGACGGGTATTCGCACAAGGATATCGCGAAAATGCTGGGAATCAGCGAAAAAGGATCGGCCGGCGTGCTGGCCAAGGCTAGGAAACAATTGAAAGAAGAAATAAGGGTTTATTTGAACGCACAGGACTAATGAGAAAGTGGGAAGACATCATCAAGGAGAAGCTGGAAGGGTACGAGAGCACCCTCCCGGAAGGAAGCCTTGCTGACTTCCGCGCCCGGCGCGACGGCGGCGCCAGCGCCCCTGCGACGAAGCGGTTCCCGCTCGTCTGGGCGCTGGCCCCGGCCCTCGCCGTGCTGGCGGCGGTCCTGTTCCTGTGGCAGCCGGCGGCGCCTGAAGAGGGCGTCCGGCTGGTGCAGCAGCCTGCGGCGCCGGCCCCGGTGGCGGCGGATTCATCCGCCACCGGGACGGCTGCGCCGGAGGCGTTGCTGATCGCGCAGGCGGACCAGCCGAAGGCGGCCGCGGCGCGTCAGCCGAAAACCGCCCGGACTGCCGCGCAGCCGGCGCGAAACGTTTCCGCGGAGCGCGCAAACGATTCGCAGCAGGACGGAAACGTTTCGGCGGAGCCGGAAAACGATTCCGCGTGGGCTGAAAACGTTTCGCCGGAGGCCAACGACCCCGCGACGGCCCTGACCGCCGAGGAAGAAACGCCCGCCAACAATCCTGCGGAGGAGCGCGAAACGCCTGCCAGCGAGCCGGATCCGTTCGAGCCCTCCACGGCCCTCGCCGAACTGCCGGAGCAGTCGCCGTTCGTGCCGGAGGCATACACCGCGAACTCGTCCCGGGTGAATTTCGGGACGACGGCCGCGGCGGTGTCCGGCGGCGGCCTGCTGACCGCAGCCGCGCTGTCGCTGCTCGCGCCGCAGGCCGGCAGGGTCGAGTCCGTCCCGCAGCAGGGGACCCAGTACGGGTCCTCCGACCCGGTTGTCGGCGGATCCATCCCGCGCTCGGTGGACTTCTGTTTCCCGTTGCGCCTGGGACTCTCCGCCCGTGTCCCGCTCGTCGGGCAGCTGAACCTGACCACCGGTCTCGACTACTCCCTGTACACCACCAAGCTCACTTATACCACCTTTACGGATGTGCAGCGCGCCCATTATCTGGGCGTCCCGGTGCGGCTGGACTGGACCCTGTTGGGGAACAAATGGCTGGAACTCTACGTGGGCGGCGGCCTGGAAGGGGACATCTGCCTGGCCATGACGCTTAACGGCAAATCTACGTGCAGGGACGGCTTCGCCCTCTCGCTGCTCGGCGCCGCCGGCCTCCAGCTCAACCTTTCGAAGCGGCTGGGCCTCTTTGTGGAGCCGCAGCTCAGCAGGACCGTCGAATCCCGGAGTAACTCCCTGCCGACCTACCGCACGCGGCATCCGTGGGCCTTCACCATCAACAGCGGCATCAGAATCACATTTTATAAATAACACGAGATGAGAAACTTATCATTCATTCTCGCCGCCACGGCGATCCTAACTGCCGTCGTATCTTGCGATAAGATCGGCGGAGGCAGAAACGAAGACAATCCACGCAAGCCGCTGGAGCTCGACACCAAGTCGGCGGAATTCCTCCAGAAGGGCAACACGTTCGCGCTCGAATTCCTTTCCCGGGTCGACGCGGCCGAAAAGGAGAAAGACTACATCGTCTCCCCGCTGAGCATGCAGTTCCTGTTGGGAATGGTCCTGAACGGCGCGCAGGGCGAGACGGCAGACGAGATCTGCCGGGTCCTGGGCTATGGCGCCGGGGAGGTGGAGGCCGTCAACAACTACAACCTCTCGCTGCTGCAGCAGCTCCCGAAGATGGACAAAAAGACGAAGCTCAGCATCGCCAACGCCATCTTCGTCAACCAGTACCATACGCTGGAGGAAAGCTATGTGGAAGATGTGGAAAAGTATTACCTCGCGGAAGCGACCAACCTGAACTTCGGGGACCGGCAGAATGCGCTGAACACCATCAACGGTTGGTGCGACAGGCAGACGAACGGGATGATTCCCAAGGTCCTGGACAGCGTGTCCGACGATGTGCTGGCTTATCTGATGAACGCGATGTATTTCAAGAGTGAGTGGCGCGAGAAATTCGAGAAATCGAAGACCGCTACGGAGCGCTTTACCGACGAAATAGGCAATAAGTTCGACGTCAAGATGATGAAGAACTACGAGGATTTCGGCTACTACGAGACGGACATCTATCAGGTCGTCGAGATGGGCTACGGCAACGGCGCCTATTCGATGGTCGTTTTCCTGCCCAAGGCGGGCTACAAAGTCGCGGACGTCGTCGCAGCGCTGAAGACGGCGGATACCGTCGTGCCGGAGTTGGACCATCTGAATGTCGATCTCTGGCTGCCCAGATTCGAGACCAAGTATCACGCGGTTGTCAAAGATCTCCTCACCGATATGGGAATGCCGCAGTCTTTCGGCGCGGCTGCGGATTTTCAGGCGATGTCTCCCAGGGCGCTCTATCTGGACAACGTGTTCCAGGATGCCATCATCAAGGTGGACGAGGAAGGGACGGAAGCCGCTGTCGTGTCCACCGCGGTCATGTATGGGCAAGGGTTCTTACCCCATTCAGCCGTCTTCCACGCCGACCATCCGTTCCTGTATCTGATCACGGAGAGCAGCACGGGCGCGATCCTCTTCGCCGGCCGTTACAGCGGAAAATAAATAAAAGAGAATTGAGGTTTTTTGCCCCTGCGAGCTACACGCAGGGGCTTTTTTATTATATTTGACGGAAAAGATCCGGACTATGAAAGTTTTTATCGTGTATTGCCATCCGTCGGAAGACTCCTTTACGCGCCACGTGCGCGACGCCTTCATCAGGGGCATCGTGGACGCGGGGCACGAATACGTGCTCTCGGACCTGTACGCGATGGATTTCCGGACGGATATGTCCGAGCAGGAATACCTGCGGGACGCGAACTACACGACCGAGCCGCCGCTCGCCGCCGATGTGCTGGCGGAGCAGGCGAAGGTCAACGGCGCGGATGCGATCGCCTTCATCTATCCCGTCTTCTGGACGGAGGCGCCGGCGAAGCTCGTCGGCTGGTTCGACCGCGTCTGGACGTATGGATTCGCCTATGGCGAGCGGACGATGAAGACGCTCGACAAGGCGCTCTTCCTCGTCACGGCCGGCAACAGGATGGAGCGGCTGGTGCAGTTCGGGCTGCTGGACAGTATGAAGAAAGTGATGCTGGGCGACCGGCTCTTCAACCGCGTGCGGACGTCCGACTTCGTCGTCTTCGACGGGATGACGAAGAAGCTGGACTCCCGCCAGGAAAACTGGGATGCCAATCTGCAGACGGCCTACCGGAAGGGACGCGAGCTTTTCAAAGATGAATGATATGACGCGCGAACAGGAACTGACGAAAGTGACCCTCGTGGGGAGCGTAGGCAATCTGCTGCTCCTCGCGTTCAAGTTCGTCGCCGGCATCGTGGCCGGCAGCTCCGCGATGATCGCGGACGCCGTCCACTCGCTGACGGACTTCCTGACGGACCTGATCGTGCTGGTTTTCGTGCGCGTGAGCGCGAAACCGCAGGACGCCGGCCACGACTACGGCCACGGCAAATTCGAGACGCTGGCCACGCTGTTCGTGGCCCTGGCGCTCGTCGGCGCCGCCGGCGGCATCATCGTGTCCGGCGCGGTGAAGATTATCCGCTGGCTGGGCGGCGCCGAGCTCGAGACGCCCGGCCTGCTCGCCCTCTGGGCGGCGCTGCTCTCGATCGTGGTCAAGGAGGTCCTGTACCGCTACACGGTCGCGCGGGGCAGGGCGCTCGATTCGCCGGCGGTGATCGCGAACGCGTGGCACCACCGCAGCGACGCGCTCTCTTCGATCGGCGC
>Ga0310786_10001506_pt1 | contig 37475 bp, 30 predicted proteins | sample AusTroGonzalo_MG_FD_203881 | JGI IMG/M metagenome (GOLD analysis project Ga0310786, IMG submission 203881) | Bovine rumen microbial communities from tropical cattle in Woodstock, Queensland, Australia - Gonzalo_03 (v2) (version 2) | ecosystem: Host-associated > Mammals > Digestive system >... | reverse complement strand
CCGAGGATTGGGCGGCATACGAAGCTAATGGCGTAGCCTTTTTGCCTGCAGCGGGTAGTCGCCTCGCCACGAGTGTGAGCGGTGTCGGTGAGTACGCTTTTTACTGGACGTCTACGACGTATGGTGAGAAGTGGGCGTACCGAGTCAGGTTCGTTCCGAACCTCAGTCCGGACTATGGCGACCGCGTCCCCGGTCAATCTGTCCGTCTGGTAACGGCACATACAGGAGGTGCTACTCCGCTGGATTCGGCACAGCATGTCAAAGACCTGATTGAGGCGCTGCCGAACCCGGTTGTGTATCCGACGAGCGGCGCAGTTATCGAAGCAGCTCTCAACGCATATGACGCGCTGAGCGACGCAGCCAAGGCCGCATTGGATGAGGCTACCGTACAGCATCTTATCGATGCAGAGAACGAATGGGCAGCCCTCGTTGACAAGATTGAGCACAAGGTATCCTACATCGGCAAGGACGGCGAACTCAAACAAGAGATCGTAGCCCTGCTTAACATACCGGAGGCTCCGGATGTGAATGGATTTGAGTTCGCTCGCTGGGATGTGAAGACTACCGAGCTGTACAACGAAGGCGTGAAGATCAAAGCCGTTTATCAGCCGATCATCACAACTAACCCGGCTCCGTACGACACGCTCGTTTACAACGGCGTTGCACAGACGCTGGTTGTAGCCGCAGAGTGCAAGGAAGGTCATGTAGAGTACCGCATAGGCGAAGAAGCCTGGAGTGCCGACCTGCCGCAGGCAACCAACGCAGGCGCGTACGTGATACAATACAAACTCGTGCGCGAGGGTCATGACGACTACCTGGCAGGCAGTGTGAAAGCACAGATTGCCAAGGCACCTGTAGCCTACATCGCTCCGGTGGCCTACGACACGCTGGTGTACAACTACATTATGCAAGACCTGGTGATTGCCGGTCAGACACAGGACGGTACATTCGAGTACACGCTGACTCCGGCGACGGACAGCTGGAGCACCGTTCTGTCGCAAGGCATGGATGCCGGCACATATGACGTTTACTTCCGCGTGATAGGTGACGCTAACCACCTGGATTCAGTTGCTCCGTCACCGGTAGCAGTAAGCATAGCCAAGCGCGACATCGTTGTAACGGCACCTGCTGCCTACGACACGCTCGTTTATAACGCCTTGGCTCAGGCGCTGGCTGCAGACGGTACCGCTGACTTCGGTACGCTGCAGTACACCCTCACGCCGAATGACGCAGAGAGCTGGCAGGATGAAATGTCTCAGGCAGTGAACGCCGGTTCGTACACCGTTTACTTCCGTGTACCGGGTGACAACAACCACAATGACTATCCGACGGAAAGCATTGAGGCCTCTATCGCCAAGGCTCCGCTCACCGTTACGGCGGATGACACCGAGGTGACCTACGGCGAGGTGGCTCCGGAGTACACCGTAGCCTACAGCGGATGGCAGGGACAAGACAATGCCGAAGTAATCAGCGGTCTGGTAATCACCAGTACATATGCACAAGGCAGTTACGTAGGTGAATACGCTATCGTTCCGAGTGAGGCTACGGCAGCCAACTATACGATGATCTTCGTCAACGGTAAGCTGACCGTGAACAAGGCAGTAGTCAAAGTGGAGAAAGCAGAGGCACAGAAAGCCAAGTTCGCTGACGGACATGCTGTAGCTGTCGTACTGAACCAAGGCAAGCTCGAGGGCATCAAACTCAGCGACCCGCTCACGCACGTAACTACGGCAGCGTTCAGCAGCGCTGAGGTAGCCGAGAACCTGACTATCACCCTGTTCTACGAACTGACGGGCGATGCCGCACTGGTTGCGAACTACGACCTGCAGCCGACATCCGACATCTTCAGTGAAGAGGGCGTGATCATCGAGCCGTTCCTCCCGGATAACGAGGGCAAACCGGAAGACGAGGAAGCGAAGATCCAGGAGGGCATAGAGGTTTACGCTTACGGCTATTGCACCGGCACAGGCTACAGCCTCAACTACCATCTGAACAGCGGTTACCCCAACCAGTACAAGATTGAGTTCGAGGACAGCCATTTCGACAACGTGGCATACGAAGAGACCGAAATCAACGGCCGTGACGGCGAGATCGAAATCGAGATACCGGACGGCATGCCTACCGGCGACTACAAGATGACCGTTACGTTCCGCGACAGCCGCTTCCCGTGGCTGGAGAGCGCAGCATTTGAGGTTACGTTCCATGTAAACATGCCGGAGACCTACGTCAAGCCGCTGTTCAACAACACGATCGTTCTGGTGGATACCTTAGACCAATTCACCGATATCCAGTGGTATTACCGTGCAAACGACACCGAGATCTGGAAACCTGTTCCGGGTGCCAACGGTCACTACCTGCACGTGGACGGCAAGCTTGAAGGCGAGTACTTCGTGGCTGCCAAGTATAAAGGCGAACCGACCTTCACTTGCGGTCAGGCCGACATGGAGACACTCTACGGCGCCGACTCGAACAAGCAGGCGAAAGTAAGAGCTTATCCGAACCCGGTAGTGAACACCACCACGGTTTCGATTGAGAACTCGGATAGCTACGAGCACAACCTGCGCATCGTTAACCTGATGGGTATAGAGGTAATGAACACCACCTTCGAGGGCAACGAGACCGTTGTGGATATGGACAGCTACACGACCGGCAACTACACAATCTCGGTTGATGGTATCGTAGTCAAGGTATTGAAGAAGTAATGAAAGGAGGAAATAGTATGAAAACAAATCGTATTATAGCAATGTTCGCAGCTGTGGCACTGACCGTTTCGGTCAGCGCCCAGCAAAGCGCACACGATAACTATGTAGGCGTTAACTTCGGCGGCGGCCTGAACACGATGCTCTACAAGACTGCCAACGGTCAGAATAGTGTAGGCTGCGGCTTCGATGCCGGATTGTTCTACGGACATTTCTTCAACGAGTGGGCTGGTCTGGGCGCCGGTGTCAACTACTCCTGGGCGAATGCGTACGCCACGTACAACTGGCAGGAGGTGACGCCAGGATTGACTCACCCCAGTAATCCCAACACGCCTTATACGCTCACCGCAGGCTTCAGTCAGTTTGTGGAGCGTCAGAACGTAGGCATACTCAGTATCCCTGTGGAGGCATTGTTCCGCAAGGCGTTCAACGACCGCGTAGCCCTCATCGGCGGCGTGGGGCTGTCGCTCGACCTGCCCATCCACGGCGCGTACATCGCTAAGGGTGGCTCGTACAGCACCACAGGCGTCTTCCCCGCTATCGGTAGTTATGTGCTCAGCGATATGCCCGAGCACGGCTTCAGCACGTACGAAACAACCCAAGGCGCCAAGATCAACAACCGCGCCAAGGTCGGTGCTTCACTCATCGGTGACATAGGTGCACGCTTCGCACTCAATGACAATTGGGGACTGTATGTCGGTATCAACGTTGCGTACGGATTCACCAACATGCTTGCTTCCGCCAAGACCGAGGAGATGATCATGATCAACGCCGTCAACCCGGCAGTGATCGACTACCGCGGCACCTTCGACAGCAACGAGACCGCCAAGGCCAACCTGCTGCGCTGCGGACTGAAGATCGCTATCGACTTCGGATGGCCGACCACCAGCAAGAAAGCCGAACAGGAACGTCTGGCTAAGGAGGAGGCGGATCGTCTGGCAGCCGAACAGGCTGCTGCAGAACGCGCTGAGGCAGAACGTATAGCTAAGGAAGAAGCTGAGCAACGCGCTAAAGCTGAGGCTGAACGCAAAGCCCAAGCAGAAGCCGAGGCTAAAGCTAAAGCTGAAGCCGAAAAAGCCAAAGCCGAAGCAGAAGCTATGGCGCAAGCCGATGCCGCAGCGCAGGCACGTGCCGCGAGAGTGGCGCATGTCAACTCCCTCAAAGAGAAAGGCGAGAGCGTGACTGTTCACTTCGAGACAGGCGCTGACGAACTGCAGTTCAAACCCGGCGAGCAAGAAATAGTGGACGAGATTTGCGAGGCAATGGTGGAAGAACCATCGCTGCGCATCATCATCGCCGGACACACCGACAATAGCGGCGATCCCGAAAAGAACCTGCGTTACTTTGGCAAGAAGCGCGCAGAGAGCCTCAAAGCATATATGGTTAGCAAGGGCGTACCCGTCGACCAGATTAAGTGCGAGAGCAAGGGCGATAAAGAACCCGTCGCGGACAACAACACACGCGAAGGACGTGCCCTCAACCGTCGCGCGAACATCCGGTTCGAATAATAGCTCATGTAAATGAGTGAATAATCTTTTTCAGAAGCTCCCGTGACTGTGAAGCCACGGGAGTTTTTTTGCTAAAAAATGCACTCACGTGCAATTTTTATTCGCGAAAGTTTGCAAATGTGGATTTTTTTTTGTACCTTTGCAAACTTGAACAAATATATAGAATATGCACCCCATAATCACAGATTAAAATCAGTACAAGAGATATGAAAAAACTATTTATTCTTTGCATAGCGGCGATGATTGCTGCGGGAAGTATGGCACAACCTCCGCGTCATCGTGAGCCGGAGCATGGTCACCGGCATCAACATGCACCCGCGCCACGGCCGGTCATCTGCGCCACGCCGGAGCAGCTGTCGATGACCTTGCAAGTGCTGGAGCAGCAGTCGTTTGATGACAAGAGACTGGAGGTAGCCAAGCTCGCCGTCACGCTGGGGCACTTCTGTACGGACGATTTGGCACGCGTGGCGGAACTGTTCTCGTTCGATGACAAACGTCTGGATTTCCTGAAATATGCCCATGCGTATTGCGAAGACCCGCAGAACTACCCAGGTTTGCGCGACGTATTCAAGTTCCAGTCGAACTATGATGAGCTCATCCGCACCATCTACGGGAAGCGTCCCTAATTAAAGAACAAATAGATTGCTATTATGGCAGAGAACTATAACGAAGACAACATTATCCATCTTGACGACAGAGAACACATCCGTCGTCGTCCGGGAATGTACATCGGCAAGCTCGGTGACGGCAGCCATTCGGACGACGGAATATACGTGCTGATCAAGGAGACGATAGACAACTCGATCGACGAGTACCGCATGGGCGAGGGAAAGGTGATAGACGTCACCGTAGCCGACGGCCGCGTCATCGTGCGCGACTACGGACGAGGCATACCCTTGGGCAAGATGGTTGACGCCGTATCGATCCTGAACACCGGCGGTAAGTACGACAGCAAGGCGTTCAAGAAATCCGTCGGACTGAACGGCGTGGGTACAAAAGCCGTGAACGCGCTGTCGAAGGAGTTCGTCGTGGAGTCCGTGCGCGAGGGCAAGCTGCGCCGTGCGACGTTCAAGCAAGGCAGACTGGTCAGCGACACGGATATCATCGATGCGCCCGAGACGATGAAACGCGGTACGCGCATCGAGTTCGTGCCGGATGATACGAAAGGGCTGTTCGAGAACTATCAGTTCCGCGATGATTATATCGAGACGATGATGCGCAACTACGCGTATCTGAACACCGGTCTGACGCTGAACTACAACGGTCGGAAATTCCTGTCAAAGAACGGATTGCTCGACCTGCTGACCGAGACGATGACCGTGGAGCCGTTGTATCCGATCATCCATATCGTGGGCGAGGATATAGAGATAGCCCTGACGCACACCGACCAGACAGGCGAGGAGTACCACTCGTTCGTTAACGGCCAGCACACCATACAGGGCGGTACGCACCAAGCGGCTTACCGTGAGGCGATAGGAAGAACGATCAAGGAGTTCTACGGCAAGAACCAAGAGCTGTCGGATATCCGCAACGGCATAGTCGGCGCGATAGCTATCAATGTCGAGGAGCCGGTGTTCGAGAGCCAGACGAAGGTGAAGTTAGGCTCGAAAGACATGAGCCCCACGGGCGGCGTGTCGGTGAACAAGTTCGTGAACGACTTCGTAGGTTTGCAGCTCGACAACTACCTGCACAAGCACCCCGAGGTAACCGAGGTGATGCTCAAGAAGATCCAGGACTCCGAGCGTGAGCGCAAAGCTATCGCCGGCGTGACGAAAGCTGCCCGTGAGCGTTCGAAGAAAAACCTTCTAAATAATCCAAAGTTACGCGACTGCCAGATTCACTTCAACGATGCCAAGCCTGTGCGTTCGTCGAAAGATGCCGAGGATGATCTGAGGGATGAGACGTGCATCTTCATCACCGAGGGCTTGTCGGCATCGGGTAGTATAACCAAGAGCCGCGACGTGCGCACGCAGGCTGTGTTCTCGCTGCGAGGCAAACCGCTGAACAGCTACGGACTGAGCAAATCCGTCGTATATGAAAACGAGGAGTTCAACTGTCTGCAATCGGCACTGAACATCGAGGACGGCTTGGATGAACTGCGCTACAACAAAGTGATCATCGCTACCGATGCCGATGTCGATGGTATGCATATCCGGCTGCTGATGCTGACGTTCTTCCTACAGTTCTTCCCCGATCTGGTCAAGAAAGGGCATGTGTATATACTGCAGACGCCATTGTTCCGCGTCAAGAACAAGAAAGAGACGCGTTACTGCTACAGCGAGGAGGAGCGCCTGAAGGCGATAGATGAGATCTCGACGCCGGAGATCACACGATTCAAAGGTCTGGGAGAGATCTCGCCGGATGAGTTCAAGGGGTTCATCGGACATGAGATACGTCTTGACCAAGTGACGCTGCGCAAGGAAGATGCGGTGGGTGACCTGCTGAACTTCTTTATGGGCAAGAACACGTCGGAGCGTCAGGACTTTATCATCAATAACCTTGTAGTAGAGGAAGACGATGTGGAGTGACGACAGCGGTTGCTGCGGTGCGCATGAGAACTGCGAGAAGGGATTACGGATCTTGCGTGACGAGAGCCTGTACTACAACGACGAGGAGCTCGACGCCTACAAAGGCATAGCGCCGGAGGACTATACGCCGGAGCAGGCTGCGGAGATACGCGAGGTGTTTGAGACGCTTAGGGACGAGGAAGTGAGCGACTGGATATGTGCCATGCAGGCACGTGGCATCAACCTGCCACCGGATGTAAGGGAAGAAGCGTTGCTGTTCATGCAGCGCCAATAGCCAGGCAGATCAGTCCGGCACAGATACCGATCATACAGAGCACCTTACGCCACGGGTTAGACTCGTGGAGGAAGAGCAAGCCGTAAGCAAAACCTATAACCGCACCGCCACGGCGGATGGTGCTCACGACAGCAATCATCGAGTCGGGGTCGCGGAGCGCGAGCATATACACATTATCACTGATAACCAAGAACACGCTGATCAGCAGCACCGGCAGCAAGGCTTTGAGCGGTACAGGCTGCGGCTTGGGCTGGTTATGAGCACTACGTTTGCCATCGTTGATGGCAGTATTCACCACAAACACAATCAGCATCATTGCAGCCTGGTAGAATGTGTACCAGACTTGTACGGCGTTGTGGTCGTAGCGGCGCATGAGGTACTTGTCATACAATCCCGAGCATGCACCGATAAGGATCGCCAGCGCGAGGCAGATATAGTAGCGTTTGTCCTCGCTGTCACGCCTCACCTCCCGACGCTCACGGAACGAGAAGACGAAGATTGTCCCGATCGCCAACAGCACACCAGCCCATTGCCAACTATTCAGTCTCTCCTCGAACAGCAGCAGGGCGCCGATGAGTGTCCACATAGGTCGCGTAGCCTGCATCGGGCTGACGACAGATATAGGCAGGTGCTTGAGCGAGATGTATGCGAAGATCCAACTGCTGAGCACGATGACGGACTTGAGCAGCGTGTAGAGATGTGCCTGCCAGTCCAGCTTGGGCACATACAGCAGCGTGCCGGCCATCGTCTCGGGGAAGTAGGTCGATAGCACGAGCGGTATAGCAAGTATAGCAGACGAGAACAGAATGCTGAATGTCAGGACAGAGATCACCGGCAGATCGCGCAGGGCGATCTTCTTGCTCACGTCATAGAAGCCCAAGCACAGTGCAGAGATAAACGCAAGAAGAGTCCACATAGGGCGTGTTCTGTTCGGGGATTACTTGACGGCAGGGTCGGTTGTGAGATCGATACCGAGTTTGCGGAACGTGTTGGCATCCACCTCTTTGAGCATGACTGTGGAGTGTGCCTGACAGCCGTTGAGCATAGGCAGGGTAGAGAGCGCGCGGCGGCAGTTGTCGTCATTAAGCGAGAGCACGGACAGCGCCACGAGCACCTCGTCGGTATGCAGACGCGGGTTACGGCCGTGCAGGTAACCGATCTTTGTGTTCTGTATAGGCTCGATCATCTCTTGCGGGATGAGTTTGATGGCGTGGTCGATACCCGCCAGTTCCTTCATCGCGTTCAGCAGCAATGCAGCCGACGAGCCGAGCAGAGGTCCTGCTTCGGATGTGATGATCCGTCCGTCATGCAGCTCGATAGCTGCGCAGTGGGTGTACGGACGGTAACCTGTCAGCGCATGCCGCTCGCGCGCCGCAACGACCGTGCTGCGGTATGAGGTGTTGATACCTACCTGCTTCTGCAGCAGGGCGATCTTCTGTATCTCGCTGTCATTGACCGCTCCGCGTGCCATGCGGCACAGGGCTTGGAAGTACCGGCGGATGATCTCTTGCTTGCTCGCCTCGCATACCGCAGCGTCATCCTCGATGCAGAAGCCAACCATATTCACGCCCATGTCAGTAGGCGACTTGTACGGGCTGCGACCGTAGATAGAGGTGAACAGCGCATCCAGCACGGGGAAGATCTCGATGTCGCGGTTGTAGTTAACGGCAGTCTTGCCGTATGCCTCGAGGTGGAAGGGGTCGATCATGTTCACGTCCTGAATATCCGCCGTGGCGGCTTCGTAGGCGACGTTGAGCGGGTGCTTGAGGGGCAGACTCCACACGGGGAAAGTCTCGAACTTAGCATAACCCGCCTCGCGCCCGCGCGCATGTTCATTATATAATTGGCTCAAGCAGACAGCCATCTTTCCGCTGCCGGGACCGGGGGCTGTGACCACCACCAGCGGACGGGTCGTCTCGACATAATCATCCTTGCCAAATCCCTCGTCCGAGGCGATCTTTTCGACATTATGCGGGTAGCCCTCGATGGTATAATGGTAATAGACACGTATGCCCTGCCGCTCCAGACGCAGACGGTAGTCATCCGCCGAACGCTGGCCGGAGTAATGGGTGACGACCACTGCCGACACCATGAACCCGCGTTCGATGAACGCCTCGCGCAGACGCAGCACATCCTCGTCGTAGGTGATGCCGAGGTCTTGGCGCACCTTGTTGCGCTCGATGTCTTGCGCGGAGAGGACGATGATGATCTCCATCAGATCGCTCAGCTGCGTGAGCATGTGCAGTTTGCTGTCCGGCAGAAAGCCCGGCAGCACACGGCTGGCGTGCATGTCGTCGAAGAGCTTGCCGCCGAGCTCGAGGTAGAGTTTGTTGCCAAACTGCGCTATACGCTCGCGGATGTGCTCCGACTGAATGCGGATGTATTTGTCATTGTTGAATGCCGTCATTGCAGAAGTTCGTTTGCAAAATCCTTGATATTCACGCCGTCGAATGTACCGGAGGACATCATCAAAAGGGCGGTGCCCTTATTTGTCATTTGGTCATTTGCCTTTTGCTCTTTGAACAATTGGCGCAGTTGCTGCTGCAGGGCTTCGCTCTCGGTGAAGACGCGGATGTTCGGCGTAGCGAATGCTGCGGCTACCTCATCCGCCGTGATCGGCGTGAGGCGTTTATGCTCGATGACCTTCGGGTTGAAATAGACGTAGGCTATATCCGCCTCTGCCATGCAGCCGTTGTACTGCGGCAAGAAATCCGCCATGAGCGAGGAGAAGGTGTGGAGCTCCATCGCTGCTACGAGGCGTTTGTCGGGGTAGCGCTCGCGTACGGCTTTGACCGTAGCGCGCAGCTTGGACGGCGAGTGAGCGAAATCCTTGTACGCCACGCAGGTGTCGGTCTCGGCTATCTTCTCCAGACGGTTGGCAGCACCGGTAAACGTACTGATCTCGCGGTAGAAATCCTCGGGCTTGACGCCGATGGTCTCGCACGCCATGCAGGCCGCTTGGAGGTTCTCCATGTTATGCTGTCCGAAGACTTGCATCGGTACATCGCCTTTGTAAGCGGCGTACGGGCGGCATTGGATGTCACTCCGTGCTCCGGCGGCTATGGCTTGCAGATTCTCATCGCCGGAGTAGTAGATGAATGTGCCGCCGGGCTCGAATGTATCCACGAACTGACGGAAGGTATCGACGTACTTGTCGAAGGTCGGGAACACATTGATGTGATCCCACGCGATGCCGGTTAAGATGGCCGTGTTCGGATGATACCACAGGAACTTCGATCGCAGGTCGAGCGGCGATGTCAGGTACTCATCGCCCTCAAAGACAGCGTACTTCGCGGTGTCCGAGAGGCGCACCATCCGCTCAAAGCCTTCGATCTGTGCGCCAACCATATAGTCGGCTTCGATGCCAAGGCGGTTAAGCACGTACAGGATCATCGCCGTGGTGGTCGTCTTGCCATGCGAGCCTCCGACCACGATGCGGAACTTGTCCTTCGTCTGCTCGTACAGATACTCGGGGAAAGAGTAGATCTTCAGTCCGAGTTCGCGTGCACGAACGAGTTCGGGGTTGTCTTCGCGCGCGTGCATACCTAATATGATAGCATCGATATCCGGCGTTATGCGTTCTGGGTGCCAACCCATCTCGTCGGGCAGCAGACCTGCCTCAAGAAGATGCGTACGCGCAGGGTCGAAGATCTCGTCATCCGAACCGGTGACGATATACCCTGCTTTCTGTTGAACAGCCATAGCGAGGTTGTGCATGGCTGCGCCGCCTATGGCGATAAAATGTATTCTCATTCCATTTACCATTTAATCATTTACCATTTACCATTTTACCAGTCAATGCTGGTGAGTTTGCCTTTCATTACATCGGAGTACATCTCTGTGCGCGTCTGCCCGCCCATGAGCCAGATGTAGTTATCGTGAACGAACGCGCTGGTCTGTGTACGCTGCGTATAGACATCCATCAGCCGGTTGTGTACGGTATCGATAGGATACCAGTTCAGTCCCTCGTCCTCGGAGTAGAGCGCCGTGGTGGATATGTACTGCGCCTCTTTGTCCAAGCCGCCGAACATATACAGATACTTGCCGTAGGACACGGCTGCTGCGCCGATGATTGCTGTGAACTGCGGATGCTGGATGGCGAAGTTCGCGTAGCGGTAACCGGTAGCACGGCTGTACTCGATGTTCCATAGTGAGTTGAGCGCGTTGCCCTGGATATCATATCCGCCGATGATCACTGCGCGGGCACGTCCGCTGATCGCGGTGAAGGAGGTAGCCGTGAAGTCCGACAGCGGCCAGTTGTCAGGCAGCGGGTTGGGGTTGGGGCGCCAAGCGTTGCCGTCTTTGACGGCGAGATGGAAGGTGTGCTCGGAAGCATGTTCCGCCACAAGCCATATACTGTCTTTGAACTCCATCATCATCGCGCGCGGGATGTACGTCTCGGTGTTACGGTCATCCGATAGCCACGTCACGCCGTCTGCAGAACTGTATATCACGCCATCTTGGCAGTAGTACAGGTTCCCTTTGGCTGCCAGGATCTCGCGTACGGAGCACGTGGCAGGCAGCGTGGCGGGGATAGTTCCGCTGTCCCAAGTCTTGCCGTCAGCCGACAGATAGACCGTTGTCTTGAACCCGTCGTTGGCAAACAGCAGGTAACGACCACTCAGCACCACGCCTTTGGTTGCGGCTGTACCCTCCGGCACAACAGCGGAGCAGAGTTGCTGCCAGTCAAACAGATCGGGGTCCACATGGTGGACGTTTACTACTACGCGGTAATACTTCGTGGCAGATTTGTCGGACGACACAATACGCAGAAGGATGGGATTGGTGAAGTCAATGGTATCCTTGCCGGTCATCTCAAACGATGTGCCGTCGGACAGGATCACCGTAGTAGATGAAGGCGTTGCCTTGAACAGCAAGCGTGGCACGAGACGTGTGATAGGAGTCTTGTACGCCATCGAGTCGGCGTTGGTGATCAGACCGGTATCTTTGGCTGCGTAGTTGCTGATGCTGAATGTGGTGCTGGAGACAGAGGGAAAACTATCCATCGCCGCGAAGTAGAACCGCGTGATCTCCGTCTCCGAAGAAAGCGTTACGGATGAGTCGTTTTTCTTGCAAGAAGAAAAAAATACACTAATTATGCACAATATATACAAAAAGGTGTGTTTCATATTTGCATATTTCATTTTTTTTTTGTATCTTTGTAGCCGATTTCGAAAATTGGTGACCAATCAATCTTCCAATCGTTGATTTTAAACCATTAAATCTATAGTTATATGCTATTTGAAAGCCAAATACGAGATTTTAAACGTTTGCTTCCCTGGAACAAAACCAAGAAACGCAAGAGCGACATGCGCGAGCTGATGCGTCAGAAACTCCGCATTCAGTCAGAGGCAGAGCTGCAAGCGTGGTCGGAAGCCGTCATCGAACGCATTGAGCAGTTGCATTGTTTCCGTCACGCGCGTGTCGTGATGTTCTACTATCCGGTGCATCATGAGGTGGACTTGCGTTCGCTATTGGACAAGTACAAGGATGAGAAAACGATACTCTTGCCTGTCACGCACCGCGACTATATCGAGCTGCGTCAGTATATCGGTCAGGCGAACCTCAAGAAAGGTCACTACGGTATTCCCACACCTCAGACGGGCACCTATCACGGCAAGCCTGACTTGGTGATTGTTCCGGGTTTGGCTTTTGACAAAGATCTCGTGCGCATGGGTCGCGGCAAAGGGTACTACGACAAGTTTCTGCGCAAATTAGGTAAAGTGACCAAGGTGGGTGTCTGCTATGACTTCCAGATCTGCGACAATGTGCCCTGGTCGTGGCACGACGTGCGTATGGATAAGGTCCTCACGCCTTCCGCTACCTACGAGCGGTAAAGCCATTTACTATTTGGTCATTTACCATTTGGTCATTGGGTGAAAGATATTATTGCAGCTCCAGTTTCATCTGACTGGCAGCTGCTTTTTCTATCTCGCGGTCGGTCTCCGGCGTGATGCGTTTCTCCTTCGGGCGGTAGTAGAACTTCAACCCGTAGTTCTCGCAACTGCGCAGACGGTCGTATGGCAGTTTCTTGTCATAATGCGCCTCAACCACGTTCCATATGTCCAGGATGATACGGTCGGCTTCACTGCGCAGCGCCTCCAAGTCTTCGTACACACGTTCGGTGCTCATGCGGTGCATTGACTGGCTGAGCTGGTTCTCGCGGAACATGTCGTAGTGGACTTTCACCTTGTTGATAGCCGGGCAGTTGATAGGTATGCCGCCTTGTCCCATACGTGCCGTTTCGCCCTCGATGATGTTCTTGCCCCACTTGAGCAGATTCTCCTCAGTGGAGAGATCCGGCAGGTTGAAGTTGTTCTCATCCAGCTGGTACAGGCGTTTCTGTTCTTTCTTGATCTCCCCGCGTATGACGGCGAAGTTCAGCACTTGGATGAAATGTGAGATATACATACGCGTATTCTGCACCATGCGCTTGTACTTCTTGTTCGCAGTCACCTTGTTGTCGAAGTTCGTTTGGTACTGCGATACGAGGTTCTCGAACTTGAGCAGGCAGTTTTCCGCCTCGGTGGAGAGGCGGTAAGGCAAAACTTGCTCTGTGAAGTCGCTTTCGGCGGCACGCTGCACGGCAGTCTTCAGTGCGCGCAGACGGGCTTGGTCGGTGTTGGGTAAACGTCTGTATGGCATAAGATATTTACTATTTGGTCATTTACTATTTGTTCATTTGGCTACGCATTGCGTTTGGCGAGGTTGAGCGCCATCTGCTCCAAGCGTTGCGTCTCGTCGTTTTGCGGCAATGCTTTGAGGCATTCGAGGGCTTCAGCCGTGTGCTGCTGTATGGCTTGTTCGGCAGCTTCGCGGGCTTGGGTGTCGATGTAGAGTTGCTTGACGGCATCGATCTTTTCTTGAGAGGGCCCGGTCTGCTTGATCCATCGTTCCAGTTCTGAGTATTGTCTAGGATTAGCTCGATGTAATGCCGATAAAAGCAGGTACGTCTTCTTATTGCAACTTATATCTCCTCCGATGGCTTTGCCGAAGGTGGCAGGGTCGCCGAAGCAGTCGAGCAGATCGTCCTGGATCTGGAACGCCAGTCCGAGATGAATGCCGTAGTTATAGAGCGCCTGTTGCTGTGCTTCGGATGCCCCTCCGATGATTGCTCCGCCTTGCAGGGCGGCAGCAAGGAGTACGGAGGTCTTGAGGCGTATCATCTCAATGTAGTCGGCAATCTGCACATCATCGCGCTGCTCGAAATCCACATCGTATTGTTGTCCTTCGCAGATCTCTGTGGCAGTCTTCGTGAACAACCTCAACAACTGCGGCAAGTATTGCTGCGGCACACCTTCCAAGAGGTGGTAGGCTTCGATGAGCATCTGGTCGCCGCTGAGGATGGCTGTGTTGTCGTTCCACTTAATGTGTACGGTCGGTTTGCCGCGACGCACATCGGCACGATCCATCACGTCATCGTGGAGCAGCGTGAAGTTATGGAACACTTCGATGGCCTCGGCAAACGGCAGCGCATCCTGTTCGTTGCCGCCTACAAGCCGGCAGCCGGCAAGTACGAGTTGCATGCGCAGACGCTTTCCGCCTGACGCCAACGCGTAGGCTATCGGCGCATATAGGCCTTGCGGCTCTTTGCTCCAGTCCAATGCAGCTATGGCAGCGTTAACATCTATCATAAGCTATCAGTAATCAGCTATCAGTAATCAGTTTTCAGCCTTCGATGATCTCGGTGAGTACATCGCGCATTTCCATGCCTGCGGCACGAACCTGCTGCGGAATAAACGAGGTGGCAGTCATGCCAGGGGTGGTATTCACCTCAAGCAGTTGGATCGTGCCGTCGGGCGCGATGATATAATCCGTGCGGATGATTCCTTTGCAACCGAGGATGTCGTAGATCTTCAGTGTGAGCGCCTGCACCGCGTCGCGCGTGGCATCGGGGATGCGGGCGGGAGTAATCTCCTGTACCTGACCGTTGTACTTTGCGTCGTAGTCAAAGAACTCGTTGCTGGTCACTACCTCGGTGATTGGCAATGCCACACTGCGTTTGCCGGTCTTATACACGCCGCAGGTGATCTCCGTGCCGACCATCAGCGCCTCGCAAATCACCTCATTGCCCTCGCGGAACGCCGCCTCGATAGCCGGTTCGACGCCTTCGATGGTCTTCACCTTCGTGCAACCGAAACTCGAACCGCCGACATTCGACTTGATGAAGCAAGGCAGGCCAATCTCGTCAATGATCTCTTGTGCTGTCGGGCACTCTGCGCCTTTGCGCAGAAGGATAGACGGCGAGATCTTGATGCCGAAGGGGGCGAGGTAGTGGTTGCAGGTATATTTGTTGAACGTCATAGCTGCTGCGAGCACACCGCAACAGGAGTAAGGAATGTGCATCATCTCGAGGAATCCTTGCAGCAGACCATTCTCGCCCGGAGTGCCGTGGATAGTCACGTAGGCGTAATCAAACTCTGCTATTTTGTTCAGCGTCTTGAGGTCTGCACCTTGCAACTCAACGATCTCTGCATCGTAACGCTCGGGGTCTAACCAACCCTTGATACTGGCAGCGGAGCGGAGCGATACATCATGCTCCGAACTATCACCGCCTGCTATAATTGCAATCTTACGTTTGTTCATTGTTGTGTTTAGTGTTTTGTCAGCCAAACTTGGCTGACGCTTTTATCTGTTTGCGCGTTTGCGCTCTAATTCGTCCAAAATAATCTTGCGGATTCGCATAGCGTGAGGTGTTACCTCCACATACTCATCCTCCTTGATGTACTCCAGCGCCTCTTCCAGCGAGAATCGTACGGGCGGAGCAAGCACAGCTTTGTCGTCCGAAGATTTGGTACGCATGTTCGTCAGGTTCTTTGCTTTCGTGACATTGATCACGATGTCACCTTCCTTGGCATTCTCGCCAACGACTTGTCCGGCATACACCTCTTCTTGCGGGTCGATGAAGAACCGTCCGCGGTCTTGGAGTTTGTCGAGCGCGTAGGCTGAGGCTGTACCGGCTTCCATAGCGATGAGCGAACCGTTGACGCGGTGCGGCATCTCGCCTTTGTACGGTTGGTACTCAAGGAACCGGTGCGCCATGATTGCCTCTCCGGCACTCACGTTCATCACGTACGTACGCATACCCATGATGCCGCGCGAAGGAATAGTGAACTCCAACTGCACGCGGTCGTTGACAAGTTCCATCTTCGTCATCTCGCCTTTGTGCACGGTCACGAACTCGATGATCTTGCCCGAGCAGTCTTCCGGCGTGTTCACCGTCAGTTGCTCCACAGGTTCGCATTTCACGCCGTCAATCTCCTTGATGATTACCTTCGGCTGACCTACCTGCAACTCGTAGCCCTCGCGGCGCATCGTCTCGATAAGCACCGACAGGTGCAACACACCGCGGCCGAACACGTTCCACGCCGACTCGCGATCGCTGGCTTCCACGCGCAGGGCGAGGTTCTTCTCCAGTTCTTTCGTCAGTCGCTCCTGAATATGGCGTGAGGTGACGAACTTGCCGTCTTGCCCGAAGAAAGGCGAGTCGTTGATCGTGAACGTCATCGACATCGTCGGTTCGTCAATGGCTATCGGGTCAAGGGCTTCGGGGTTCTCGATGTCGCATATTGTATCACCGATCTCAAAACCGTCTATACCGATCAGCGCACAGATGTCGCCACTGCGCACCTCGTCGGTCTTCACATGTCCCATGCCTTGGAAGGTGTGGAGCTCCTTGATCTTCGTGCGGATCTTCGTGCCGTCTTTCTTGGCGAGCGTCACAGCCATGCCGTCTTTGAGCACACCGCGATGCACACGCCCTACGGCTATTCGCCCTACGTACGGGTTGTAGTCCAGCGAGGTAATCAACATCTGCGGCGTACCTTCCAGCACTTCCGGCTCGGGAATATACTCGATGATGGCGTCCATGAGCGCCGTGATGTCTTTCGTCGGCTGCTTCCAGTCGGTACTCATCCAGCCGTTCTTAGCCGAACCATATATGGTTTGGAAGTCCAATTGATCCTCCGAGGCGTTGAGGTTGCACATCAGGTCGAATACTGCCTCTTGCACTTCGTCCGGGCGGCAGTTGAGTTTATCCACTTTGTTGATGACCACGATCGGTTTCAAGTTCAGCTCGATGGCTTTCTGCAGCACGAATCGCGTCTGCGGCATCGGACCTTCGAACGCATCCACGAGCAGCAGCACACCGTCTGCCATGTTTAGCACACGTTCTACCTCCCCGCCAAAGTCCGCGTGCCCCGGAGTGTCGATGATGTTAATCTTGTAGCCTTTGTACTCGATGGCAACGTTCTTGGCGAGGATCGTTATGCCGCGCTCACGCTCGAGGTCGTTGTTGTCGAGGATGAGTTCGCCCTTGTCCTGGTTGTCGCGGAACAGGTTCGATGTATAGAGCATCTTATCAACGAGTGTCGTCTTGCCGTGATCCACGTGGGCGATGATTGCAATGTTTCTGATCTTTTGCATATATATTTTTCTGCGTTATTCTGTACTTTGTTTAGGTAACAACCTAAACAGCCTACAAAGGTACAAAAAAAATCCCACATTTGCAAATTTTTGTGGGATTTTTTTGATGATAAATAAATATTTTCAATCAGCCTATTGCAACTCGCTGCTTACAAGCTCCATTCGAAGCCGTCTTTGGTGTCCTTGATCTTGAATCCGAGGTCGGTGAGTGCGTTGCGGATTCGGTCGGATGTAGGCCAGTCTTTGTTGCGTTTTGCATCGAGTCGGATGTTGAGCAGCAGGTCGATAGCGCCGTTGTAGGCTTCTTGCTGACCGCTGACCTCTGACTGCTGATTACCAGCAAGTTGTAGGCCAAGGATATCGATGGCGAATAGTTTCCAAACATCGCGCAGCTCACCCAGATCCGTCTCGCTGATTGTAGCTTTACCATCGGCAACGCTGTTGATCACCTTCGTGGAGTCAAACAGATGAGATATAACAATCGGCGTATTCAGATCGTCGTCCATCGCCTCTGTGCAACGCTGCCGCAGGTCAGCGATCTCTTTGGTTGTCGGCTCTTGGCTGTTAGCCGTTGGCTGAATCTTCTGCAAGCGTGCGTACGCTTCCGCCATGCGTTGGAAACCTTTTTCTGCAGCTTCGAGTGCTTCGGATGAGAAGTCCACCGTCGAGCGGTAATGTGCCATGAGGATGAAGAACCGTATGGTCATCGGGCTGAAAGGTTTCGTGAGCAGCGGATGATCGCCGGTGAAGAACTGCCGAAGCGTGATGAAGTTGTTGTATGACTTACCCATCTTCTTGCCGGCAATGGTGATCATATTGTTGTGCAGCCAGTAGCGAACTGTGTCGTGCCCGAGGGCTGCGCAACTCTGCGCTATCTCCGCCTCATGGTGCGGGAACATCAGATCCATACCGCCGCCGTGGATGTCGAACTCCTCGCCCAGGTACTTCGTGCCCATTGCCGAGCACTCCATATGCCAACCGGGGAATCCTTCGCTTTTCAAAACCTTCTGCTCTCCGTTCTCGGTATAGCGGAACTCCGCCGGCCAGTGCATGATATGCTCCGGTGCGGCTTTCTTCCACAAGGCGAAATCGTAACTGTGTTTCTTCTCGTCCTGCCCGTCAAGCTCGCGGGTGTCGGTGACTATATCATCAAGGTTGCGCCCTGAGAGTTTGCCGTAAGGAAAATCCTTCGCATAGCGCTCCACGTCCATATACACGCTCCCATTCGATACGTAGGCATAGCCCTTGTCAAGGATCGCTTGCACGAAGGCTATCTGCTCGATGATGTGCCCCGAAGCGTGTGGCTCGATAGATGGTGGCAGCACGTTCAGCGCTTCCATGTCGTGGTGGTAGCGGTTGGTGAAGTGCTGCACGACTTCCATTGGTTCGAGCTGCTCCAGGCGGGCTTTCTTGGCTATCTTGTCCTCGCCCTCGTCGGCATCGTGCTCGAGGTGCCCGACATCGGTGATGTTACGCACATAGCGCACCTTGTAGCCGATGGCAGTCAGGTAGCGGAAGAGTATATCGAAGGTGATAGCCGGACGAGCGTGCCCCAGATGGGCATCGCCGTAAACCGTCGGTCCGCAGACATACATACCTACACGCCCCTCATGCAAGGGGCGGAAAGGCTGTTTCGTGCGCGCGAGCGTATTATAGAGGTATAGCATAGCGTTATGCGGCCAAGATTGGCTGCGGGCTTAAAGGAGGTTGTTTTTCTCGATGTCGAGGAAGTACTTGTACGTATCGACCTTGAGTTCGCCGCAGGCGAGTTCGTCGCAAACGATGATACCGTGCTGATGCATCTGCAGGGCGCTGATTGTCCACATATGCGATACGCCGCCCTCGACAGCGTGCTGCAATGCGCGGGCTTTGTTATGGCCATTGACGAGGATCAGCACCTCTTGGGCATCCATAACCGTACCCACACCTACCGTCAGGGCGGTCTTCGGAACGAGGTTGATGTCGTTGTTGAAGAAACGGCTGTTAGCGATGATCGTGTCGGTAGTCAGCTCTTTCTTGCGTGTGCGCGAGGTGAGCGATGAACCCGGTTCGTTGAAGGCGATGTGACCGTCAGGCCCAATACCTCCGAGGAACAAGTGGATGCCACCGTAGTTCTTGATCTTTGCTTCATAACGTGCACACTCGGCCTCGAGGTCGGCAGCGTTGCCGTTGAGGATATTCACATTCTCCTTGCGGATATCGATATGCGAGAAGAAGTTGTTCCACATGAAGCTGTGGTAGCTCTCCGGATGCTCTTCGGGCAGGCCGACATATTCGTCCATATTGAAGGTCACCACATTGCGGAAGGAAACTTTACCGGCTTTGTTGAGTTCGATAAGCTTGCGATACATGCCTAATGGCGACGAGCCGGTTGGTAAACCCAGCACGAAAGGATTGCTCTCCTTGGGGGCATACTCGTTAATACGTTTGGCAACATAGTTAGCTGCCCATTCCGACATAAGGTCGTAATTTTTTTCGATTATAAGTCTCATGGCATTTACAATTTATTCATTTACTATTTGATCATTTAGTTAGTCCACTTTTTTCAATACGATAGCGCTACGTGCGGGCAGGTAGAGTTTGAGCCAGCCTTTCTTAACCTTGGCGTACTCACGGTCAGGCATCGTGAAGTGATCCACGCTGTCGTCCGTTTGCTCGAATCCTGCGAACTGGCGAGCGTCGGTGTTCAGAACTACCTGATACTTGCCTTCGGGGGCAAGGAATCCGTAGTCGGGGAAGGACTTTGTTCCATTCCAGTTAAATACGAACACGTACTCGCCGCGCATGTATGCCACCACTTGGTCGCCTTCGCGATCCCAGAGGTTGATTACCGGAGTTTCGGGAGTTATGCCCGACTTGCGAAGCAGATGAATCATCGCATCGTCAAAGCGGTTGAGGTCGGCGTAGTAGAAGTTCTGGTTGTCAACAAGCGACCACTGACGACGTGCGTACTGATAACTCCAACCGTTACCCTGGCGCGGGAAGTCGATCCACTCAGGATGACCGAACTCATTGCCCATGAAGTTCAGGTAACCGCCGTTGGTCGTCGAAGCGGTGATGAGTCGGATCATCTTATGCAGTGCTATGCCGCGGTCAACCATATAGGTGGAGTGCCCATGCTCAAAGTGCCAATACATATCGGAATCGATTAGGCGGAAGATGATCGTCTTGTCACCCACGAGCGCCTGATCATGGCTCTCAGCGTAGGAGATAGTCTTCTCATGCTGACGGCGGTTGGTCATCTCGTAGAGGATGTGACCGGCTTTCCAGTCCTCGTCGCGCACCTCTTTGATATACTTGATCCAGAAATCAGGAATTCCCATAGCCAGACGGTAATCGAAGCCCATACCTCCATCGGCGAACGGTGCGGCTATACCCGGCATGCCGGACATGTCCTCGGCGATGGTGATAGCGTTCTTCTTCACCTCGTGGATGAGTTTGTTCGCCAGTGTGAGGTAGCATATAGCGTCACCGTCCTCGTTGCCGTTGAAGTACGAGCCGTAGCCGTTGAAGTCTTCGCCCAAACCGTGGCTGAGGTACATCATCGACGTCACGCCGTCAAAACGGAATCCGTCGAAGTCGTACTCTTCGAGCCAGTACTTGCAGTTCGAGAGCAGGAAATGCATCACTTCGTTCTTGCCGTAGTTGAAGCACAGACTGTCCCAAGCCGGATGCTCGCGGCGTGCGCCGTCGTGGAAGTACTGATACGGCGTGCCGTCGAAGTTGCCCAGACCCTCGAGTTCGTTCTTCACAGCGTGCGAGTGTACGATGTCCATGATGACAGCTATACCCTTGTCGTGAGCAGCTTTGACGAGTGCTTTCAACTCCTCGGGAGTGCCGAAGCGGGACGAGGGTGCGAAGAAGTTCGACACGTGGTATCCGAACGAGCCATAGTACGGATGCTCCTGAATCGCCATGATCTGTATGCAGTTGTAGCCGAGTTTGGCTACGCGCGGCAAAACATTCTCACGGAACTCGTTGTATGTGCCTACACGCTGCTCCTCGGTAGCCATGCCGATGTGGCACTCATAGATGAACAGCGGTCGGTTGGCTTTCCAACCTTTCGGACCGCGGCGCTTGCCCATATCGAACTCTTTCTCCGGAGCCCAAACCTGTGCAGAGAAGATTTTTGTATTGTCGTCCTGCACTACGCGGCGTGCATAAGAAGGAATGCGCTCTCCGTAGCCTCCGAGCCACTCAACGAGCAACTTATAGTGCTGACCGTGGCGAATCTGCTCTTCGGTGAAATAACCTTCCCACACCCCATTGCCAACAGGATAGAGGCGGTAGTCCTCACTCTTGTTCCAGTTGTTGAAGTCGCCTTTTACATAGATGGCTGTTGCGTTAGGTGCCCACTCGCGGAGTACCCATCCGGGGTTAAGGTGGTGTAGGCCGAAATACAGGTAGCCGTCTGCCCATGGAGCAAGTTTCTTCTTGCCTCCGGTCAGTTCTTTAATCTTGCGCTCGGCATAGTCGTGACGTGCTTGCAGCGCCTGCTCGTAGGGTTGAAGACCCGGCTCGTTTTGTACAATCTGTAGCATAGTTAATGAGTGATTTATTCTACTTTAGCTTTAACAATTATCTTTCTGAACGTGGATGACGCAATGCCTGCGGCATGTGCATCCGTGGGGAAGAATACGGCGAAGTACCCTCTGGGCACGCTGAACCGGGCGGCGGGTTTGTCACCGTAGAACTCTACATCTTTGCCTTCGTCATACTCCTTGATGACGTTCTGGCAGTCCTCAAGCGAACTCCAGAGCATTGTCTCCGAGGTCGTCAAAGGAATCTGAATGTCGATGTAATCTTTGTGGGCTTCAAGTTTGCAGTCTTTCTCATCTTTGGCTGCCTGGTCGCAGACGTTGACGATGAGATCCTGACCATCTAACTTGATTTTGCATGCGGGCAGTTCTTCGAGGTCGTTGTCATTGAAGAACTTCATGAATTGCTGAAAACCGGGTACACACCCGAAGTACCAATCAGCGTTTTCTAATTTGTCAAGTATCATAGTTTGCTTTTGATTAATCGTAGCTTTTGCTATAGCGCGTATTGAAAATGCGCATACAAAGTTACGAAATATATCGAAATATTGCAAATTTTAGGGGCTATTTACGAAAAATAACCCCTGTTTGACTTGATATTTGGCAAATGCAGCAGTCAATTTCCGCCTTTCTGGCGTATTGTCATGCGTCTGAAGCGGCTTCCCTGCCATTCTGCTGTCAAGGTGTCGCAGCATACGGGCAGCGTGTCCGGTTGGATGAGTGCGGGCGTGGTCAGCGGCTCGCGATCTTTGTGTGGCATAGCCGGTGGCAGCACAGGGCTGGCGAAACGTGTCTTGCCGAGTTTGGCACAACTATTTCCTGCCGTCTTGCCGGTAAAGTGCAAGAACTGATTGGTGTTGTAGAAGATACTTCCCGGAGCGTTGTGCGGCGCGTATTTGCGGTTGAGGTCGATCTGCTGCTCCAACTCATCTGCTCCAAAACGGTACGAGGCGTGACTGATGTAGACGTGTGTCTGCTTGCCGTCACCTCGCTGTGCGTCAATGGCTTCCACGCTCTCACACCACCAGCGGCAGAGCGTCTCGTAGTTCTGTTTGGTGGCTTTCGTGGACCAGTACAGTTGCGGTGCGAGGTAATCGACATAGCCGCCTGCAACCCACGCCAACGGGTCGCAATATAGAACAGCCCATGCGTCCGTGCCGATGATGCCGGCTGGCAGTTTGAGCCCGAACTGTGCAGCTGCGCTGTCGGTCGTCGAGTAGATGCCGAACGGTGACATACCGAACTTCAGCCACGGCTTGACGGTCTGAATGGAGTCGTGGATGGAGCGGATAACCTCATTCACGCAGTCCCTGCGCCAGTCCCCGACTGACATATTGGCAGGTTTGTATGCTTTTTGGCTTCGCTTATCCTCATCGACAGTGCCGCCATACGGGTAGAAGTAGTCATCCATTACCAGACCGTCGATGTCGTAGTTGCGGATGATCTCCATGAGCACTTGCAGCACGTAAGCGCGTGCACCAGGGTTGCCGGGGTCAAGTATCGAGCCCTGGTACTGTGCGGTGTTGTATGTCAGCAGCCATTCGGGGTGCTCTATGCGGATCGGGTCAGAGTCTTCCGAGGCGATGAACGCCTCTATATCCAGCACGCGTTCGCCTGCATTGCGCTCGTAGCGAAACGGGTTTACCCACGCGTGCAGTTCCAAGCCGCGCTTGTGTGCTTCCTGTATGGCAAATGCCAGAGGATCGTAGCCCGGATTCATGCCTCGAACGCCGGTCAGTACCGGACTCCATGGCTCGTGCGAAGATTCGTACAACGCGTCAGCTGACGGGCGGGCCTGAAAGCAAACAGCATTGATGTTTCCTGCCTGCAACTGGTCGAATATAGTCGTCATCTCCGCCTGCTGGACGGCGATGGCATCAGGACATACACTGTCGATCGGCGTCTTTGGCCAGTCGATGTTCAGTAGTGTGGTGAACCACGCTGCGCGGAACTCCTGCTGCGGGTTCTGGGCGTAGCCGGAATATAATAACGAAAGGCCGCATAGGGCTGTAATCACGTATCTTTTCATACATCGTAACGAATTTCGGTGCAAAGATACGAAAATTTTTCCACAAATGCAAGCCTTTCGTAAAAAAAATGCTAAATTTCGCCTCGTTTAGAGTACATAACTGCTCTTGATGTGGCTCGTGCATGTCACGTAGTAGTCACCTACAGGTATGTTTCTGTCCACATCGTCGCGTGTCTCTTCAACAAGACACCAGTTTTCATCGTAGATGCGGATAACAGCGTGATGATCGTTCTTGATGACAATGCGGTCGATGTCGTAAAAGCGGATGATATGTTTGTCCATCTCATCGCTTTGCAACGCATGTGCGCGATAGATGTCTTCCTGATTGGAGGCAAATTCAGTGTTGTTGACTGTTGACAGCCGGTTGTTGGCGGCTTGGTCAAGTTGACGACTTGCGGCGTTGGCGGCTACCGCCATGGCTACAAAAAGTGTTACTGTTACAAAAGTCTTTTTCATTGTTAGTAGGTTTTTTTCGGTGTCCCTCAAGCTTGCGCCGGGGTTCCTGTAAGGGTTCGTCTTCCCTTTTTCTAAGTTAATAAATAAAATTGATGTTTTTTTGTTGTTTTTGTCAATTTCACGCCATTTTTGACGTGCATGTTCACATTAAGTAGTGCAATGGGTGTGCCAAAGTATGCTATATAACATAAAAATCGCGCATTTTGCGCGATGTTGCTACTTTTGTTTTGCAATTTAGTGTGGTTAGTGTAATCTACGCATTGCACTTCCAGCGAGCAAGGGGAAGATGGTGTTGATAGACCACAGCAGAATAGAGGCGATGACGGCTGCGGCTGTGATATCGCTGCCGAAGCGTTCGAAGATGACGGCTGCCCACGCGCCTCGTACGGCGAGTTCGGCAGCGGGAACGTTCGGGGTGACGGTGATAAGCAGGTAATAGAGCGGCAGGGTGATGATTGTGGATAGCGCGTCAAGCTTCACGCTGCAGAACAATAGTGTGAGCTGCAGTTGGACGATAAACACTGCGTATCGCAGCAGGGACATGATCAGCAGGATGCAAACGTCGCTGATTGTCAGCTGTGCCATGTTATCGACGAGTAGGCGTGATTGCTCGCTTTTCCACGATCGCCCTTGCAGTCTGCGCATCAGCGCCGGCAGCGCAATGACTGCCGCTACAGCACCGACCAGCGCCAGGGCGATACTCCACAGTAGCGAGCTGTCCGGAGCTAACCAGAACACCACTGCCGGCAGTCCGAACACGATGATGACCGTTGTCATCGCGTAGCCGCCGATCATACCCAGACAGGTGGCGGTGAGCCAGTGCTGCTGCGTGTTGCGGAAGAGCAGTGCGCGCCCGGGGTACTCACCGAGTTTGTAGGGCGTGACGAAGCCTGCCAGCGTGCCGTAATACACTTGCCGCTGGGCTTCCCAGATGTTCATAGGTTCGATATCGCGTACCAGATACTGCCACTTCCAGGCTTCGCACAGACGGTTGACGGGAAACAGCAAGAAGCAGCCCGCCAGACACAGCCACTGCCATACGCCTGCCGCCTGAAACTGTGCCAGAAGTCCGGGGTAGTTGTCGTACGTGGCAATCTTATAGCCGAGATATCCGTACGCCAAGATGATAAGTGCGATGTTCGCTATCTTCTTGAACTTCGCCATGGAGCGTTATCAGTGTTTGAGCTCGAAGGGGAAGGATGCGACCAGCGCACCGTCGATGAAGAAGTCGGCGTTGTACAACCCTTTGTAGAGGATCTCGCCCACATTCCAATAGAGCGTCTCGTCCAGAGCCTCGCCGCCGTACTCGAACTCCTTGACCAGAGAGTACTCGATCTCGCTGTTCTCGAATGCGAACATCCGTTGAGTGGGGTTAGGCAGCGTGATGAGCTCGCCGTCCGGACGAACGATGCGCATATATACTTTTTTCATCCCGCGCTCGCAGGTGACGTTCTTGCCGATGGTGAAGTCGAACTGAATCTTCTGCATGTTGTTCAGGTTCGATGTCTTACGGTCGCGCTTGTTGAGCGGCGTGACCTGGAAAGCTGTGATCTCCAGCATCGATGCGCGCGTGACTTTCTCCGTGAGGTGGGTGTTCGCCTGTTGCAGTTCTTCGGCTTGCTGCTGCACGACGGCATATTGCTCGCGTACCTGTTTGTTCTCAGCTGTCAGACGCTGGTTCGTCTGGTTGAGCGAGTCGATCTGGTGCACATATGACACCATCACCGAGCGCACGGTAGCCAGCTCCTTCTTGAGCTCGGCTATACGGCGCGCGTTGGTAGCCTTGGTTATACGGAGTTCCTCCAGCAGGTCGCGCACGCGCTGCTGCTCCTGGTTGAGTAATTGGGCGAGGGAGTCGTTGTGGATATCCGGCGTGCGGTAGCCGTCGAACTGCATGGCGAGATCTTCGTACTCGTCTTCCAGTTCGGATTTCTCAAACTCCATCTGCTCTACCATCTCTACCATCTCCTGTTTCTGGTTCATGTACAGGTAAGCCAGCACACCGACAGCGGCGAGCAGAATAATCAATACGGGTATAATAATTTTCTTTTTCATATTCTTTTTGATTTTCAACTATAGTAACGGTAACACTTTTTCGAGTTTGTTGCTGCGTGAACCTTTGATGAGTATCGTGCATCCGCTCAGCGGCTGCGCCTTCAGCTGTTCGCACAACTCATCCACGGTTGAGTAGATCGGGTAGGGGGCTGTCGTCTCGCGGTACTCGTCGCCTACAAGGAACACGCTATCCGCCTTCCTCTCGAGCAATATGTTCACTATGTTCTGGTGCTCGGTGTGGCTGTACTCGCCGAGTTCTCTCATCGCCCCTAAGATATAACATTGGCTCTTGGCTCTTGGCTCTTGGCTAATGGCTGATTGCTGACGACAGAACGCTTCCAGTGCCGCCTGCATCGATGTCGGGTTGGCGTTGTAGGCATCCACGATCAGGGTGTTTCGCTCCGTCACCATCCTCTGCGAACGGTTATTCGACGGCACATACGCGCGGATAGCCTTCAGACCATCCTCCCGGCTGATGCCGAAGTACTCACCCACGCACAGGGCGGCCTGAATGTTCTCGCTGTTGTACGCGCCGACGAGTTGCGTACCCTCGGGCATCGTGCCGGTGGTATAAGCAATGGTCTTCAACTCGCCTGCCATCTGCGTCAGATAAGGATTATCCGTATTGCGGAAGCAGAATCCTCCGTGCTCGCGCATGTAGTCGTACAGCTCGGCTTTGGTGTGCATCACGCCTTCGAACGAACCGAAACCTTGCAGGTGAGCTTTGCCTACGTTGGTGATCAGTCCGCAGTCGGGCTCCGCGATATCCACCAGTTCCTTGATATCTCCCGGGTGACTAGCACCCATCTCAACGATAGCCAGCTCGTGCTCTGCCGTGAGTTGCAGCAGGGTTAGCGGTACGCCGATGGAGTTGTTGAGGTTTCCTCGGGTGTAGTGAGTCTTATATCGCGTGTTGAGCACGGTAGCCATGAGCTCCTTAGTCGTCGTCTTGCCGTTCGTGCCTGTGATGCCGATGATCTGCTTGCCCCAATGACGACGCCATGCTCGGGCGAGGTCTTGTAGTGCCAACAGACTGTTCTCCACCAGCAGCACGGAGTATTCGCCGGAGGCTTGGATCGAATTATACACCTGCTCGTCGTCCACGATGGCGAGTGAGGCGCCTTGCTGCAACGCCTGCAGGGCGAACGTGTTGCCGTCGAATGACTCGCCTTTGAGTGCCACGAAGATACAGCCGTCAGGCAGGTTACGTGTATCGGTTGAGACGCACATAGCGTCTTTGCCTTCTATTAGAAATGACCAATCCATGATTGCAATAATGATTCAGCTTGCAAAGATACAAAAAAAATCCCACATTTGCAAATTTTGCGGGATTTTTTTTATTGTTTTAGCCAAACAGCGTGCGGAAGAAACTCTTCTTGTCGGTGTGGCTGTCCGGTGCGACGTTGTTGTTCTTGCGGAGTTTCTCGACCAGTTCTTTGTCCTCCTTACTCAGGTGTTCGGGGATATACACGCCTACGTTAATCAGCAGATCGCCTACGCCGTACTGCCTTCCGTACTGGTCAATCATCGGCAGGCCCTTGCCGCGCATGCGGAGCACTTTGCCCGGTTGCGTACCCGGGGTGATGGTGATCTTCGCGTCGCCGCTCAGGGTAGGTATCTGCACCTGCCCGCCGAGGATTGCCGTCGGCACATCAAGCAGCAGGTTGTATATCAGATCGCCGCCGTCACGCGCAAAGTCCTTGTGCTCCTCTTCCTCGATGATCACCAGCAGGTCGCCTGCTACACCTCCGTGCGGAGCAGCGTTGCCCTTGCCTTGCATCGGCAGCACCATACCGTCGGCTACGCCTGCCGGTATATGTACCTCCACGATCTGCTCGTCGCGAACGACACCTTCGCCCTGGCAATGCGAGCATTTGTTCTTGATTACCTTACCCTCGCCATGGCACGTCGGGCACTCCTGTTGTACCTGCATCATGCCGAAGATCCCGCGCTGCGTGCGAACCACGCGTCCGCTGCCCTTACATGTCGGACAGGTCTCACCGCCCTTGCCGTCCGCCGACCCCGTGCCGTCGCAGTGCGTACACGGTACGAGCTTGCGGATCTTGAGTTTCTTATCCACGCCGGTGGCTATCTCTTCTAAGGTAAGACGTACGCGTACGCGCATGTCTGTGCCGCGACGCACACGCTGACCGCCACGACGGCCACCGCCGCCTCCGCCGAAGAAATCGCTCATGTCGAATCCTGCGCCTTCAAACAGGTCGCCGAATCGCATGAAGATATCTTCCATACTCATGCCACCGCCGCTGTAGCCGCCTGCACCGCCCATGCCGGCAAAGCCGAACTGGTCATAACGCTGACGTTTCTGCGGATCGCTGAGCACCTCGTATGCCTCAGCCGCCTCCTTGAACTTCTCCTCGGCTTCTTTGTCACCGGGGTTCTTGTCAGGGTGGTACTTGATGGCACACTTGCGGTACGCCTTTTTTATGTCTTCGGCACTGGCGTTCTTCTCCACGCCCAGCACCTCATAGTAATCTCTCTTCTCTGCCATAGTTCTGGATTTTCTAGATATTCTAGATATTCTGGATTTTCTGGATTATTCGCCTACGACAACTTTGGCGAAGCGAATCACGCGTTCGCCATGTTTGTAACCTTTCTGCGTGCAGTCGATGATCTTGCCTTTCTTGTCCTCACCGGCGGCAAAGGTCGTTATGGCCTCGTGCTCATCGGTGCTGAAGTCCGCATCCGTGGTGTCTATCGCATGTACGTCCTGCTTGTCAAGCCAGGCAATGAACTTGTTATAGATCAGGTCAATGCCTGCACGCAACGATGCTATATCCTCGGTCTTCGCCATTGCGTCACGTGCACGCTCAAAGTCATCCACCAGCGGCAATATATCTACCAGCAACTTCTCGCCGGCAGACTCCATCAGTTCCAGTTTCTCTTTGTTTGTGCGGCGGCGGTAGTTGTCGAACTCCGCCATCTGACGCAGACGGATATCTTCGAGCTCCGCTACACGTTTCTCGAGGGCTTCAATCTTCTGCTCCGGGGTTTCCTCCGGGGTTTCCTCGGTTTCCTCAGCTGCCTCAGCTGCCTCAGCTTCTGGAATTTCTGGTTTTTCTAGATTTTCTAGATTTTCCAGATTATCCAGGTTCTCATTCTCCATATTTTGTTCTTCCTTTTTCATCATGTATAAAAATATAAAATCTCAAATCTCAAATATCAAATCTCAAATATCATGCCACCCACATCCCGTCTGCCAAAATGTCAGTAATCTGCCTGTAGGAGTTCACGATATACGTAGCCGTCTGCCCCTCTGTCAGTGTGACAACCTTGCCGTAGGCAGGATCTTCTTCGCCGTCAGCAACACGCCTGAACCACATCTGGTCTATGCCCGCAGCACGTGCACCTTCCACGTCCGAGGTGTACGAGTCGCCGATCATCAGTGCCTCGTCAGCCGTGATGCCGTTGATGCGCAGTGCCTCCTCGTAGATGCGCGGGTTAGGTTTCTGCGCTCCGACCTCCTCGCTGAGCACGATGTGCGTGAAGTACGGATCCAAGCCGCTTTTGCGGAACTTCAAGTACTGCGACTCCACAAACCCGTTGCTCACTATTGTCAGCGGATAGCGCGAAGCCAGCGTCTTGACCATCTTGTCGGCATCGGGGATGATTGAGAAGAAATGGTTCGTCATCCTGAGGAAATCCTCGCACATACGCCGTGCCAGCACACGCGTCTCGGAGTTCTCCTCCAGACCGCAGGCATGCATCAGCGGATATAGGAATCGGTCGATCTTCAGCTCGTCCTTCGTCACCTCATCGCGCCCGTACTGCTCCCACAGCAGGGTGTTGTGCTCGCTGTACTTCTGCACAAACGTGTCATAGTCTGTGTATTGATACAGTTGATGAATCTCGAACATCGTTGTCAGTGCGCACTTCGCCGAACGCGAGAAGTCGCCGATAGTGTCGTCCCAGTCAAGGAAGATGGCTTTGTATTTCATTGTCATGCAATTTTGGGCGCAAAGATACGAAAAAAATACCACATTTGCAAAAAATATTCATTTTTATGGACAAAATATTGCAAATGTGTATTATTTTTTGTACCTTTGTACGCTAATTGTGGCATCTTGGATGAATAGAAGACGAAACATACTGCTTTTTGCCTTGCTCATCGTGGCACTGATTGGACTGTTTATTACCGATCTGTGTTTGGGCAGTACGCTCTTTCCGTTGCGTACACTCTGGGAGCAGGGTGAGGGCAATGGTATCTACCATCACATACTCGTCAACCTGCGTCTGCCCAAAGCTCTGACGGCTATCCTTGCCGGCAGCGCGCTGAGCATGAGCGGCATCCTGATGCAGACGCTCTTCCGCAATCCGCTGGCAGGTCCGTATATCTTAGGCGTCAGCTCCGGCGCCAGCCTCGGCGTGGCGTTCGTGGTGATGTGTACATCGCTGTTCGGTATGATCAGCGCCGGTGCAGGAACGATAGCTATGTCCGCTATCATCGGCTCGACGCTCGTGCTGCTGCTCGTGATGAGCGTGGCAGGTAAGGTCAAGGATAATGTCAGCCTGCTTATCGTCGGCATGATGGTCGGCGCGATAGCCGGTGCGCTGGTGAATATCATGCAGAACATCGCCAACCCCGATGCACTCAAGCTGTTCATCGTCTGGACGCTCGGCTCGTTGTCGGCTGTCGGCTGGCAGGAGTTGCAGGTCATGACGCCCGTGCTGCTCGTTGGCGCACTGATGGTAGTACTGCTGCTTAAACCCCTCAACGGACTGCTGCTCGGCGAGAACTATGCGCGCGCCTTAGGCATCCATATCTCCCGCACACGCTTGGGCATCGTGCTGGCGACATCGCTGCTTGCCGGCGGTGTGACGGCTTGGTGCGGACCGATAGCATTCATCGGCGTGGCTGTGCCGCATCTCGCACGCGGGATCATGCACACCTCCAACCACCGCCTCACGGTCCCTGCCTGCGCACTGCTCGGGGCGAACCTGCTGCTGCTCTGCGACTGTATGGTCTCTCTTGCCTCCTACAGCCTCAGTCTCTCGCTGCCTATCTCCACGCTGTCCTCCCTCGTCGCAGCGCCGATCATCATCTATGTGATCCTCAAACTAAAAAACTAACTCCTTCACCCTTTCACCCTTTCACTCCTTACACCAACGCCTTCACCAGGCTCTCGGTGTCTCCTGCCAGCAGGTCTATCGGTGCCAGTTCGATCATCGTCTTTGCACCATACTCCCCGCGCTCTTTCAGCCGCATGGCGGCACGCGCACAGCTCACCATCACCTGCCCCGTCAACGCGGGGTTGTTGATCGTCATGTTGAACTCAAACCGCTGGTTATGCGTTTCGCCGCTCACACCGTTGCGCACCAGATTAACGCCGTGCGCTACGTTGTTCAGCGCATCCACGCTGTCCACGGCTATCACATGCGTCTCGTCGTGCGCGAAGTAATCGTCCGCAAGGATAGCGGCTTCCACGGTCTTGAAGTCCGCACCCTGCTCCAGCTCGATATACACCATCCGGCGGTGTATCCCCGTGCCTAACGGGATAGTCATGCTCAGCGCGTTCTTTACGCCCGGCTTACTCTTGGCCGCTACCGTGTGCCCCATGCTTCGTCCGGGACCGAAGTTCGTGTAGGTCAGTCCCTTCGGCGCAAGCGCAAGCAGGATTGCACGGATCATACTGTCGCTGCCCGGATCCCAACCGGCGGAGATCACGCTCACGGCTTTACCTGCCTTGCATACGGCATCCATCGCACTGCGCAGGTTCCATATCTGCCCGTGGATGTCGAAGCTATCCACCGTACATATCCCCCGTGCGGCAAGCACGGTGGCGAACTTCTGCACCTCACGCGTCGGCGTGCACACTAACGCCACATCCGCATCCATGCAGTCCAGGCAGTCGTTGTGGTGATATACTCCCGCCAACTCCATGTCCGGCGCAGCCTTCACGGCCTCCTCTGCGGCACGACCAATATTGCCGTACCCTAAAATCGCAACTTTCATATAAATCTCAAATTTAAAATCTCAAATCACAAATCACAAATTCTCACTCTACCGTGACCGATTTTGCTAAATTCCTTGGCTGATCAACATCGCAGCCTTTGACTACGGCTATATGGTAGGCAAGCAGCTGCAGCGGAATAACCGTCAGCAGCGGTGTCAGGCACTCCTCGGTGGCGGGGATCTCGATGGTGTAGTCGGCAATACGGCTGACAAGCTCGTCGCCCTCGGTGACCACGGCAATGACTCTGCCTTTCCTTGCTTTGATCTCTTGGATGTTACTTACAACCTTCTCGTACGTGCCGCAATGCGGTGCAACGACCACTACGGGCATCTCTTGCGAGATCAGGGCTATCGGTCCGTGTTTCATCTCGGCAGCGGGATAGCCCTCGGCGTGGATATAGCTGATCTCCTTGAGCTTGAGCGCACCTTCCATTGCTACGGGGAAGTTATACCCTCGTCCCAGATAGATGAAGTTCTGTGCGTAAGTAAACGTCTTGGCGAAGTCCGCGATGCGTTTGTTCTGCCCGAGCACGCGCTCGATCTTGTCGGGTATCTGCCCGAGTTCGCGCACGATACGCAGATACTGCTCCTTGCTCATCGTGCCTTTCTCCTTGCCTATACAGAGGGCTAACATCGTCAGGGCAACCACCTGTGCTGTGAACGCTTTCGTGCTCGCTACGCCTATCTCCGGCCCGACATGGGTGTAGCATCCGCTGTCACTCACGCGCGGGATAGAGGCGCCGACGACGTTGCAGATCGAGAAGATGAACGCACCTTTCTCTTTCGCCAACTGGATAGCTGCCAGGGTGTCGGCTGTCTCGCCGGACTGCGAGATGGCGATGACCACATCGTCCTTGTTGATGACGGGTTTGCGGTAACGGAACTCGCTGGAGTACTCGACCTCGACGGGTATCTGCGCAAACTCCTCGATGGCGTACATCGCTATCAGTCCTGCGTGCCACGACGTGCCGCAAGCGGTGATGATGATACGCTTGGCGTTGAGGAATCGCTCCTTATTGTCGATGAAGCCCGACAGGGCGATGTTGTCCTGCCGCACGTTCACGCGTCCGCGCATCGAATCCGTCAGCGTACGCGGCTGCTCGAAGATCTCCTTGAGCATGAAGTGCGGGTAGCCGCCTTTCTCCAGCTGACTCAATGATAACTCAAGCCGCTTGATCTCCGGTGTCTTCGTCACATTATTGATAGTCGTTACCTCTACTCCTTCACTCTTTAACTCTTTCACTCCTTCAGTCTTTAAAACAACGACTTCCTCATCCTCGATATAGATGACTTTGTCGGTGTATTCCACAATCGGCGTGGCGTCGGATGCAAGGAAATACTCGTCATCGCCGATGCCTACCACGAGCGGCGAACCCTTGCGGGCTGCGACGAGGGTGTCGGGATTGTCTTTGTCCAACACGGCGATGGCGTATGCACCGATGACCTGTTGCAGCGCGAGTTGCACTGCCGTCTTCAGATCCACGTGGCGGTTGACCTGCGTGTATTCGATCAGCTGCACCAGCACCTCGGTGTCGGTGTCGGACTTGAATGTGTAACCTTCCTGTTGCAGACCAGCTTTGAGTACGGCGTAGTTCTCGATGATGCCGTTGTGGATGATCGCCAGCCGCTCACTCTCGGAGTAGTGCGGGTGCGCATTGACGGTGTTCGGCTCGCCGTGCGTTGCCCAACGGGTGTGCGCGATACCGATGCAGCCGTCGGTGTCTTTGTCCGCAGCATAAGCTTCGAGTTCGGCAACCTTGCCTTTGGCTTTGTAGATGTTCAGCTGTCCTGCAGGGTTGATCAGCGCCACTCCGGCACTATCGTAACCGCGGTACTCCAGACGATGCAGACCTTTAATCAGAATCGGGTACGCCTTGCGCTTGCCGATATATCCTACGATTCCACACATAATACTATTTACTATTTGGTCATTTACTATTTACAATTGTTTCAAGCGTTGCAGCGCCTCAGCGCAGACCTCAGGTAACGAGAACGCCGAGAAGCGCACATAGCCTTCGCCTGCTGCGCCGAAGCCGACGCCGGGTGTGCAGACGACCTGACACTGCTGCAGCAGATGATCGAAGAACGTCCATGAGTCCCAGCCGTGCGGCGCGCGGCACCATATATACGGCGAGTTATCTCCGCCATACACCTCGTAGCCCATGTCCTGTAATCCCGACTTCAGGCTGCGGGCCGTAGCGCGATAAACGTCGATGTTCGCCTTAGCCCCCGCACGACCTTCTCTCGTATAGGTTGCCATGGCTGCACGTTGTGCGATATACGACGTACCGTTGTACTTCGTCGTCTGCCGGCGCAGCCACATCGCTTGCAGACCGGTGGCTTTGGGTACGACGGTGTAACCGCAACGCACCGATGTGAAACCTGCCGACTTGCTGTAACTCTTCACCTCGATAGCCACCTCCTGCGCGCCGTCGATCTCGTAGATGCTGTGTGGCACGTCTGTCTGCGTGATGAACGACTCGTAGGCGGCATCGTAGATGATAATACTACCGTTCGTACGCGCATAGTCCACCCACAACTTGAGTTCTTCGCAGGTGAGAACAGTGCCCGTCGGGTTGTTCGGGAAACAGAGATAGATGATATCCGCCTTCCGTTTGGGCAGCTCGGGCACGAAATTGTTCTCTGCCAGGCAAGGCAGGTACATCACCTCCCGTCCTGCCATGACGCTGGTGTCGGCATAAGCTGGGTAGGTAGGATCGATGATCGCTACGCTATTGTCCTGTGCAAACAACTCGCTCAGGTTACCGAGGTCGCTGCCTGCGCCGTCGCTGATGAACACCTCGTCTGCCTCCAGCCGTACACCCAGCGGCGCATAATCCTGCTCGACGATCGTGCGACGCAGCCATCCGTAGCCTTCCTCCGGCCCGTAGCCGCGGAACGTATCCGTCTGCCCGAGCTCGGCGGCTGCCTGCTGCATAGCCTGCACGATGACGGAGGGTAGCGGACGCGTCACATCGCCTATACCCAGACGCAGAACAGTCTGCTCAGGGTGTGCCGCCTGATACGCCGCCGTCCGGTCAGTAATCTGCTTGAACAGATATTGCTCGTGCAAGTTTTGGTAGTTTGTGTTCTTGGTCATCGGCAGTAATCCTAACGTTTTGATCCAATCAAAACCATTTTAACTATTTAACTATTTAACCTCTAATTGAATCTCTCCCCGAAACACTTCCTCCGCAGCGCCGGTCATATACACGGCTTGTTTGTCATTCTTCCATTGGATCTGCAGATCGCCGCCCGGTAGGTGTACCGTCACGCTGCGTTCCGTCCAGCCGTCTTGGATAGCCGCCACGGCTGCTGCACACGCGCCCGTGCCGCAGGCAAGCGTTGCGCCCGATCCGCGTTCCCACACACGCACATCGAGTTCGTGAGGATTACGCACACGCACACACTCCACGTTCGTGCCTTCGGCAAAATGCGGATGCGTGGCAATACGCGGACCACGGATATGCAGGTCTTCGTCGGTAGGTATATAGTCGCGGAAGAACACGGCGTGCGGGTTGCCCATGTTCACGGATAGAAAACTATACGGCACATCCGCCAGCGTCAACACGTCCGGCATCACCTGCGGCAGACCCATGTTCACCGTCACCTGCTCCACAACCTCATCCTTGACTTGCAAGGCGAGGGTGCGGATGCCGGCAATCGTCTCGATATACATCTTAGGCTGCCGGCACAAGCCGCTCTCGTACAGGTATTTGCCTACGCAGCGGATAGCGTTGCCGCACATCTGCGCTTCCGAACCGTCGGCGTTGAAGATACGCATCCGGGCATCGGCGTTCTCTGACGGCATGATCAGTACCAATCCGTCCGAACCGACACCCGTATGACGGTCGCTGACGCGGCGCGCAAGAGCCGGCAGATCGGTCTTGCTGATGATCGCCGCCGTGGCTTGCGGAAAGCAATCGACAAACACATAGTCATTGCCCAAGCCGTGCATCTTGATGAAAGTTAGAACTTTCATGTTTTGTTGTTAATATGGTCGCTTACGCGACGTTAAAGAGTTAAAAATGGTTTCTCTCCGAGAAACGTTAAATAGTTAGTGAATGAAGAGGAGTTCGCGGTACTTGGGGAGAGTCCATAACTCGTCATCAACGATGAGTTCGAGGGCATCGGCGTGCTCGCGGATCTCTGCCATGAGCGGCAGCACGCTGTCGTGGTAGGCGATGGCTTTGCTGCGCTCGTCTGGCTGCCTGTTGGCTGCATGGCGCGCCTCGGTCATCTTTTCTACACCGGCGAAGATCTCGCCCGAGTGGTGCTCGATCTGCTTGATGATGCTGTAGTCCATCTCGTTGAGCGTGGCAACCTCATCGGCGCTGAACACCTGCTTGACAGCCAGCACGTTCTGCAGCAGCATCGTCTGGTAACGCTTGGCGGCAGGCAGCACGTGGTTCACCACCAGATCGCCCATCACGCGGCTCTCGATCTGGAGCTTCTTGACGTACGTCTCCCACTTCACCGCGCTGCGGCTGTGCAGCTCAGCTTCGCTCAGCACGCCCGTCAGGCCGAACATCTTCACCGACTCCGGCGCCAGGTAACGGTCGATGACCAGAGGCACACTCGTCTCGCAGTCCAAACCGCGTTTCTGCGCCTCGGCTTTCCACTCGTCGCTGTAGCCGTTGCCGTCAAAACGAATAGCCTTGCAGGCTACGATATACTTCTTGATCACATCAAACAGCACCCGCTCTTTCGCCTCACCTTTCTCGATGCGGCTGTCCACCTCCTGCTTGAACAGCATCAGCTGCTCGGCTACGGCGGCGTTGAGGGCGAGCATCGCTGCGCCGCAGTTTGCCGACGAGCCGACAGCACGGAACTCGAAGCGGTTACCCGTGAACGCAAACGGCGATGTGCGGTTGCGGTCGGTGTTGTCGAGCAGGATCTCGGGGATATTCGCTACGCCGAGCTTCATCTCTTTCTTGGCATTGATGATGATCGCTTCCTCGGCTTTGGCGTGCTCGAGCTTGTCCAGCACGG
>Ga0310786_10001505_pt1 | contig 37486 bp, 25 predicted proteins | sample AusTroGonzalo_MG_FD_203881 | JGI IMG/M metagenome (GOLD analysis project Ga0310786, IMG submission 203881) | Bovine rumen microbial communities from tropical cattle in Woodstock, Queensland, Australia - Gonzalo_03 (v2) (version 2) | ecosystem: Host-associated > Mammals > Digestive system >... | reverse complement strand
GCGCAGCGGGAAGGTGCCCCAGCGTGTCTGGGCGTACTTGGAGTTGCAGACACGCGAGATGGTCGAGAGGTCAAGGCCCGTCTTGTCGGCAATGTCCTTCAGGATCATCGGGCGCAGCGAAGCCTCGTCACCGTCAGTGAAATACTGGTGCTGCATCGAGATGATGGCCTGCATCGTCAGGCGCAACGTACGCTGACGGACACGGATGGCCTCGATAAAGCTCTGGGCGGCCTCCACCTTCTGTTTGATATAGAGCAGGGCCTCCTTGGTCTGACGCGTCAGGTGATCCTTGTTCTGCTGGTACTCGTTCATGGAATCGACAAACGACTGCGAGACCGTCAGTTCCGGCACCTCGCCATTGTTGAGCACAAAGGAGACCGTGCCGTCGTCCTGGGTATCGACGATGAAGTCGGGCGTGATCTGCTGGAGACTCCTGCCCAGCGTCTCACCCATCGAGGCACCCGGCCGTGGATTGAGCTTGCGCAACTCGCCGAAGAGGGCCTTGCCCTGTTCATCGTTCAGCGACAGCGCTTCCTGGATCTGCGTCCAGTGCTTATGGGTGAAATTATCGAAATAATCTGACACCACCTTCTCCATCAGCGTCTTGACGCGTGAGTCGCTGCGACGTGAGATCTGGATGAGCAGGCACTCCTGCAACGAACGGGCCCCGATGCCGGCGGGGTCGAAGTCCTGCAGGACGTGGAGCATGGCTTCGAGCTCCTGTTCCGTCGCGTCGATGTTATGATAGATGGCGAGTTCATCGGCAATGGCACTCAGCGGTTTACGCAGCAGGCCGTCGTCGTCGAGCGATCCTATCAGATACTCGATGATGTCGCGCTGACGGTCTGTCAGCTCACTCTCCCCGATCTGCGCCATCAGCTGGTCGTAGAACGACTCGGTGGCGCCATAGACCATCTCCTCGCGCTCTTCCGACAGGTTGTTGCCGCCGTGATAGACGGGCAGGTCCTCATCGTCGCGCCCGATGCTCTCCAAGGCGGCATCAAGTGCCGACTGCCGCTCTTCACGCTCGTAGTCGTCGCCCTTTTCCGCTGGCTCCAGGGTTTCGGAATAATCAGGGCCATAGGCCGTATCGTCGTAGTCGGATGACGAGTCAGGCTCCAAGGCGGGATTGTCGTTCATCTCGGTATTGATACGGTCGGCCAGCTGGGTAATGGGCAGCTCCATCAGCGTCGCCTGCAGCAACTGCTGCCGCGAGATCGCCAGTGCCTGCTTCTGCGCCAGCTTCTGTTCCTGTATCTGCCCTATCTTCTCACTCATTACTTAAAATATTCTTTCAACTGACTGGCAAAGGAGGCGAGGTTCTCGGGATTGGCATTGCCGAAACGGCGCCAAATATTATTACACGGCAACAGCAAGGGGCTGAACACCACATCCTTGCGGTTCAGGTAGGGATCGCAGTGCTGGAAGATCTCCATCACCTCGACCACCTCCTTCGGCTTCACCTTGAGCAGCCGCGCCAACTGCTGTATCTCCGGCGTCTCGGGCACCATCGTGATGGGTGTCAGACGGAAATAGAGGTCAAGGATCAGGATCAGCATCACTGGCGTCATCGTCTGCCCCTCGGCCACAGGCCTGAAATCACGCTCGAAGGACTCCTGCACCTCCACGCCCTCATAGAACTCGCTGGCGTTGCCATAGCCCCTCATCTCACGCCACAGGCTGACGGCACGCGCCAGTTTGCGGGGATTGCGGCCATACGTCTCCCAGATATGCTCTATCCGAGGTGTCTCCAGATTTGCAATCTGGCACATCCGGGTAAAAAGAACGTTCGGCGGGAGGTGGAGTTCGAGACTCAAATCAACCATCTTCCGACTGTACATTGGTTTGATACCAACTGGCTTTTGGAGGTACAACTGCATCAAAAGCAACCAATATTCGTCAATCCATCGCGCGTTTTTTGCCATATTCTCGCTAATTTTTTGCAAAAATACAAAGTTTTTCGTAACTTTGCAACCGATTTTGCAAAAACTTATGAGAAAAGTAGCAATATTTATACTAATTGCCCTGTCTGTAGCCCTTGTTTCGGCACAAAATGCCAAGGAGCATCCGAAAGTGCAGATGATCACCGGCACCATCACCGATGCTGAGACCGGCGACACCATTCCGTATGCCAGTGTCATCTACAAGGGACAGAACATTGCCGTCATCTCCGACCTCAGCGGCAGATACTCCATCGCACGCCACAAGGGATGGTTCCTCACCTTCAGCGCCGTCGGTTACAAGACACAGATCATCGCCATCAACGACGATACCAAGAACCGCATCGATATTGCCCTCAAGCCCGACAAGCTGACGCTCCAGGAGGTGACCATCAAGTCGAAACGTGCCAAATACAGCAGGAAGAACAACCCCGCCGTCGAGCTGATGCGGCGAGTCATTGCCGCCAAGAAGCGCTCCGACCTGTCGAACCACGACTACTACCGGTACGACAAATACGAGAAGCTGACCCTCGCCGCCAACGACCTGACGCCCGAACAGCTCTCGCAGAAGCCCTACTCCAGCACGCCCTGGTTGATGGACCAGATAGAGACCAGCCCCTACAACGGCAAGAAGATCCTGCCCATCAACGTCAACGAGACCGTCTCGGAGATTGTCTATCGCAAGAACCCCCACTCGAAGAAGACCATCATCAAGGGCGAACAGACTTCGGGCCTCAACGACCTCTTCCAGACGGGCGACATCCTGAACGTGGTGCTGAAAGACGTGTTCACCGACGTCGATCTCTACGACGACCAGATCCGCATCCTCCAGTACCCCTTCACCTCGCCCATCGGCAAGGATGCCATCAGCTTCTACCGCTTCTACATCGAGGACACGGTGAAGATCGAGCGCGACAGCTGCATACACCTCCATTTCCTGCCCAACAACCAGCAGGACTTCGGATTCCGTGGCGACATCTATATCCTGAAGGACTCGTCCTACCACGTCCGCCGCTGCCTGTTGTCACTCCCTCGTCAGACCACCGTCAACTTCGTCGAGAAGCTGCGCATCGAACAGGAGTTCGAGCAGCTCGACAACGGGGAATGGGTGCTGACGAAGGACGACATGATCACCGAGCTGCTCTTTGCCAAGTTCATCCAGAAGGCCATGGTGGTCCGCACGACGCGGCACACGGGCTACTCGTTCGCCGAGCTCCCCAACCGCCTCTTCAAGGGTAGTCGCACGGAGGTCAGGGAACCCGATGCCGGCATGCGCGGCAAAAGTTTCTGGAGCCAGTACCGTCAGGTGGAGCTCACCAAGAGCGAGGACTCGATGAACAGCTTCATCAAGCACGTGCAGAACATCAAGGGATTCCGTTATATCATGTTCGGCCTGAACGCCCTCATCGAGAACTCCATAGAGATCGTCGGCGACCCCAACAAGCTCGACATCACGCCCGTCAACACCATTATCTCACGTAACCTGATTGACGGCTGGCGCACGCGTCTGAGCCTCAAAACCACCGGCAACCTCAACAAGCGATGGTTCGGGAGCGGCTATTACGCCTACGGATGGGGCAGCCATAAGAACTACTACGATGCCTCGGTCTCCTACTCCTTCATCGACAAGGTCTATATGCCGTGGGAGTACCCCAAGCGGCTCCTGACGCTGGAGACCCACTACGACATGAGCTCTCCCAGCGACCGCTACCTGCCTACGGACAAGGATAACTTCTTCGTCGCCTTCAAGTGGACGGGCGTCAACAAGATGGTCATCAACAACCGCCAGAAGCTTTCCTTCGAATACGAGGCCTATGGCGGACTCCGGACTACCATCGACTTCAAGACAGAAGAGTACGAGGCCTGCGGCGCCATGTCGTTCCGACGGCTGAACGAGCCTGAGGTGAAGTACGACGGCCTGAAGCCCAACCACGAATACCTCCGCACGACAGAGCTGCATGCCGAAGTGCGCTGGGCTCCCGACGAAACCTATATCAACACCAAACAGCGACGCGTGACCATCAACCGCGACGCACCGGTCATCAGGCTCAGCCACACCTTCGGATTCAAGGACTTCCTGGGCGGCGAGTATGCCAGCAACTTCACCGAGGCCCATATCTACAAGCGCTTCTGGCTGAACAGCTGGGGTAAGGTGGACCTCCACCTCAAGGCCGGCATCCAGTGGAACCAGGTACCCTATATGCTCCTCATCCACCCGCTGGCCAACACCTCGTTCGTCATCGAGGAAGAGATGTTCAGCTGTATCAACAACATGGAGTTCCTCAACGACCGCTATACGTCGATGATGCTCTCGTGGGACCTCAACGGCAAGTTCTTCAACCGCGTGCCGCTCATCAAGAAACTCAAGTGGCGTGAGTACATCGGCGTGAACATGCTCTGGGGCGGCCTCAGCGACCGCAACAATCCCTACCTGCCCGAGAATGCCGGCAGCGACATGCTGATGTACTTCCCCGACGGCTGTTACGTGATGGACCCGGGACGTCCTTACTGGGAAGTGATTGCAGGTGTGCATAACATCTTCAAGATACTACATATAGAATATGTAAGGCGACTCAGCTACCTGGATCTGCCCACAAGGGAAAAGCAGGGCATCAGGTTCATCTTCCGCCTTACATTCTGAGTGAAAAGTGAAAAGTGAAAAATTTGCTGCCGCCGAAGAAATCATAAAGTTCAAAGCTCAAAGTTCAAAGTTCATAGTTCAATGAAAGAAGAATATTATCAGACCTTGAAATCGGTAGAGACCGAAGACTGGCTCGACTTCCACGTCATCCGGCCCCTCTGCTACTACTGCGCCAAAGGCTTCGACGCTTTCGATATCCACCCCAACACGGTGACCATCCTCTCGATGATCATCGGTGCTGCCAGTTGCGTGCTCTTTGCACACGGATGCCTCTACTATGAGGGTGTCACGGGCCTCCTCTGCAATCTGGGGGCCATCTTGATGCTGATGGTTGCCGACATCCTTGACTGCACCGACGGCCAGCTGGCTCGTATGACGGGCAAGAAGAGTCGCCTGGGGCGCATCCTCGACGGCCTCGCCGGCTTCGTGTGGTTCATCCCCATCTACCATGCCATCATTTACCGCTTCTACCTGCACCACGAGATAGAGTTCTCATGGCTTGGCATCGAGGACACGCCCACGAACGCCATCATCGCCACCATCGTCGTCTATTGCTTCACGCTCTATTCCGGCTTCGTCGGCATGGGAGGACAGCAACGCCTGGCAGACTACTACATCCAGGTACACCTCTTCTTCCTGAAGGGTGAGAAGGGCAGCGAACTCGACAACTCCACCCGTCAGCAGGAGGCCTACGACAAGATGCCCAAGGACGCGCCGGCCTACGAGCGGATCTTCCAGAAGTCGTACGTCGACTACACCCTCAAGCAGGAGAAGGCGACACCGCAGTTCCAGCGGCTGATGGCCAAGCTCCGCGAGAAATACGGCAGTGCCGACAACATGCCGGAGGAAGTTCGCAATGAGTTCCACCGCCACTCCCTGCCACTGATGAAGTGGAATGGCCTGCTGACCTTCAACTTCCGTTCCGCCTGGCTCTTCCTGTTCTGCCTGCTCGACATACCCGTCATGCACTCCTTCTTCGAGGGCATCGTCATGGCACTGCTGGCCTGGTATATCAACCACCGTCACGAGACCTTCTCGAAGAAAATCGCCGATACGTTATGAAGTGGACCAAGCAACGGCTGAATAACCTGTTCTTCATTGTCGGTATGGCTACCGTAGTGGTGATGCTGCTGACCTTCGACGTCAGCTTCATCGAGCTGTGGGAGCACCTCTGCCATGCAGGTTATTGGCTGGTGCCCATCATCGGCGTATGGATATTCGTCTATGGCATCAATGCCTGGTCGTGGGGAACCATCATCCGCAGCATCTCCGATGCGGATGAGCATGTCAGTGCCCTGCGCATCTACCGGCTGACCATCACCGGCTACGCCCTGAACTACGCCACTCCCGTGGGCGGTCTCGGCGGCGAGCCCTACCGCATCATGGAACTCTCGAAGGACATCAGCAAGCAGCATGCCACCTCGTCGGTCATCCTCTATGCCATGATGCACTTCTTCGCACATTTCTGGTTCTGGTTCACCTCCATCTTCCTCTACCTCGCCCTGGCAGCCATCGGCGACCTGCCGATGACACCGGTCCTGGGCTTCCTCTTCGCCCTGGCCATCCTCTTCTGTCTGGCAGCGTTCTACGTCTTCTCAAAAGGCTATCGCAACGGACTGGTGGTGAAGCTCATCCGCTGGATCGGCAAGATCCCGGGCCTCAAAGGCTGGAGCAGTCGGTTCCTCGAGAACCACGACCAGTCGCTGCATAACATCGACGAGCAGATCGCCGCCCTGCACAAGCATGACAAGCGGGCCTTCTACAAGAGCCTGCTGCTGGAATACCTCTCCCGTGTGGTGCAGAGCCTGGAGATCCTGTTCATGCTGCTGCTCTTCGGCATCGACTGCGGCGGCGGCTTCTCCGGCATCACGCTCTCCTTCCTCCACGCCATCCTCATCCTGTCGTTCACGACGCTGCTGGCCAACCTCATCGGTTTCCTGCCGATGCAGCTGGGTGTCCAGGAGGGTGGCTTCGTCATATCCATCGCTACCCTGGGACTGTCGGCAGCCCTGGGCATCTTCGTGAGCATTATCTGCCGCGTCCGTGAGATCATCTGGATCCTCATCGGACTCCTACTGATGAAAATAGATAAACAAACATAAAATACAGAATAACTATGGATAGTCTGAATTTTCTCGACAGAAACGAGTTTAACTTTGAGCCCAGCCAGAAAGTGGTTGATGCCATCAAGAATTTCGACCCCAAGACGCTGTGCTTCTATACACGCATCTACGACCAGGGCAAGAAGAGCGTCATCTCAGTACGCCTCAGCGAGATCTACGGCGTGCCTGAGGAGCAGGTGCTCCTGACCTACGGCGGCGAGGACATGCTGAAGAACGCCATCCACTACTTCCTGATGCTTGGCGACAACAAGAAGATTCTCATCCCCGAGTTCTCGTGGTGGTACTACAACCGTGTGGCCAGCGAGTGCGGCGGCACCTTCGAGATGTACCCCCTCCACGAACAGGAGGACACCTTCGCCTATGATGTCGAGGAGGTCATCGCCTACACCAACCGCATCCATCCGCGGATGCTGCTGCTGGCCTCGCCTAACAACCCCACGGGCAACTGCCTGACCTCCGAGGAGATCGGCCGTATCATGGAGCATATCCCCTCCGACACGATGGTGCTCATCGACGAGGCCTACGCCAGCTTCATCTCCAGCGATACCGACTACATCGCGCCGCTGGTCAACAGGTACGACAACCTCATCATCTCGCGCACCCTCTCCAAGTTCTACGGCCTGCCCGGCCTGCGCTGCGGCTTCGGCTTCATCGGCAAGGGGCACGACCAGTTCCTGAGCTACGTCAACAAGTATCTGGGCTACAACCGCTTCTCAGAGGCAGTGGCACTGGCCGCCCTCGAGAGCGACGACCACTACCGCCAGGTGGCCAACGACATGGACTGGGGCCGTCAGCTCTACAAGCGTGAGCTGGGCCAGCTCCCGGGCTTCAAGGTCTATAAGTCGGTGGCCAACTTCATCCTCATCAAGTATCCCGAAGCCTACAAGGAGGCCCTCCAGAAAGCCTTGGCCGCCGAGAGTTACAAGATCAAGTTCATGTCCGACAAGGGTCTGGAGTCGTGCGTCCGCATCACCCTGGGCCGCAAGGAACAGACCCAGGCCGTCTGCGACATCATCCTGAAGGTTGTGAAGGGCTAATATATATTATATATATGATAGGTGTAATTCTTGCTGCGGGGATGGCCAAGCGCCTGCGCCCGCTGACCGACACGATGCCCAAGTGCCTGCTGAAAGTGAACGGCCGCACCCTGTTGGAGCGCACAGTCGCCGCCATGTGCCAGGCCGGCGTCACGGAGTTCGTCGTCATCACCGGCTACCGAGGGGAGATGATCAGGAGCTTCTTGGAGAACATCGGCTCGCTTGGAATCGTAGGCAATCCCGCCTTCCGCTTCCTCCATAACGCCGACTACGAGCACAACAACAACATCTACTCCCTCTGGATGTCCGGCCAGGAAGTCCGCGGCAAGGAATTCCTGCTGATGGACAGCGACATCTTCTGCGACCCTGCCGCAGTCGTCCGCATCGCCCAGGAGCCCGGGTCGGCCCTGGCCGTCAACCGTCACGAGTGCGGCGAGGAAGAGATGAAGGTCGTGGTCGATGCCGACCTCCGCATCACGGAGATCAGCAAGACCTGCCGCCCCGAGGATGCCATGGGAGAGTCGGTGGGCATCGAGAAGGTCACCGCCGACTACAGCGAGGCCCTCTTCCGCGAGCTCGACCAGATGATCCTTCAGGAGCAGCTCATCGACATCTTCTACGAGCGTGCCTTCGAGCGGCTCATCCCCCAGGGCCATACCTTCAAGGTCGTTGACACCACTGGCTATTTCTCATACGAAATAGACACGCCGGAAGATTTCCAGCGTGCCCAACAGTTAGCGGCCGAAGCCCTTATCTCCTGACGCCTTTCACACCGCCACCGCGATGTCAGGATGCCACAGCACGGTCTGCCCGCTGTAGAGCGACGCCTGCACATCGATGATGCGCTGGTTGCTGCTGCCACGGAACAGCAGGTCCGGGTCGCGCAGCTTCTGCACGAACGGGCCATCGACGAGCACGTCCAACTGCTCCAGCAGCTCGCGCTGCTCATCGTGGATCAGCGTCTCGTAGGTGAATCCCGTAAAGCACCAGATATCCTTGTTCGTCCGCTTGTGTATCTCGCGGGCCAGTTCCGCGAACTCCGCGGCCTGGTACATGGGGTCGCCGCCTGAGAAGGTGACGTTGGCGAAAGGATCGGCCTCTATCACCCGCATAATTTCCTCGACATCCATCTCACGCCCCTGGTCAAAGGCCCACGACTGTGGGTTATGGCATCCCGGGCACTTATGTCTGCAGCCCGCACAATAGATGGACGTCCGGAATCCCGGACCGTCCACCATTGTATCCTCAATAATTGATAGAACTCTTATCATAATTTATAGTTTATTGTTTATTGTTTATAGATGATTACATTGGAGGCGGATTATCCGGGCTTGTCAGCTAATCAACTATAAACTATAAACTTTAAACACTAAACATTAAGCACTAAACAAATCCTGATTTCCATCATCAATATGCGTCACGCGGTCGTTCAGCTCCGCCAGCTTACCACTGTTCCAACGGTCGGTCGTTCCCACCAGATAGCCGGTGATACGCTGCAGCTTGTCGATGTTCTTCGAGCCGCACTTCGGGCAGACCTGCAGATGGTCGTCAGCATTCTCGTAGCCGCAGTCCATACAGCGGTTGCGGTTGTGGTTCACTGAGCCGTAGCCCATGTCCAACTGGTCCATCATGTCCACCACGCTCATAATCACCTGCGGGTTGTGGGTGGCGTCGCCGTCGATCTCCACGTAGAAGATATGTCCGCCGCCCGTCAACTTGTGATAGGGTGCCTCAATCTCGGCCTTATGACGGGCAGAGCACTTGTAGTACACGGGCACGTGGTTGGAGTTGGTGTAGTAGTCGCGGTCGGTCACGCCCGGGATGATGCCGAACTTCTTGCGGTCCTTCTTGGTGAACTTACCGCTCAGGCCCTCTGCCGGAGTAGCCAGCACCGAGTAGTTGTGATGGTACTGCTCGCAGAAGTCGTTGATGCGCTGGCGCATGTAGCCCACGATCTTCAGGCCCAGCTCCTGGCTCTCCTGGCTCTCGCCGTGGTGCTTGCCCGTCAGGGCCACCAGACATTCTGCCAGTCCGATGAAGCCGATGCCGAGGGTACCCTGGTTGATGACACTCTCGATGGTGTCATTAGGCCCCAGCTTGTCGGCACCGATCCAGAGGCTCTTCATCAGCAGCGGGAACTGCTTGACGAAGGCTGTCTTCTGGAACTGGAAGCGGTCGTCGAGCTGCTTGGCGGCAATCTCCAGCATACGGTCGAGCTTGGCAAAGAACATGTCGATGCGCTGCTGCTGGTCGGGCTCGCCCATACATTCGATGGCCAGCTTCACGATGTTGATGGTGGTGAAGCTCAGGTTACCGCGGCCGATGGATGTCTTCGGGCCGAAGCGGTTCTCGTACACACGGGTACGGCATCCCATCGTGGCCACCTCGTGCTTGTAGCGCAGGGGGTCGTCGGCCTTCCACTCCGGATCCACATTGTAGGAGGCGTCAAGGTTCAGGAAGTTGGGGAAGAACCGACGTGCCGTCACCTTGCAGGCCAGCTGGTAGAGGTCGAAGTTGCGGTCCTCGGGCAGGTAGTTCACGCCGCGCTTCTTCTTCCAGATCTGAATCGGGAAGATGGCCGTCTCGCCATTGCCCACGCCCTCGTAGGTCGAGAGCAGGATCTCACGCATGATGCAACGGCCTTCCGCGCTCGTGTCCGTACCATAATTAATAGAGGAGAACACCACCTGGTTGCCGCCACGCGAGTGGATGGTGTTCATGTTGTGGATGAACGCCTCCATCGACTGGTGTACGCGGCCCACCGTCTTGTTGATGGCGTGCTGCTGGGCACGGTCCTTACCGGTCAGCCCGTCAAGCGGCTTCTTGATATAGTCCATCAGCGGCTCGTCGTAGAGGTCCTTGTACGACTCCCCGTTCAGGTCCTCCAGCGCCTTCAGCTCCTCGATGTAGCTCATGCGGACGTAGGGTGCCAGATAGAAGTCGAAGGCCGGGATGGCCTGACCGCCGTGCATCTCGTTCTGGGCGCATTCCATCGAGATACATGCCAGGACCGAAGCGGTCTCTATGCGCTTGGCGGGGCGGCTGGCTCCATGTCCTGCTATGAAGCCACAGTTCAGGATGTTGTCTAAGGGGTGCTGCACGCACGTCAGCGACTTCGTGGGATAATAATCCTTGTCGTGGATGTGCAGATAGTTGTGCTCCACGGCGTCGCGGCTGTCTTCAGAAAGCAGGTAGTCGTCAACGAAGGGCTTCGTTGTCTCCGAAGCGAATTTCATCATCATACCTGCGGGCGTGTCCGCGTTCATATTGGCATTCTCACGCGTCACGTCGTTGTTCTTGATGTTCACAATGTCGAGGAAGATCTCCCTCGTCTTGGCCTTACGGGCGATGGAGCGCTGGTTGCGGTAGGCAATGTACTTCTGGGCCACGTCCTTGCGGCTCGAATTCATCAGTTCCACCTCCACGGCGTCCTGTATCTCCTCCACCGTCATCCGGCTCTCGCCACGCTGTGCGATATGGTCGGTGATTTGATACAACAGGCGTTCGTCCTCACCCTGGTCGGTGTGAAGCATCGCCTTTCGGATGGCAGCCATGATTTTCTGCTCGTTAAAACCCACAATGCGCCCGTCGCGCTTTACTACTGTTTGGATCATATTTCTTAAAAGTTTTTAGTTTATGCTTTCTGATAGATAGCATTCCGGACTGTTTGGCCGAAAACAGTGCAAAGGTACTACAAATAACTGTAGGTTTTACATTTTGGAAAGCAATTCGCTCGTTAAAAAATATTAATCGCCTGATAGTCAGACGATTAAAAATAGAAAACGGAAACTTTTAAAATAGTTTCCCGCCTATCGGTTATCCGTTTTGGACAACAATGCCAGGGCATACATGCGCATTTGCTTCACCATTGCGAGCAATCCGTTGCTACGAGTCGGCGACAGATGTTCCTTCAGACCGATGGCCTCGATGAAGTAGAGGTCGGCATCCAGGATCTCTTTCGGGGTATGGTCGCCGAGCACCCGGATCAGCAGCGACACGATGCCTTTCACGATCAGCGCGTCACTCTCCGCCCGGAAGTGAATAACAATCCCTCCCTCGGAGGGGGAGGTCTCCGCCACCAGCCACACGCGGCTCTGGCAGCCGTCAATCAGGTTCTGTTCCGTCTTGTATTTCTCTTCCAACGGCTCCTGCTCGTTGCCCAAGTCAATCAGCAGTTGGTACTTGTCCATCCAGTCGTCAAAACCGGCGAACTCCTCGATTATCTCGTCTTGGATCTCATTGATGGTCATCATTTCTTCTTGCATTTCATTTCATGGCGCAAAGATACGAATAAGTGGGCAAATAACCAAATTTATTGGGGTTATCGAAGCAATTTGTGCACTTTTTTATCTCGACAGGCTTATATTCTCGAAAATTTTATCTAAATTTGCGGCAGATTTCAAAACCAAACATATTTCAACCAAAAATGAAACTGAATATGAAGAGTATAAACCGATCCATATCCACGGAGGCAAAAAAGAAGTGGTTCGCTAAGGAGAGATTTTTATTCTAAGGAGATAAGGAGAAAAGGAGATGCGCCGATGGCGCAAGAAAAACTCCTAAACTCCTAAACTCCTTAGAAACAAAAACGAGGTGCACCTGACGCACTTAATGCACCTAATTTAGAGGCTCCGCTTGGAAATTTAGAGCCTCCGCTTGAAAATTTAGAGCCTCCGCTTGGAAATTTAGAGGCTCCGCTCGAACAATTGGAGCCTCCGCTCACCCCAAAAGAGCCTTCAAGCCCCATAATCCCCCTCCTCCAGGAGGGGTTAGGGGAGGTCTCTCTCTTGGTGCGCGAAGTGCGTCAAGTGCACCTCGTTTTTTATACCCTATATTAATTCACGCCACTGAAAAACATCATCGCGCAGCCGAAAGAAATCCATCGCGTGTCCCGCCAAAATAAAAAAGATAAGGCGTGTCCCGCCTTACCAAAACAGAGGAGAAACGCGAACGCCGCTCGACAGCTGAACATCGGCTTTGGCGACGGCGATACGACAGCGGTAGCAAATTCTTCACTCTTCACTCTTCACTTTCAGAGTGGTACGACCTGCAAGGTCGGAAGCTGGAGGGCCAGCCGAAACGCAAGGGCGTGTATATCCGCAACGGAAAGAAAATCGCGCAGAGCCGCAGAGAACGCTGAGGAGAGAGAGTTTATTCTAAGGAGAGTAGGAGATAAGGAGGAAGAAAAACTCCAAGACTCCTTAACTCCTTAGACGAAAAGAAGAATTATCCAAATCGGATAATCTTTTTTGGATAATTGTTTGGAGATTCGGATTTAATTATGTATCTTTGCACACAAAAGAGTGTATTTAGATGATGTTAGAGAACCCATTCATTACCTATGGCTACGAGTCGGCAGCGTATTTCTGCGACCGCAAGGCTGAGACCAACGAATTGATCACTATGGTGACCAACGGCAATCACGCGGCTCTGATTTCTCCACGTCGTATGGGGAAGACCGGTCTGATCCATCACTGCTTTGCACAAAAGGAGATACAAGACCATTACTACACTTTCCTGATAGACATCTATGCCACCAAGAATCTGCAGGATATGGTTTATCGTATGGGACAGGGAATAGTGAACCGTCTGAAATCAAGAGGGCAGTCAGCGATAGACAGTTTCCTGCGTTTTGTGACATCGCTTCGGACAGGCATCTCTTTCGATGGACAAGGGAATGCCAGTTGGAATTTAGGAATGGGAGACATCAAGTCGCCGGATTTCACTTTAGAAGAGATATTCAACTATCTGAAGGCGGCAGACAAGAAATGCATCGTAGCCATTGACGAGTTCCAAGCCATCAAAGACTATCCCGAACAAAATGTCGAGGAATTGATGCGGACCTACGTGCAGGATTGCCGTAATGCAGTCTTCGTTTTCGCTGGTTCGCAGAAGAGCATGATGAGCGAGATGTTCTCATCACCGGCCAGACCATTCTATCAAAGTGTGTCGCTGATGTTTCTCAAGCCTGTGGCACTGCCAGAGTATGAGGTCTTTGCCAAAAGGCATTTTGAGAAGGCCGGGAAACAGGTAGCCGATGGCGTGGTAAAGGCTATATATGAGCGTTTTGAGGGTACGACATGGTATCTGCAAAAGGTACTCAACCAGCTCTTTGCGACAAGGGACAGCGTTGTTATCAGCGATGTTGACAAAGCAGTAGAGCAAATCATCCACCAGAATGAAGAAGCCTATAAAGACTTACTCTATCAGATGACTGCCCGTCAGCGCGACCTGCTCGTTGCTGTCAGCCGTGAGGGCAAGGCCAAGCAGATCACGGGGGCGGCTTTTATCAAACGATATCATCTCTCTTCTGCCAGTAGTGTACAGAAGTCTGCCCAGGCTCTCATGGAAAAGCAGTTGCTGACCCAACAGCAAGGTATCTATGAGGTTTACGACAGATTCATGTCGGAATGGCTCCGTGAATTATAAATGCCCATAATTGTACGTCTTGACTATTAATCAACAAGATATGAATAACTTGAAAAAAATCAGATCAGGGTTTATGCTGGCGGCGCTGATGCTGACCCTCGCAGTGATGACATTCCCCATCGAGGCAAGGGCTGAGGAAATTGCTTATGCTGTGCTTTCTGGTGAAGGTAACAACAAAACCCTAACCTTTAAGTATGAGGAGCATACGCTGGGCACAAACGAGTGGAAACTATCTGACACCTGGGGTGCAATTGAAGAAGATGAGCCCGGCTGGTTTTATGATTGCGAAGACATCACGCAGCGGAGCAGACCGATGCCGCCCTCTATACCATCACCAGCGTCGGCACGGATGCCGTCACGCTGAGCGATGCCCTCAGCGTGGCCAGCAAGGAGACGCCGCTTTTGGTCTATAACGGAGCTACGACGGAGAAGGACATCGTTCTCTACATTACTGCCGACCCCACCACGCCGCCCGCAGCCTCGTGATCATCGGCAACGACGACCAGCCCACAGGCATTGATCGAATTGACAATTCACAATTGACAATTGACAATTATTCTGGCGTTTGGTTTGACTTGCAAGGGAAAAAGCTCGAGGGTCAGCCGAAGCGCAAGGGCGTGTATATCCACAACGGAAAGAAAATCGCGCAGAGCCGCAGAGAGCGCTGAGTTTTTTTGATTTACTCTGTGATTCACTCAGCGTTCTCTGCGTCTCTGCGCGAAAAGAAATTATTGGATCTCTAATTTGAAGAGCTTGTCGCTGGGGCGGACCTTTGCGGGGACGGCGATGGAGACACGCGTGCCCTGCTCAGCCACCTCGACGGGGCCGTTGTCGTCGTGGATCTCGGCGGCGGTGACGTAGATGACACCCGTGGTGGGGCCAGTGATGAGCATCTTGTCACCCACGCGGAAGGTGTTGGCCTCGACGGTGAACTCGGCCACGCCGAGCTTCGAGAAGTATTTCACGCCCTTGCCGATATAGACCTTGCGCTCGGTAGCGTTCGAGCCGTAGTTCTTGTTCCACTCGCCCATGAGCTGCCCCTGGTAGTAGCCGTCCCAGAAGCCACGGTTGAAGACGGTGGCGAGGCGGCGGTCCCACTCATCCTTACGCTCTTCCGTGAAGTCATCGTCGAGCACGGCCTGGATGGCCTCCTTGTAGCAACGAACGACGGTATAGACATACTCAGGCCCACGGGCGCGACCCTCGATCTTGAAGACGCGCACGCCGGCGTTCATCATACGGTCGATGAAGCGGACGGTCTTCAGGTCCTTGGGCGACATGATGTACTTATTGTCGATGTCGAGCTGGTAACCCGTCTCGTTGTCGGTTGCGGTATAGCTGCGGCGGCACACCTGGATACACTCGCCACGGTTGGCGCTTCGGTTGGCGGCATGGAGGCTCATGTAGCACTTGCCGCTGATGGCCATGCAGAGGGCGCCGTGGCAGAACATCTCGATGCGGATCAGCTGACCGTTAGGGCCGCAGATATGCCCGGCCTCGACCTGACGGTAGATGTCGGCCACCTGGTCCATGTTCAGCTCGCGGGCCAGGACCACGACATCGGCAAACTGGGCGTAGAAGCGTAGGGCCTCGATGTTGGAGATGTTGAGTTGGGTGGAGAGGTGAACCTCCTGGCCTACGCTGTTACAGTAGGTCATGACGGCGACGTCGGAGGCAATGACGGCTGAGATGCCTGCCTCGCGGGCGGCATCGATGATCTCGTGCATCAGGGGGATGTCCTCGCCGTAGATGATGGTGTTGACGGTGAGGTAGCTCTTGACGCCGTGCTCGTCGCACTGACGGGCGATGTCGCGCAGGTCGTCGATGGTGAACGACGAGGCGGAGTGTGCCCGCATGTTCAGTTTCTCAATGCCGAAATAGATGCTGTCGGCACCGGCCTGGAGGGCGGCTGCCAACGACTCGCGGGAGCCCACAGGGGCCATGATCTCAAAATCACTGATCGTTGCTTTCATCAGAATACATAACCTAAGTTGATATAGAAATAGGGACTACGGCTGCGACTGGTGTAGCCTAACGTCGCACCAAGAGGGCCGAACATCGTCTTGTAATAATAGGCCAGCTGTCCGCCGATAAGCGTCTTGGTCTTGAGGATGGAACTGAGCTCGTCGGCCTGCTGGGCCACGGAGGCACGCAACAGCACGTAATGACTGGTGCCTAACCGCTGCTGCGCCACCATGCGGACGGCCAGGAAATGGCGCTCGGCATACTCCACATTGCCCATGCCGGCAAACGGCAACTGCTGCTCGACGTAATGGCCGAAAGTGTCGCCGCCGATGATGTTGCCCAGGATATGGGGGAGGTTGGAGCCGAAGAGCAGGCGGCCGTAGAGCATCGGCTGCAGCGTGAAGCGGGAACTGAGCGACAGCGACTGCCGCCAGGAGCCATGGACGTCGGAGATGCCGGCACTTCCCTTGAACTCCGCCAAGTTGTCGGTGTAATAGGCATAACTGGCGTTGAAACGTGCTCCACGGGATGGGAAGTACCAGTCGTTCTCGGAGTTATAGTCCACCTGGGCACGGTAGCTGAAGTAGTGGTCGTCCTCGAAGTCCACCAGTCGCGACAGCGCTGACTGCAGCTTGTTGCCGAAGTGGAAATAATCCCAGCGGGCACCGATCCTGAGGTCGAAGCGGTGGACGCTGATATTGATAGGCTCGATGGTGACCTGATGCTGGTTGTAGAGCACACTGTACTCACGGTCGCCATCGAGATAGACGTCTATATCGTTGCGGCGGTAGAAATAGGAGATGGCAGGACGGGTGAAATGGAGCTTCCTGGGGTGCAGGATCAGCTCACCACCGGCCATGATGCGCTTTCCTAAGCGCAGCGTCAGGTCGGAGCTGAAGAGCAGCGTCTTGTTCAGCGGCAGGCTGACATTCGTCTGCAGGGCCACCATCTCCTCGGTGTCGAAACGGAAACCGACGTTCACCTGACTGGTCTTGCGGTTGCCGGCCGTCAGCACCAGGCGGCAGCCGTCACCCTCGTCGATGAGGCGCGAGGTGGCACTGCGATAGAACAGGTCCATGCGCATGGAGGTGGTGATCTGCTCCTCCACATGGGGACTGATGCTGTCGAGACGGTTCAGCCGGAACTTGTCGCGAAGGAACCGCTCGTCGTCGGGTGTCATATTCTCGAAGGTGACGCCCACCAGGCGCACGTTCTCCGTCAGCACGGAGAGCTTGTTCTGTGAGGGTATTGGAGAGTGGGGCGTGATGTGTCGCACCCGGCCTATCTTCTTCTTCAGCGCCATCAGTTCATCCCAATGCTTCATGGCCTCCTCCTCGCCCCAGCGCAGGAGGGTATCGACGGCCGCCTTGGTGAAGCTGGCGGCACTGTAGCTCTTGGGATCGACGGCGATATGGACATCGGTGATGGCGATGTTGTCGTCAAGCTTGTTCTTACAGTTGGCATCCACCAACTGGAGGACGATACCCATGGTGCCGTTGATCTGGTCGGCCGACTTGTCGGGCTCCGACACGGTGACGCCGATGATGATGTCGGCCCCCATCTCGCGGGCCACATCGGCAGGATAGTTGTTGCGCAAGCCACCGTCGACGAGTATCATGTCACCCTTCCGCACCGGCGCAAACACGGCAGGAATGGCCATCGAGGCCCGCATGGCCTGGGGCAGACGGCCGGAATGGAAGTCGTATTCGGTATAGGTGACCAGATCGGTGGCCACACAGGCAAAGGGAATGGGCAGGCGGTCGAAGCTGATGGAGTCGGTATAGCCCGTACACAGTTTCTGGAGCAGCATCTCGATGTTCTTTCCCTTGATGAAGCCGCCGGCCGACTCTATGACCCTGCCAAGCGTCAGGCCGGTGGAGATCATATAGGTGTTCTGCTTCTTCCGGTCGGCCAGGCTCTGCCGGCTCAGGTTCTCCTTGTCGGAGATGAGGTATGTCCAGTCCTGGGCACGCACCAAGGAGTCGAGGGTGTTGGCATCGTAGCCGATGGCATAGAGACCGCCGACGAGACTGCCCATCGAGGTTCCCGTGATGATATCGACAGGGATGCCCGCCCGCTCGATCACTTTCAGCGCACCGATATGGGCCATGCCCTTCGCCCCGCCGCCGCTCAGCACGACAGCCACCTTCGGCCGCTCCTCAGCAAAGGCGGCACCAAACGCCAGCATCGCCAGCAGGAAACAAACGATCTTCTTCATAACTCGGCTGCAAAGTTAATCATAATTGACAATTGAAAATTGAAAATTGAAAATTATTTTGCGGCAGAATGCGTTAATAATATTAAACTGTCCTAAATTGTCAATTGTCAATTATCAATTGTCAATTAAATACACTAACTTTGCACCGATGAAACGAATTGTGTATCTCTTACTTTGCGTGATGGTATGCGGGGGTTGCGCCAAACAGAAGCCTCACCAGTTCACCAATGAGGTGCTGAACCGCATGACACCCATCAAGGATCAGGGCGACAGCGAGACGTGCTGGATATACGCCATGTTGGCCACCATCGAGACGGAGCACCTGCGTTGGGGCGACTCCGTGAACCTGTCACCTTATTATATAGAGAAGATGATGGAGCAGGAGCCTGACGCCCCCGAGAGCAAACGGGGCGAGGCCGCCACCCTGCTGCGGCTGATCGAGAAATACGGCATCGTGGGCTACGACGCCATGCGCTCCGTGGACACCCCCGCTCCACGCTTCGTGTTCATGCTGGGGGCTGAATATACGCCGCAGGAGTTTGCCCGCAGTCTCTGCAAGCCCGGGGAGTATATGCAGCTGATGTGCGACAAGGACAAGCCCTACTATCAGGAGATGGAATTAGACGTGCCCGACAACTGGCTGCACGACCGCTACCTGAACATCCCGATGGACTCGATGATCGTCAAGACGGAGCGTGCCGTCAGGGCGCACCACGGCGTGTGCTGGGAGGACAAGGATCACGGCATGGCCATCGTCGGCATCGCCCACGATGAGAAAGGGAAGAAATACTTCATCATGAAGAACTCCTGGGGCACCGACAGACCCCACGGCGGACTGGATTATATCTCGTTCGATGCTTTCAGGACACATACCGTCGCCGTAGAGATGACAAGAGAGGCTTATGGGGTATAGTTTATAGTTTACAGTTTATAGTTTATAGATGATTACATTGGAGGCGGATAATCTACTGACCCACAATCCGGGCTTGCCAGCAAATCAACTATAAACTATAAACTGTAAACTATAAACAAAAGACTCTAAAGTCTAAACATTCAGTTTCCACGTAACACCATCCTTGGTGTCCTTCACCTCGAAGCCGGCGGCGGCGAGTTCATCACGGATCTTGTCGCTGGTGGCCCAGTCTTTGTCGGCCTTGGCCTTGGCACGGAGTTCGAGTACCATGTCAACGACCTTACCGAAGGCGGCCTCACGCTCCTGACTACTGTCTCCTGACTCCTGACTCCTTAATCCCAGGATGTCGAAGGCGAAGAGGTGCATGGTCTCCTTCAGCTCGGCGAGGCAGTCGGCGCAGATGGTGGCCTTGTGGTCAACGAGCTTGTTGATGGTGGTGCAGGCCTCGAAGAGGTAGCTGATGACCTGCGGGGTGGCGAAGTCGTCGTTCATGGCATCATAGCACTTCTGGCGGAGGGTCTTCACGAGGTGCTCGGTCTCGGGGTCGCAAGTGGGGGTACTCGACAGGCGGTCGAGGGCGGAGATGGCGTTGAGGAGTTTTTCCAAGCCCTTTTCGGCGGCGACGAGGGCCTCGTTGGAGAAATCGACGGTGCCGCGGTAGTGGGCGGAAAGGACGAAGAAACGGATGGTCATCGGGGCGTAGGCCTTCTCGAGCAAGGGGTGGTTGCCGGTGAAGAACTGCTCCAGGGTAATGAAGTTATTGTACGACTTACCCATCTTCTGGCCGTTGATGGTCAGCATGTTGTTATGCATCCAGTACTTCACGGCCTGATGACCCATGGAAGCCTGAGCCTGGGCGATCTCACACTCATGGTGGGGGAACACGAGGTCCATGCCGCCACCGTGGATGTCGAACTGTTCCCCCAAATACTTGCGTCCCATCGCCGTACACTCACAGTGCCAGCCGGGGAAGCCGTCGCTCCAGGGTGAGGGCCAGCGCATGATATGCTCGGGCTGTGCCTTCTTCCACAGGGCGAAATCGGCCTGGTTGCGCTTCTCGCCGACACCGGCCAGTTCACGGCTCTCGTCCTTGATGTTCTGCAATGAGCGACCAGAGAGGATGCCGTAGTTGTATTTTTTATTATACGTTTCGATGTCGAAGTAGATGGAGCCGTTGCTCTCGTAGGCAAAGCCGTTGTCAATGATCTGCTGCACCAGCTGCTGCTGTTCGATGATGTGGCCTGTGGCGTGGGGCTCGATCGAAGGGCGCAACACGTTCAGCGCATCCATCGCCTGATGGTAGCGGTTGGTGTAGTACTGTGCGATCTCCATCGGCTCCAACTGCTCCAGACGGGCCTTCTTGGCGATCTTGTCCTCGCCCTCGTCGGCATCATGCTCCAAGTGGCCTACGTCGGTGATGTTACGCACATAGCGTACCTTATAGCCCAAGTGCTTCAGGTAACGGAACACCAGGTCGAAGGTGATGGCCGGACGGGCGTGTCCTAAGTGGGGGTCGCCATAGACGGTAGGACCACAGACATACATACCCACATTAGGGGCGTGGAGCGGCTCGAAGCGTTCCTTCTGCCGCGTCAACGTATTATAAATAACAAGTTTTGATTCCATCTCTAAACACTAAACACTAAACTCTAAACACTAAACACTAAACTCTAAACTCTAAACACAAAACAAATTACGGCTGCAAAGGTAATAAAAAAAGTGAAAAGAGGAAAGAGAAAAGGGAAAAAATTGCAGACTACCGGCGTCCGTTACGGTTACCGCCACCGTCGCGGCTGCCCCATTTCTTGTCGTAGCGGCCCTCAGTATCGACCTTGCCGCCGAACATATTGAGACGGTAGCGCACGTGGAGCATCGCGTAGGAGTTGACGCTGTTGTAGCGGGTATCGCTACGGCTGGTGGCGTTGATCCAGCGCTCGTAGTTGCTCTGCTGTCGGAGGAGATCGTAGAAGTTGAGGGCCACGACAAGCGTCTTCGACTTGAGGAAACTCTTGGATATCTGACCATTCCAAAGCAGCTCGTTGGTGTTCATCGAGGAATCGTTATATCCCCGTCGGCTGCGCTCGTGGAGGTTCATGCTGACCTCGAAGTCGAGGGGCAGGCGCACGAGGAACTGGCCGCCGTAGTTGAACTGCCATGTATCGAGGTTGGCATTGGGCTGAAGTTCATTACGGGAGTGCTGGTAGTTGACGTTGCCGTCAAGAGTGATCTCGAGCCAGTCGTTACGATAGCCGGCCGTCAAACGCTCGTTGAGGTTGACGGTGCGGGTGGTGTTCTTCTCAGCATCGGCCTGGTGCTGGGCCACGTAGCTCACATAGTTATTGTAGCGCACACGGGTGTCGGTGCCGACATTCCAGTGGGCGGTGGAGTCGAGGGCGGTGTTGAAGGTGAAACCGCCATTGACGTTCCAGTTGCCGTTGATGTTCTCCGGACGGGAGATGCTGCCGCCGGTCTCGGGGTTGTAACGCACGAGGTTGGAGATGGAGTTGCGGATATGCCGGTAGTTGGCATAGACCACGATGCTGCGCTTATGACGGACGATATAGGTGTTATAGTAGGCGTTCAGCGAGTTGGTGAACTGCGGCTTCAGGCCTGGGTTTCCCTGAGTGATGTAGAGGGGGTTGGAGTCATCGGTGATGTCGAGCAGCTGTGTCATCTCGGGCTGACGGGTATCGCCTCGGTAGTGGATCCAGAGGTTGCTCTGCTCACTGAACTTGTAGTGGAAGTCTAAGGTGGGCGTCACGTTGGTTACGTTGCGGATGGTATCGACATAGACGCCACGGTAGTCCTGGATGAAGTTCGAGTGCTGGGGCTGAAGAAGGAATCCGATGTTATAGTCGTACTCCTCCTGCCAGTGACGAAGGGTCAGACGGACGTTATGCGTATAGTTTTTATACTCGGAATATCGGCTCAGGTTCTTGTCGAGTGCCGACGGGGATTGCAGATCCCCTCCGACAGGGGCCGACCAGGGATCCCATTCGCGGTATTCGGGAACGATGCCGGTAAAGGGGTCCTGAGGCAGACGGCTGAAGTCGTAGGTCTGACGGTCGCTCTTGTTCTGGCTGTAGCGCAGCTCATAGTTGACCTGCAGGTGGGCACCCTTCCAGAGCGGTTCGCTGTAGGTGGTGCTGAAGACGTAGCCGCTGTTGTCCGACGGTGTCGTACTGTAACGGGCGGTATAATAGGTGGAGTCCTGGCCAGTCTGGTTCTTGACGAGGAAGAGGTGCACCTCGTTGTCTGAGACATTCTCATTCTGGCTGTCGCCGATGCTTCCCTCTGCCCGTACGACGATATTCCTGCCCCGCGCATTCAGGCGACGGTAGAACTGGAGCATCGCCCAGGCATTCTTGTTCTCGCCGTAGGTCAGGCTAGCGCTCCGGTTGCGGTTGACGAGGATGTCCGACAACTGATCGTCGCCTAAGGGGTCGGCGGTGTAGAGGTAGGGGTCGTCATTGAAGGTGGCGGAGAGCGAGGACGTGGTGCCGTCGTTGGTGCCATAGCTGGCATTGGCACGCATGAGGATATTGGTGAGCGTGTCGGGCTTCCACTCCAAACGGATGTTGCCCCACCAGTTATTGCTGCGGGTGTAGTTCGCCGACCTGCTGTTTGAGAAGGTGCGTGTCGTCTCGCTATAGAAGTTCTCGCTGGCATTCTCATTCTGGTTGTCACCGCCACGATGGTTCCAGCGCACCGAGGCATCCATCTTCAGTTTCTTGCCGTCGTCGTAATTCAGGTTGGTGCCTATCATCTTCCGTGAGTTCAGTCCCCGACGGTTCCACCAACCGGCATTCTCCTCCTTGTTGTTGAAGTTGCCCATCAGCACGAAGCGTGTCTTGTCGGTGAAGCTGCTGCCCATGCCGCGTGAGGCATAGCGGTGCATGGTGCCGCCTCCCAGGTCGAGGTTGGTCATATAGCCGCGGTTCATGCCTTTCTTGATGGAGAAGTCGAGCACCGTCTCCTTCTCACCGTCCTCAATGCCAGTGATGCGTGCCTGGTCGCTCTGCTGGTCGTAGAACTTCATGTTCTGGATGATGCTGACGGGCAGGTTCTTCAAGGCCGTCTCCACGTCGCCGAGCATAAACTCCTTACCGTCGAGCAGGATCTTCTTCACCTGTTTGCCGTTGATGGTGATATTGCCGTCCTCATCGACCTCGGCACCGGGGATGCGTTTGATCAGTTCCTCGATCGGTGAGCCTTCGGGGGTGCGGTAGGCCTCGGGGTTATAGACGAGCGTGTCCTTCCTGACAACGACCTGCGCCGCCCGGCCGGTGACGACCGCCTCCTGCAGCAGCACACTCTCCGAGGCCATCAGCAGGGTTCCCAGGTCGCGGTTCTCATTACGCCGCAGGGTCACCTCACGCTCCAGCGTCTGATAGCCCACGGTGGAAATCTTCAGCCGGTAGGTGCCTGCCGAGGGAGCCTCGACATAGAAGTTGCCCTTCTCGTTGCTGACGGTTCCGCCGACGAATGTGCTGTCAGAGGCGAGGAACAACTGAATGGTTGCCTGCACCATCGGCTCCTTGAGGTCAGCATCGAGGAGCTGGCCGTTGATGGACAGCCGGCGATGGGCCTCATCCTCCTGGGCGAGGGCGGTGAAGAATGAGAAGGTGAGAAGGTAAGAAAGTAAGATAAGTCTAATTTTCATACAAGTGTTATTGTTCAGTTTTTGTGCTATTACGGATTTCGTGCCACTGGTGTATCATCTGACTGATGGTCTTGGCATTCGACCTCATGCGCTCGGTGATGTCGGTGATCTCCTCCTCGGGCAGCTCGTTCAGGCTGATGGAGAGCACCTGCGTAAAACCATTGATGATATTCAGCGGCGTACGGATCTCATGGGCCATATCCTGCATAAAGGCATTCTTCCTCTGGTCGGCCTCACGCACCAGCTGACTGGCCCGCTGAAGTTCCTGGTTCTGCGACTCCAGTTCAGCGGTTATCCGCTGCAACTCACTGACGTGGCTGTGCAGCGACTGCTGCATGAGTACGAAACTGTTCTGCAACTGTCCGACGGTGTCAAGCCGATTGCTCATGGGCAGCGTCTCTTCAAAATGGCCGTCGGCAATGCGTTGTACCGAGGCTGCCAACTGATTCAGTGGAACGATGGCACGGTGGATGATCTGGTAGCAGAAGACGAGCAGCAGGAGGAGCGACAGGGCGATGATGCCCCAGACGATGTAGAGCAGCCGGTCGTAGCCACTGAACACATCGCTGTCGGGACAGACGATGGCAATGCTCCAGCCCGTGCGCTCCAAGGGTCTGAAGAACACGTGGGCAGGATGTCCGTCAACCATCATCTGCCACATGCCACGTTGTCCAGCCAGCATCGCACGTCCCAGCGGGATGACCTCTTCACGGGCCTGGGGATCGGGGTCGGAGAAGATGCTCTGGGTCACCAGCTTCGCGGTGTCCGGATGCACGATATACCGTCCGTCGTGCCCCAGCATGATGGCAGAGGAGTTGGGATAGGCCCTGACGGTAGTGACGGCCTGCGACAGCCACTTCAGCTGCAGGTCGGCACAGATGGTACCGACGGGATGACCGTCGGCATCATACATCGGCTTGACGTATGAGTAGTTGTATTCCGTCGATGTCAGGAACCCGGGGAAATCGTCGATGTAAGGCTCCATCCAACTGGCACGCTGCTGTTCCCAAGGATTTTTGTACCAGGCCTGCATGGTATAGTCGAGACACTCCGCTATGGTCTTAATCGAATCGCCCCGACGGAGGGAGTAGGCCGAGAAATAGCGGCCATACTGTGGGAAATAGTCGGGCTTCATCGCATAGGTGAAACCCAGGATGTCGGGATGCTCCTCCAACACCCTGCGGGAGTAGGCCAGCAGAGAGTCGGGCTGCAGGTGCTTCTGTGCCATGCGCTCCATCTTGGCCGTGGCCGCCTCCGTCCGCTCCATGATGGTGGAGATATGCGCCACGGTCTCGTCGAGCGCCTCCTCGGCATGACTCACAGCCACCTGACTGACCTGATACCTGGACTGATAGAACAGGATGCTGAGCGACACGCCGAACACACAGCCGACAATCAGCAGGATCGTCAGACCCAGCCGCAGCGAGAGGTGCTGTTGGATATAGGTTATCAGATGCTTCATGGGGCTGCGGGGGTTTCAGGGGTACGTGGACTGTTCAGCATCTGGTCGAGCAGGAGAACCACCGCATCGGTGGATGTCAGCATCTGGATCTGTATCTTCACCAGATCGCTCTTAGAGAGTTCCTTGTAATGGTCGCAGAGCCTGTCGGTGAGCGTAGAGATGGTATCCACGTTCTGCACCATCTGCTCCGTCATACGACTCAGGAACTGCGCCTTGATATTATCGGACTCGCGGGCCTTCTCGTAGGCTCTTTGCAGTTCGTCGTTCTGTCGGCTGAGGGTGCTGCGCTTCTGCTGCATCTCAGAGATATAGTCCGACAACGAGTGCAGCATGGTCATGAAGCTGGACTGCAACTGACCGATCTCGTCTTTCCGTCCGTGAATCACGGGAACAGATGTCTTGCCCCAGTTACGAAGCATGAAACCATCACCCTGATCCACCTGCAGCTTCTCGGTCAGCTGTTGTGCGGAGGCCGCAAGCTGGTCGAGGGGACGCAGATGACTGGAGACGATCCACCAAGTGAGCAGCAGCAAGACCAGCAGACTGATGACGGCCACCAGGATGGCGATGGTCATCAGATTGTAATCCCCCACCCCGTTCGTCAGCGTGTTTGAGAAATGGGCCATCAGGATCAGTATCACCCCCAGGATCAGGGTGGCGAATCCCACCACCCAGAGTGTGATCTGCGTGGCAAACGAACGGCGGATATAGGAGAACAGCCTCATACGATTCCTTATTTCAATTACCCACAATATTCTTCAGCGCAGAGCCGAAGATGATATACTGCGTGTTACCGGCGATGGTGCCCTCGTTCTGTCCCCAGAGGAAGGGCCAGTCATCGTAATTCTCGAAGTGGTCGGGCTTACGGAACAGCAGACCAGGAGCCACGTTGCCCGGGATGAACGAGAAGTCGGCGCGGTTGTTGCCGTAGAACACCTGCTTGGGACGGGCGGCGCCCACGACGGCCACAAACGAGTAGTTGTGGTAGGGATGACAGCCGTAGAGCCAGTTAGCCACACGATAGACCTCGTCCTTGCTGACGATGTCGGGGAAGTAGATATGGGCGTAGTTGACGGTGATGCCGAAGTTCAGCACCATGTTCACGCCGGCCCAGTTGCCGAGGCCGATGGGCACGCCGTAGGGATTATTGGTATCAAAGCCCTTGACATACTGCTCGTACTTCACAACGTAGGGACGAAGCTTCTTCTTATAGGCCTCATCCATATAGGGGATGGCATCGAGGGCCGTCTGCATGTTGCCGGCCAGACGACGGTCCAGAGCCTTCCAGATCTGCTTCTCGAAGTCGTCGAGATACTGCCGCTCGTGCGTCGCACCGTAGAGCATCAGGTTGGTGGCCATGTCACCAGTCTGGCCATTGCCGTCGAGCCAGTTGAAATCCATTTCCTCCTGACTCCTGTTTCCTGTCACCTGTCTTACTCTTATTATCTCCGTCGCCTCCTTCATCAGCCGCTTCGACTGGGTGAGGGCGCGCTGGGCCAGGTCGTCATTGTAGCCCTTGAGGGTCTGGCTGGCGGCGGCGAACATCGTGGCAGCACGGAGGTCGAGCTGTGGACTGCGGGTGGTGAAGGCCCACATATCGTCGGGCGTACCGCTGCGCTTGCCGTCGGCAGATACCTCGTAAGGCTTCAGGCTCGGGTCGTAGTGCAGGCCGTCGGTAATCGAGGCCGCATCGCCCAAGTGGTGGTAGTTGTCGAGGATGGAGTTCGAGAGCGTCGAGGCCATGTGACCGATCTGCTCAGCCTGTGCCACGAGGTTCAGCGTGCCATGCTCGATGAACTGCAGGATGTCGGGCACGCCGTCAGGACGGTGCAGGTCAACATAACGCTGCTGCTGACTGACGAAGGTCTCGTCGCGCTGGGGTTTGAAGAGCTCCCAGGTGCGGATGAAGTTCTGCACGACGTTGATGTTCGACCCCGTCTCGATGTCGAAGTCGCCGGCATCGAAGAAGCCACCGACATTCAGGCCGGGAATCAGCTCCAACGGCTTGTACTTCGTGTCGGTGGTCTCTCCCTGATGGTGCAGGTCGAAGTGGTCACTGGGCGGTGCCTGCAGGTAGCCCTCCTTGAAAGGCTCGCCGTGCCAGGTACGATAGCCCTCGGTGACGTACATGTGGTTCATGTGGATGGGCACCCAGACGTCGGTGGTGGCATCGGTGATCTTGTCATAGACATGGGCATCGATGAGGAAGTCATTTGTTTTGGTATCTCCGTATTGGATGTAATAGACGCCAGGCTGCCTGACCTGCGAGAAGTCGAACTTCACATAATTATATTTATAATAGGGGCCCCACTGCCGGATGTTGCCCTTGAAGGCCTCTTCCACGGTGCCGTCGTCCTTGATACGCATCAGCGAGGCCGTGGCCTTCGGGGTGTCTTTCTTGTCGAGCTCGATGACGGCCACCTTCGGCTGTTCGGGGATATAGCCCACCTGAGAGAAGCCGATGTTGGGTTCACGGATCCAACCAGGAATCGCATTCGGCTCCACCGTCCAGGTGACCACCTTGCCGGTTTTGCCCTTCGGCAGCACACTGCGCAGCACGAACCAGCCGTTCTGTGCCAGCATACGTCCGTCGTAGAGTTTCAGCTCAGCATCGTCGCTGCTGACTTTCACCATCCGTTCCGGCGAATCCGTCGCCATAACGATGCTATGGCCGGTCTCGATGGGCAGCGGATCGACGAAGCGGTTGGTACCGCGGTCGTCGTAGGTCTTGAAGCCCTTGAACTGTCGGGGCTTCTCACTATTCGGTCGCGTAACGGTCAGACTGGTCGCATAGCGCGGAAGACGGCCCAGACGGCCATCCATCGTGAACGTCTTCAGCCAGTACTGCGACGGCAGGAACTCCATATTGAATCCTGCCTCACCAGCCAGTTTTTCCGGCACTGGCTTATCGAGCCAGACGGCAATTTCCACAGCCCTACCCTTGGCCGTCACCACCACACGACTGTCGAAGTCGTAGTCGTCATAGCGCATGACAACCTCGATGCTGCCGTTCTCACGGTTCACCTTACGGCTGGTCATCTTCGGCACCAGATCCCACTGCTCCGGCGTATTGTTCAGACGCACGGCACCACCCTGCACGGTACGCACGCCATGATGGATGATTTCAATGCCCGAGTTCTTCTCGTCGTTGAAACCACCGTTAAAACTGTTGCTGAACACCAGAACGTTAACGCCCTGCCGTTCGAAATACTCCAGATCATTCAACTGTAAATCCTGGCCACGACCCACTGAAACCGCTGTCAGCAGCACGCCAAGTAGTAATATCCTATTTCTCATTCCTAAATTAATTAAGTACATAGTTCCTCCATTTGACGTATGACGGAGCCAAATGTCTATTCACGGAACTTAATATTAATGAACTTTAACGAAAACATTACTTTTGAATGATATTGATGTATTCCTCGTAGGAGATGTACCGCCCACCCATGGAACGGAGGTGGGGCGTCTCTATCTGACAGTCGATGAGTTTGCCACCAAGGATCTCGAACATCCGCGCCAGATGGATGAGGGCGAGCTTCGAGGCACTGGGCACCAGTGAGAACATACTCTCGCCGAAGAACGACGAACCCAGGTTCACGCCATAGAGGCCACCCACGAGCCGGTCGTCTTCCCACACCTCGACACTGGCGGCAAAACCCTGACGGTGCAGTTCCGTGTAGGCCTTGGCGATCTCCGGCCCCAGCCAGGCACCTTCCTCCGTGTTACGGTTCTGAGCGGTGGCACAGCCCCGGATGACACCCTCGAAATCCTTATTGATAGTAGGTTTCAGACGGTTCTTGTTGATGAGCTGCTGCATGGAGTGACTGACGTGAATCTCGTTAGGGAAGATGACGAAACGCTGCAAGGGGCAGTACCACAGCGGCTCCTTCTGGGTCTTGAACGAGAACCAGGGGAAGAAGCCGTTGGAGTAGGCCAGCAACAGACGGTCAACGGAGAGGTCGCCGCCCACAGCCACCAGTCCGTCTTCCTCGCCCAGATGAGGGTCAGGGAACCAGAGCTTATCGTCTAATTGAAAAACCATTATCCCGTGTTTCGATGGTGACGTTGCCGCCGGATTTGAGGGAGCCGAAGAGGATCTCACGCATGAGGAGAGGCTTGAGGCGCTGGGCGATGACACGGTCCATCTCACGGGCACCGTATTCACGGGTAAAGCCCTCTTCCAGCAACAGGGCGAAGGCCTCGTCGGTAAGTGTCATCGTCACCTGCTTGGCGGTCAGTTTCTCCTGCAATTCGCCGAGTTTCTTACGGAGGATCAGCGTGGCCATCTCACGGTCCATATCGTTGAAGACCACCGTACCCGTCAGACGGTTGATGAACTCTGGCTTGAAGATCTTCTTCACCTGTTTCAGCATCGCCTCACCACGTGACACACTGCCCGTGAAGCCGATATTGGCCTGAGCTGCATACTGCGCACCGGCATTGGAGGTCATGATGAGGATGACATTGCGGAAGTCGGCCTTGCGACCTTTGTTATCCGTCAAGCGGGCATAGTCCATCACCTGCAGCAATATATTATAGATGTCCTGATGGGCCTTCTCTATCTCGTCGAGCAGGAGCACACAGTTGGGAGTCTTACGGATGGCATCCGTCAGCAGGCCACCATCCTCATAGCCCACATAACCGGCAGGCGAGCCGATGAGCTTGGCCACGGTATGCTTCTCGGTGTATTCGCTCATGTCGAAGCGCAACAGCTGGATGCCTAACTCCTTGGCCAGCACACGGGCCACCTCAGTCTTGCCGACACCCGTTGGGCCGACGAAGAGCAGCGAGGCGAGGGGCTTGTTATCGTCGAGCAGTCCGGCCTTCGAGAGCTGTACGGATTCCACCACCTGACGGATGGCCTCATCCTGACCGTAGATCTTCGAGAGCAGACGCGGGGCCAATGTCTCCAACTGACTGTTGTCATCGTCCTCCTTCATCGCCAGCGCATCCACCTTACAGGTCTTCGCCAGCACATCTGCAATATCGGCCTTCCCAACACACTTTTCACTTTTCACTTCTTCACTTTTCACTTCCATATTCGCGCCCGCTTCGTCGATGAGGTCGATGGCCTTGTCAGGAAGGAAACGGTCGTTCACGAACTTATAACTGGCATCGACGGCATAGTCGAGAGCGGCCTCGTCGTAGGTCACCCCGTGGAAAGTCTCGTATTGTGAACGCAACTGCCGGAGGATATGCTTCGTCTCCTCGGGTGTCGGCTCAGGGATGTCTATCTGCTGGAAGCGGCGCACCAAGCCCTTCGATCGCGAGAAGTGACGGTTGTACTCCTCGTAGGTCGTTGAGCCGATGAATCGGATGCTGCCCGATTCGAGATAGGGCTTCAGCATATTCGACGCGTCCATTGAACCCTCGCCCGTAGCACCGGCACCCACTAATGTGTGGATTTCGTCGATATAGACGATATTCTTTTCGCTCTCCTCCAGGATGCCGTCCATGATCTGTTTGATACGGTTCTCGAAATCACCGCGATACTGTGTACCCGCCAACAGCGTGCCGATGTCGAGCTGGTAGATACGACTGCCTTTCAGACGTTCTGGGACGTTGCCCTCCTCAATCATCCGGGCCAGTCCCCATATCAATGCCGTCTTGCCCACACCAGGCTCACCCACATGCAGGGGGTTGTTCTTATCGCGACGGCAGAGCACCTGGATGGTCCGCTGCAACTCCTGTTCACGGCCTATCAGCGGATTGCGGTTCTGGTAGAGGTTGTTCATGCAGGTGACAAGCCGTCGCCACGCAGCCTCCATCTTGTGCTCACCCGTCTCCTGTTCCAGATGGTCGTCGAACTCGTATGCACTGATGAGCGCACTCATAAAGTTACTCTCCTGGTCACCCAGTGCCTCCTTCAGCAGATAGCTGGCCCACGACTCTTCCAGATGCAGGATTCCGATTACGAGATGAGGAATGTCAAGTGCCTTCGCACTGCTGTTGAATACCTGCTGGCAGGCAAGCTCTATCACCTGTCCGAGCTGCACGGATGCCTCCGGCTCGTAGTCCTTCCCCTCGGGCACTTTCTCCACCCCTATCATCTCATCAAACAGACGGTCAATCAAAGTATCCGGTTCATAGAAAATATTAAGGACACGAACAAAGTTCTCATCATGTAAAATCGCCAGCAGCAAATGTTCTGGCATGATGAACTCAGTCCTGCCTTTCTGACAGTACTCCATCGCTATATGCAGTACCTTGGCTGCACGTTCTGTCTGTTTGATCTCTGCCATAAACGTTCAATGTTCAATCATCAATGTTCAATCTTTCTCAGGTTCCACGGTCAGACGAAGGGGAAAGCCTGCCTCACGGGCCATGGTCGTTGCCTTCCGCACTTTCGAGGTCGCCACGTCGTAGCTGTAGATGCCCACCACGGCCTTGTCGGAGTGATGCACCTGCAGCATCAGCGTCTCCGCCTCTGCCTCGCTCTTGAAAAACACCTGTGTCAACACCTTCACGACAAACTCCATCGTGGTGAAGTCGTCGTTGTAGATGGTCACCTTATAGCGCCGCGGCTCCCGCAGGTCCGTACGTTGCCGCTCTCTCGTGGCGGATTGTTCCTTTGCCATAATACCTTCTTTATAAATCCGAGTAACCCCGAAAGTCAGACAAAAACTTTCGGGGTTCAGGTCAATGTTGAGATATCCTCTTCTTACTTGATGTATTCCGAGAAGTCCGTCAGATGCATGTCACCCTTGCGGGCCAGCGTGTCGTGCATGGCGAAGGCAGCGGTGAGGCAATGGCGGGTATGTCCGCCGGTGCCGAGCTTCAGGTAGTCCCAAAGCAACTGCTTGTAGTCGGGATGGGCACAGTTCTCAATGATGGTCTGTGCACGCTGCATGGGGCTCTTGCCGCGCAGGTCGGCCACACCCTGCTCCGTCACGATGACGTTCACGTCGTGCTCCGAAGAGTCCTGGTGGGTCACGAAGGGCACGATGCTGGAAATGCAGCCGCCCTTGGCCACTGAAGGACACGTAAATATAGATAGGTACGCGTTACGGATGAAGTCACCGCTACCGCCGATACCGTTCATCATCTTCGTACCGCTGATATGGGTGGAGTTGGCATTGCCGTAGATATCCACCTCGATAGCGGTATTGATGGCGATGACACCCAAGCGACGGATGACAGCCGGGTGGTTGGAAATCTCGCTCTGGCGCAGCGTCAGGTGGTTCTTGAAGTAGTCCATATTGTCGTAAACCTGCTTCAGGCACTCGTTGGAAACCGTCAGCGAGCAAGCAGAGGCATCCTTCACACGTCCGTTCAACATCATGCCCACCACAGCATCCTGCAGCACCTCGGTATAGATATTGAAGTCGGGCACGTGCTTGTCCTCGCCCAATGCACCGAGGATGGCGTTGGCCGTCGAGCCCACACCACTCTGCAGCGGCAGGAACTCCTTGGGGATGCGGCCCTTGTGGAGCTCGTCGACTAAGAACTCAGCGGTCAGGAAACCGATCTTGTCTGTCACAGGATCACTGTCCTTGAAGGCACGGGCCTCGTCGGGAATGTTACACTCCACGACACCCACGACCTTATCCTTCGGAATCGAGACGTAAGGCACACCGATGCGGTCACTCACGCTGAAGATGGGGATGGGCTTGCGGTAAGGGGGATCCAACGGCTCATAGACGTCGTGAATAAACTTGGCATCGGGGCTGTGGAAAGCGTTCAGCTCCAGGATGACCTTCTTGGCCAGACGGGCAGCAGTCGGAGAGATACCACCGGCAGCAGTCAGATAGACATGATAGTCGTTGCCCACCTCCTCGATGTCGCACACCTCGAGGATGGCCCAGTCGAGGTCGCCATAGAAGCCGTAGCGCAGCTCCTGTGCCATGTGACTCAGGTGCAGGTCATTGTAGGGGATCTCACCCATGTTCACATGCTTGCGGAAGTCGGGGTTGGTGGTGTAGGGGGCACGATACTTGATAGCCTGGGCATTGGCCAGGTCACCGTCCGTCGACTGTCCCGTCGAGGCACCGGTGAAGATTGCTACTTTGAACTCACGGCCAGCCTCATGCTCGGCAAGGGCAATCTTGGCCAGTTCCTTGGTTGTTGCCTTGGCCACACCGGCAGGTGTGAAGCCACTCATGGCGATCTGGTCGCCATTCTTAATCAGTGCTGCAGCCTCGGCAGCGGTCATACGTGTATAAGCCATGTCATTTACAATTTGACGATTTACAATTTACAATTTTGCCTGCAAAGGTAGTGCAAATCGAACAAAATACCAAATATTTTTGGATATTTTTAAAATTGTCAATTGTCAATTATCAATTATCAATTCTTATAATTGTTCCATCAGGACATCCCAGACGGCGATGATATGACAGACCGAGCCCGCCAGCACAAAGAAGTGGAACACCGAGTGCATATATTTCTTCTTGTTCAGGCTATAGAACACGGCACCCGTGATATAGCTCACGCCCTCGGCGATCAGCCACACGACAGCTGCCGTCGACACGGAGTCCAACAATGGCTTGAAGGCTACGAGGATGCTCAAGCCCATGCCCACAAAGCAGAACGTCTCGAGGTTCGAATGTTCCTTCAGACGGATAAAGCTCACGATGGTTCCCGCTATCGCACAGGCCCAGACAAACGAGAAGAGGCTCCAGCCCCAGTAGCCCTGTTCGCGCAGGGCCGTCAACGTCAGCGGAGAGTACGAGCCGGCGATGTGCCAGTAGATGGCGGCATGGTCCCACTTGCGCAGCCGCTCCTTCCATTTCGAATGGTGCTTCATCGAGTGATAGAGCGTCGAGGCCACATACGAGCACAACATGCCGAAGAGATAGAGGATCACCCCCACCCTCGCCCAGTTATTGTCAGCCTGGAAGCACCACACCAGGAAGATGATGCCGAAGACCACACCCAACAAAATGCCCCCGCCGTGCGACGAGGCATTCCATATTTCTTCTTTCTTGGTATATCTGATCATAGCCTTAAAGATTTATCCTTCCCGCTCCACCATCAGGTATTTGGTGCCTGACATGGTATGCTTACTCTGGAATCCGAAATTATTACGACTCAGCGTGTTGCCGATCTTCTCAGGGGTGGCGTTCTTCAACGTCGATTTGCCATAGCGGCGCTGCAACAGTTCCAGCACTTCCGATGTTGACCACCAGCGGCCCTTCTCTGTGCCCTCGGGCCTGCGGAAGAGGGCCGACACCATCTCTGCCAACGAGTCGATGCGCTGGAAACGCTCGTTCTCCTCAATCAGACGGGCTATCTCCTCGTCGCTGAGATAGTAGCGCAGGCCGCTGTTCACCTCCTGCTTCAGTTGGGCATAGAGTTGGCGATGGTCGAGCGAGTCCTCGAAGTCGATCATATCCGTTATCTCCACGCAGACGAAACGACGGCTTCCCGTAGGGTCTGTCAAAGGCTTGGGCTGATTGGTGGTGCCGATGAACGAGGCATAGCGGCGATACTGCTTGTAGGCCTTGCCGTATGGGGGCCGGAACTTCACATCCGCCGTCGAGAGCAGGTATTTCAACAGCACCTGCTGACGGGCCGTCGTCTTGTCGAACTCATCGATGTTGATCAGCGCAAACGAGGTCAGGCCGAGGTTCAGGTCTGTCTCGTTCTTGAAGTTGATACGGTCGTTGTAGTAGTCACGCAGTTCACGAGGCAGCAGGATGCGGCAGAACGACGACTTGCCACAACCCTGACGGCCTATTAATAAAGGTACGAGCGCGTTGCCAGTCAACGACTGCTTGCCCTGCCAGTGGGCCACCATTCCAAGCAGCCACGTATGCAGGTATTCCTCCCAATGGGGCTGGTTGGTGGGCACCCGTGCCGCCAATGCCGCCACACGGTCCTCTCCATCCCACTGGGGCAGATGGTCGAGCCAGTCGTTCACAGGGTCGTACTTCTGGATTCTCGGACTCTCGATGAAGCGCTGGATGTCCCTGTCCCACGACTTCAGCCCCATCTCCTTGGCCCGCATCGTCATCTCGTTGCGGGCCTCGTCGTCGAGGTCCACGAAATCATCGTCCTCACCGTTGTTCAGGCGATACTGCGCCACGCCTGTCATCACATTCTTCCGCATCTCGTAGTGGGTATGCAGGAAGATGTCGGTCTTCATCATCAGCATCGTGTCCTCAGGCACACTCTTCAGCGGCTTCACCTTGTTGCGCTTCGCCCAGTTCTCCATGTTCTTGACGGCATAGACGTTCTGGAATGTCAGCTCCACAAGTTGAGGGTCGTGGTTCAGCACAGGATGGAGCAGCGTGAACTTCAGGCCGATCTCCTGAGGGATGCCCTCGATCAGACACCTCTGTGCGACCTTCATCACCAGTTCTGCCTCGCGCTCCTCGTCAGGCAACTCGAAGTAGCGGCCCAACACCTCTGCCAACACGAACTGGTAGTTGAGAATCCAAGTGCGCTTCAACGTCCGACCCGGCATCAGGTAGTAGTCCAGTTCTTGTTTCTCCTGGCTCTTCTCCCCTCCCCCATAGGGGAGGTCGGGAGAGGCCTTATCCTCCTCGCTCAAATCCACATAGAACGGCACCGCCTGCTCACGATACTTCAAATCCGGATCGGTACTGATATATACCGTCCTGACTATCAGCGGCTTCAGTGCGTCGAGCGTGATGTCGAGTTGGGCATTATAGGCCTGTCGCGCCGTACGATATAATAAGAGGTGGAAGCGCTCGATGTCCTCCTCTGTCTGAGGCAGTCCGCCGCCATTGTCAGGCAACAGTTCCCCTCGGCAGACAATCTTCACCGAGTGGCCTGAGGCCCCCAAGAACGCCAGCAACGTCTGAGGCAGGCGGGCAGCCTTGTCACGCAGGGCGATGGCCTCGTCGTAGGTGGACAGGTTGTTGGCCTCCAACACGATGAGTCCGTTGTAGGCCTTGACAGACTGTTCGCCCTTCAGCCGTTGCATCTCAGCCTGGAAACAGAGTCGGGGCAGCGTCATCTTATAATTGAAGTTTGACTCAAACTGTCCGTCTTCAGTCCTTCTGGCGTGCATCAGATGCCACACCTCGCGAAGCTGCCTGATCTCACCGATATACTCTCCCCCAGCCATCTGACTGACGATGGTGCTGAGTTCTTCTCGGACTAAGGTCTCTTTGTTCCCCTTGCGCTTGAATACCGATATTTTCATTGACTTTCGAGTTTTATGGGTTTTAATGGGTTTCAGGTTGCAAAGATACGAATTATTTTCCATAAAGCCAAACAAATTGAAGACAAATTTATCCGTCAACCATCATATAATATACTATTTCTCTGAATTTCAAAAGGTTGCCATATTGTTTTGAAATCATATTCTGTCATATACCATCATATTTCAGCCCAAATAAGTGCCTCCTCCCGCCAAAACGGAGCCTCTTTTTGCCAAAATAGAGCCTACTTTTGCTAAAATAGAGCCTCCGCAGCATCGTCTGGAGCCTCCCTTCGCCCAAAATAAGACTTTCCTCCGTGCAAAGTCCGAGTTTACTACGTCCAAACTACCAGTTTGCTTACTTGTAACCACCAGTCAGATACCGACAAACCACACATGACAGATGATGATAGATTATGAAGGTATAATATCATCGCATCACCATGATTAACAATTATATAAATAAATATATGACAGATGACAGATAAATTATTATATTGAATGAATTTGAATTACCCAAAACATTTTATTACACGTGTAATCAAAATGTCACAGACGCCATGTGAGACTATTTTTTTATAGCCAATTTGGAGGTCTTTGCAATATATGTCCGTTAGTTAGTTTTACCTGTTCGGGCAGCATTGATTGTACAAATCTTGCTTTATAATGTCCTAACCATATCACATGGTCGCACTTGCTTGCCAATGCAAAAGATTTTTGCGTAGGTGGCACAAACACATGGACAGGATGTGCAGGGGCAAAGTTCTTGATAATTTCAACAGAAGGAATCATGTCGCTATCAGCAGAAACAACTATAGTTATATCGCAACGCTTAGAATAGACATCGACCAACATTCCCGTTGCCACTCTCACATCCGATTCCTTTTCCTCATAGGTTTTGTTCTTGAAGCCACAGTTTTGGCACTTGAATTTCTTTTTCTTATAACGTCCCAGATGCAACTTGAACTTAGGATTTAGCAAATTA